>TARA_R110000751_G_scaffold129783_1_pt1 | contig 15781 bp, 7 predicted proteins | sample TARA_R110000751 | Tara Oceans TARA_R110000751 (sample SAMEA4398001) | marine metagenome | biome: Polar Biome; feature: [MES] marine water layer (ENVO:01000295) within the mesopelagic zone...; material: water (ENVO:00002006), including particulate matter (ENVO:01000060) such as...... | reverse complement strand
TTGCTCACCAACAACAATACGCGATGGGTATAGGTTATCGTGTAGTGCTTTACCTTCACGTAAAAACTCTGGCGAAAATATTAAGTTACTAACGCCTAACGTCTCTTTAATACCTTGCGTAAAACCAACGGGTATAGTCGACTTAATAACCATAACTGCATTTGGGTTATGCGCTATCGCATCTTTAATTACCGCTTCTACAGAACTTGTATTAAAGTAATTGTTTTCTACATCGTAATCAGTGGGTGTAGCAATAATTATAAAATCAGCGTTTTTGTACGCTGCTACTTTGTCGGTAGTTGCTGTAAAGTTTAAGTCACTACGTGTTAAAAATTCACTAATTTCGATATCAACAATTGGTGATTTTTTATCATTCAACAGTGCTATTTTGTGTTCGTCTATATCTAATGCGACCACTTCATTGTGTTGTGCTAGCAACATAGCGTTAGAAAGGCCTACATAGCCTGTACCGACCACAGCAATTTTCATATTAATCCTTTATATTTAAAAATATTTTTATTATTTTACCAGAGGGAGCAGAGAAAACGAAAAGTTTATTATTTTCGTAAACATCCGAGCAACCACACCTAGCAGAGTGAATTCAATCAAGTGAAAATGCTCTCAGTTTTTTACTGTAGGTATTATGCACACAAAGACCCCTTAATGACTGGCAAAAATTGATTGGGCAGTAACAAACTAGTAGCTTATTTATTGACGTGTTTTGTAGGAAAAACAAGTTACCAACTTCAAAATTTTATAAATATCGGTCTAAATATAAGAGGCTGTAAAAGCACCTAAATTAGTCAAAGTGAAAAACAAAGCCATTCCTCATGAAGTCAATACCTCAATTTAGTTATGTAAGTTCTTTATCTAATAGTTCCTGCCCTATTAGCACGATACACCGCCCTCCCCGACAGCCCTTTTACAGCAAGACTTTCCGCCATATTTAACTCTACATATGAGACATAAAAATGTCTGAATTTGGCTGTTTGAGACACTTCCACCTCGCAAAAGTCTGAGATAAAAAAGTGTAAAAATTCACTTTTTAATATACCAACGTATCAACTAATGCCCATAAAAAAGGGATTCACCGTGTCTCAATATGGAAATTTTATAGGGTGTTAGCAGCTAAAAAGCTGAGATGAAAAAGTGAAAAAATACACTTTTTTATTATATGGTAAGGTAATTCTTTACCTAATTTAAGGCTGATTTTACGCGTTAAAATTACAACTATTGAGCTGCAAATAGTTCGATAATATTGAGAATATTATTGCATCAGTAGGATGCTATAAAACTTGGTTTGGTAATCCCCCCCCTAAAATAACAATTACCTGTTCATAACTCTTAAGGTCGATCTTACCGAGACCTCTAGTATTTTCTTAATTAATGAATGTCCATTTCATAGCCAATCTCTTTGAGTGCTACATTACATGGGGTTTATTACTCATTGAAACACTAAACACCTGAAATACTTTGACGTACTAAACCAAAAAAGCGCCTTTATCCAAGGCGCTTTTAAGTTTTAGATTATTCAGTAAAGCAGATTAATCAACTATATAAGAAACGTTAAATGCTTCACTTGTCACTTCATCCTCAAATGTATAAGTTAGTGTAATCGGAAGCACAGCACCGCCCAAACCAACAGTATATCTATAACCAAATGAACTATTATTCTCAACCACGTCATTTAAAGCTTGTGATACTTTAACGCTATCTTTATCTGCTACATCAAAATTTATAGCTAACAATTTAACGCCCGTTCTATTCGCTACGCTCAAAGTGATTTGAGAGCCTCGTTGTACAACACCATTAATAACAGAAAGTGATGAAGATACTGAACGGCCAAATTTGCTAGCCATTTCGCTGATATCTTTTACTCGCATGTCATATGCGGCTGCAGGGTAATTCTTGTCCATTGGTGTGAACGTAATTGAGACTGTGCCGCCAGTTAATGCTGTCAGCTCTCCTTCCAAACCAAGATCATTTGATACTGTAGCAACACTGCTATCATTAACAGTCCACGTACCAAAGCTTGTTAGGTTCTTACTCGTACCATCGCTCATAGCGGCGATAGCTTGCAAGAGAGTTTTTCTACCCTTATAAAGCTCTGCCACTTGCGATGAAACAGTAATGGTTTCTACAACAGCTGGACCAACGGTGATTGCAACAGAGTCACTCATACCATTGAAGTTAAAGTTTATCTGGGTATAACCTTCAGCAATAGGTGTAACGACCCCTTCACTACTTACTGTGGCAATATTTTCGTCGCTAGAAAGCCACGTGCCTTCTGTTGAAACATCAACTATTGATGAATCTGAATAAGTAGCACTTGCTGTAACATTAATCTGCTGGCCAAGAGCAACAGATTCTGAGCTAGAATTAATTGCGATTGAATCAAGAACAGCTTTTGTAACAGTAATATGAGAAGTTGATTTAATACCATTTAGTGAAGCGGTAATAGCGACATCAATACCACCATCACCAATGCTAATATTATCGTTTACTAATGCAGTGAGTTCACCCTTAATTACATTGCTAACAACAACGAGGTTGCTCACTCCACTTACCCATGTAACATCATTTGTAACATCTGAGCGTGTACTATCTGTATATATTCCAACAGCATTTGCTTTAGTTTTTCTGCCAATAGGCAAACGGTCACTATTAAAACTAATTTCGATAGCATTAAGAGCTGCAGCCGTTACGGTCACTTCAATTGAATCTTCAAAGCCGTCAAACGAAGCTGAAACTAACGCTTTACCTACGCCCTTACTTGTAATGATTCCGTCACTGCTGACAGTTAAAACTTGCTCATCTGAAGTCGAGTAAGTAGGGGCGATATTAACTGTACTATCATTGGATAACTGTGCAAAAGTTGATGCTTTAGTCGTTAATCCCAGAGGTATAACTTGTTCTAGTACCTCTACTTTAATCGAGTTGATTACAGCATCTGTTACTGTCAGCTTTGCTGTACTTTCAAAACCATCTAACGTTGCTGTTATATTAGCTTCACCCATTTGATGTGCATTTATAATGTAATTATCAATTGAGGCAACATAAGTATTATCAGAGCTTAATTTAAAACGCTTTTCGTTTGTTACATCAGTAATTGAATTGTCAGAAAAAACCTTTTTAACAGTATAGTTAGTTTTTAGTCCCGCAGGTGTATTGTTTGAAACGAGGTTAAGCTGAAGCCCTTCTAAAACTGCATCTGTTACTTCTATTGATACATTTTCTTCAAAGCCTTTATAGACGACATGTATCGAGGTTGTCCCTATATTTAAAGTCGACACTAAACCTTGGTCATTGACTGTCACAATATCGCTATTCGCGACACTAATTATAGCTTCATCCGTAACATGCTCTGTAGTACCGTTATTAAATAACGCGCTAACGACTAATGCTGTCTGCTGGCCAAGAGGCACTGTTGACATTTCTAAATCGACACTCACTGCTGACGCTTCTTTTGCTTCAATAGCCAGAAATTTTTGTGCTTCTAGCCCTTCAAAATCAGCAGTTACTGATACTTCACCTGGTTTTAAAAGCTCTAAAAAGCCAGTATTAGAGATTTTAGCTAGGTTATCGTTGGAAGAAGTCCAGTTAATTTCACCCTTTACATTATAATACTTATTGTCTGATTTTTTATGCCATAAACTGGCTTGGTAGTTTGTACCTTCTATGAAGGTATCGCTAGTAGGCGTTAGCCGTAACTCAGAATCTATAATGGCATACGAAACGTTGATTGTTTGACTACTTTTAATACCATCATAAGAGACATTAATCATAGCCTGTCCTTCACTTATGGCAGAAATCAAACCACTCTCAGAAACACTGACAACCTCAGAGTTAGATGATGTGAAAGTAAGGCCACTTTCCAAACTTTCTTCTGAGTTATCAGAAAAAATAGCGGTTACTTTTATTTGTGTTGATTGTTCGTAATCTAAGATTAACTCGGGAATAGAAAGCTCTAATTGAGTTATAGAGACGACTTCTTGTGTATCCTCATCATTACTACTTCCACAAGCAGATATGAATATGAGCATAAATAGATAAATAGACCATTTTTTAAAAGCTAAAAACATTTTTACATCCTGTATGTAATCACCACATACTTAAAAGGCATTACATGGCGCAGTTGCACCAATTCCTTTTAAGTGCATTATAGAAATTATACGTTCCCTTTATACCTGGCTAGACTTTAACCGATTAGTTATGTGCCTAGTTTAATATAAGAAAATTAATCTCTAACTTTTTCATTATAAACTATCAGCGGGGCTAGTTACAATAGCCGGCAATCCATCTGAAAATAGTGATGTAAAAGTGAGTATTCAAGCTATAAAACGCCAAAATGGGGTGAAGTCGATTTCCTCAAGTTTATAATGAGCCTGGTGTAACTGCCCTCTTTTAAATTTTAAAAATACTTAGTAAGAAGAAAAGTAACACTACTGGCAAATTAGAGCCAAATCAAAGTAGCAACTCTTCCCGTGGTAATCCTTTAATACTTACAATATGTATTATTTAAAGGTGGTTCATGGAATATCGAGCATTAAACTTGTGCAATGGTCATAGGGTATCTAACGAGGTTTTGACACCTACTTTGGGAGCAGCTAAACGCGCTTTTGCTACATTAATTAACGCTTCATCCTCACTGGTCAGTAACACGGATTTAAACGGCAACGCCTCTCTTTGTACAACGTATTCTAGTGTCTGCCTTAGTAGCTCTGACGGAGTTATACCTAATTTTTCTAGTGCAGCGTAAGAACGCTTTTTCACATCATCATCGACACGAAAACTTATAGTACCCATAACGACCTAAGGGATCCCCAAAAATAATTATTAAATTTCAATCACATCACTCACATCCATATTTTTCCAATCGAGTTGCACTACCACCTGTACGAAATAGGCTAGCCCTTCCAAGTAATCTCGCCGCCGCAGCTTAATGGACTGTTTTTTGAAGTATCGCAACCCAACAAATGCCCATGACACTACTCGCCTGTTTTTGCTTGAGTTAGCTTGAAAAGCCCCTGTCTTTCCTGCTTTGTCTATCACAGCACCCAGCATCATTGAGAACCAATGAGCCAATGTTGCGAGCAGTAAAAGTATGTCTAATCGATAGAGTTTGTTCGTTCTGTGCAGATCTGAGCCTAAGCCGAACCTAACACTTTTTTGGTCTCGAAACCCTGCCTCTATCTGCATTCTCATTCCATATAGCTTGAGCACCTTTTCGAGAAAGTGGTGTCTTTTTGGAAGAGAAGAAACGAGTAGCCAAGGCTCCTTATAACCGCGTTTTTTATCTCTTTTTAATAACTTATGTCCCTTGCCAACCAACACTGCATGAGTTTGACATTTTGCACTTTTGGTCAGCTCGGTCGCGCCAAGATACTGGCTCTTACGCTGATTGTTCTTGAATAGTGACTGGCATGGAATAAACTCATCGCTGTCCTGCGTTTTCAAATGTGCCGTACCACGAACCCGACTAATATAATGCCAGCCATTGTTCCGCACGGCTTTGAGCCAGGGGACTTTAAAGCCCGCATCCGTCACAATCACGGGGCGGCAATCACTCGGCAAGATCAGTTTGAGCATCTTTAAAAACCGTTTTTGCACTTTTGGGCAATGATATTGAAAGCTGAATGCACTTTCCTGATACAGGGTTAAAGAGCGACCTTCACTGACAATGCTGGCACGCAGAATACAGTATTTGGTTTGTGTATCAGCATGGCTCCAATCGACCAAAATGACGGGATGCTTTTCAGTGACCACAAAACGGGTTAAGCGAACATAAACCGATATCGATTCACGCAAAAGCTCATTGTTACTGAGTAGTCGGTCAATACGTTTAATATCATGTTTTTCAGTTGTTTTTGAATCCAAATTGCGGCCGATAGACGTCAAGGTGCATTGCTGACAGTGCAAAAGAGATTTAACGGCAGCGACTAGAGTATTAAATCTGGCTTTATGAATAGAGTTAGGGGTGACAGCGCGGAGCATATTGTGCAAAATAGTAGACGCATTCATGGTGTTTAGTTCTGTTGTTTTTAAGCGATTCATAAGATCACAAAACACCATGAATGTTCCCTCACTACCCACATTTTTTAATACTGTTAGTTCATTGATATGTAAAGGCTAATTCTGGGGATACTTTAGCATAACGACCCTGTATTTATATATTGATTTACTGATTGTATTAAATTTATACCAGAGTACAAGTTAAAATATATTTCTGACACCTCGTACGATATTCCCTAAAAAACAGAAGTTTGCTTCCCTTTTAATCATAAAAATTGTAACTTTCGGAAGTATTCTTCCTGGGATGGTCATGAGTGTAATATTTCAATTGTTTCACGGTGGTCAGTGGTATGATGCTGCTGAATTAACGTTTACAGGCGATGAAATGAGCTCCAAAGTAAGGCTCACTTACTTTCGTATGCCCGCTTATGACTATCATCATTGATCCAAGTATATACGATAACGTTTGATTGAATATCGTATCGAAAAAACAATCTATATTGCTGGAAGAATTTAGCACTAAACCAATGTTTGTTTTTATCACCTAACGTTTTACCTTGGCGATAATCTGGCTTTGTAGGGTATTGAGGTATCTAGCGTCAATTATCTTAGCCGGTTTATACCAAATTTTTTTACTCTTATTGAGCGCTAAGGGCGCTCAATGCAACGGCCCTACTTAGCATAGGTGTGGATACCACGGTAATAGCGATGTAGCTTGTACATGAGTCTACACAAACGATACAAAGATACTTACATGCTCATATGGAAATGAAGGAAGCCGCCTTAGCGAAAGTAGCACCATTTAATAAGCACAGTAACCTTCACTATAAACCGGGCGATAAATTGTTAAACTTTCTCCATAGCCTGTAACTCTAAGGTTAAACTATGCCGAATCGAAACGGGATCCTTGCAGTCAAATAACAGTAATACAGCATACTTATAAAACTGAGGACCATGTGTTCGGCATAGTTTTTCTTTCGGTATAAACCGCAAAGGAAAATGACCTTGTGGTGCATGACTATATTTCTAGTTGTTTACAGCACCTAGCTGAGCAGCCTGATAACCTTGAGGCGCTGTTACCTTGGAACATTAAGAAAGGCTAGGTGTCGTTAGCTAGACGCTTACAAATCTGAAATGAAAAAGTGCAAAAATACACTTTTGGCTCCTGCCCTGGTAATCCCCCTTTCCGAATTTTAATTAGCAGATAACTATGAGAAAAAGCTGTAGCCATATGAATTACTAAGCCGGTGAAGAGCTGGGATTGCCATTAATTTCATTCAGCAAACTACTTTCATACTCACTGAGTGTTTGGCTTAAAGCTTTTAAGTTGTTTATGCATAACGAGCTACTTTGTTGATTAGCAGCTTGCTGTAATTCGATAGCAATCTCACACAGTCTATCGGCGCAGACCATCTGCGCAGCTCCCTTTAAGCGGTGAGCAACATTACCAACCTGCTTAAAATCAGTAGTGAAATTCATTTTATTTAGCTCTTCAATATCAACTTTACAGCTCACGATAAACTCATCTAGTAATTCCCATACCACTTCAATCGAACCAAACATAGCTTTGAGATTATTAAATTTGAATTCAAGCTTCTCATTTGTATTTCCTATTAGTAGTGGCTTACTCGATACAAGTGAACTCCTTTGAGGGGGTGATAAATAGGTATGTAACTTTTTTTTCAATACATGTAAACTGACAGGCTTCGTAATGTAGTCATTCATACCAAGTTCTATACAGCGTTGCGCCTCGCCTATTAATGCATTAGCGGTATACGCAATTATTGGAATTGTACTTCCACTACTTCTCAATTGCTCGGTAAGTTCGTAACCATCCATTTCGGGCATATGGCAGTCAGTGAGCAGTAAATTATACTGTTGGGAGTTAATTGCTTCTAATGCCTCTAGTCCATTTTCTACATAGTCAGCATAATAACCTAAACTTTCGAGCTGGCGTTTAAGCACTTTTCTATTTGTCGGGTGATCTTCTGCTACTAAGATTAGCTGCCCACTTTGAATTGCTTCTAGTTCTGTTTGTAATTCTTTTACCACTGCAGGCTGGGGAACGGAGTGTGCAGTGGTAGCTGTAGTTTCATTTGTGATTAGATCTATTAACGCAGATGCTAATAATGGGTTAGTTGATAAATAATGGTTAGCTCCATATTCATCATTTTCTTCATCACATAATTTCACCCAAGAATAGTGATTAAACTTACTTTTTAAGGTGAGTAGATCGGCTGTTAAATGATAAATGATAATACAAGCTTGTTCTTGATTACTATTGAGCCAAGTAATTTGTTCATCTAAATTACTTTCAAACATAAAGTTTACTTGCCACTGTTGAAAGTATTGTTTAATTAGTTTAATAAATTCGCTGCCATCATCTACGACTAATATTCTATAATTAGATATAGGCAGTTTATTTTCGAGATATGCCTTTAAGGGGAGCTCAAAAACAAACTCACTACCTATGCCTAAAACACTGTTAAAGTACATATTTCCATGTAAGCGCTCAACTAACATTCGGCAAATAGAGAGTCCTAACCCACTACCACCAAACTTACGATTAGTAGAACTTTCAGCCTGTTTAAAAGGTACAAATAAGTCTGCTTGACTTTCAGATGCTATACCTAGGCCTGTATCTTTCACTTTAAAGCAAATCCTTTGCTCATTGTTATCTATACTAATTGGCTCAATAAAAACATCTATCGAGCCCCTTTCTGTAAATTTCACTGCATTACTAATAAGGTTAGATAATATTTGCTGTAATCGAGTAGGATCTGTTGTTACAAATCGATTAACTGAAGGAGCGAAATATAATTTTAATTTTAATTTTTTTGTGTGAATATTAGCTATATGAATACGTATAGCGTCTTCTACTATGCTCAGTAAATCACACTCAATTTCTTCTACAGTAAACTGCTGAGTTTCCATTTTTGTATGGTCAAGTACGTCGTTCAATATGTGCAATAAATTATTTGCAGAGGATATTATCGTATTAATATCATTGCGCTGCTGATAATCAAGTTTCGACTGTGCTAGTAGCTCAGTAGTCGAAATAACCCCACTTAATGGTGTTCGAATTTCATGACTCATCATCGTCAAAAAGTCTGATTTAGTTTTTACTGCATATTCCGCCTTATCTTTCGCTTCTTTCAGAGCTAATTCCTGTTGTTTACGTTGATTAATCTCAAGTAACACCCCACTCCATTCACAACCCCTCCCCTCGAACGTTGGAAACGCGACTAAATTTAACCACTGCTCATAAGGTGGAAGTAATTGGCACTCAATATCAAGTTCATGTTTGTCGTTAATTGCCCCTTTTGCGGCTTTAAGTAGTTGCGTTTTTTGTTCTTGTGAAATAAGAGTAAAAAAGTTGTAAGGATCATTACTTACTTCAAGTTCCTCAGAAAAGTCTATTTTCTTTATTGGGGTTAATTCCTCAATACCTTTACTAGCATAAGAAAAAATTAATTGCTCATCACTAATAGTAAATTTTACTACAGCCCCTGGAATTGTATTTGCAGTTGAGGTAAGCTTTTGTTCAGTTGTTTTTACTCGCTTCTCAATAGCTTTTCGAAGCGCTACTTCGTTACGTAATTTATGGTTCCAATATAAAGAACCAAATAAAACAATTAAAAATATGGCAAATGCAATTAGTGTAGGGAGAATATAGTTACTAAAATCTATGGGCTTTTCTATATTGATTTCAACCCAACTGCGAGCAAGCTCTTCAAGCTCCTCATGGCCAATTACCTTCAAAGCTTGATTAATCAGATTTGGTAATAATGGTGAATTTTGACTAACTCCAAGTCTTACATCTATGCGATTATTAATATATAAATTAGGCAATAGTTTATATATATGCTCGGTATCCTTTTCAAGCCAGAGGTGTGCGGGCAGTAAAGTGCTAAAAACCACGTCAACTTCATTCTTTTCAAGTAATTTCAAGCTTTCTGACATACTGCCGACTCTAATTAGCTCGCTATTTTTGAAGTGTTGCTTAAGAACAACTTCAGCATAGCCTGTATAAGGAGATGCAACTTTATATTTACCTTCGCGTAACTGGTTAACATCTAACTGGCTGTCACTCAAAGTAATGAGGCCCCATGCTGCGCTAAAATAAGGTTCAGAAAAATTCAAAGTTTCTTTTACTTCATTTGCTTTAAGAACAGCAGGAATAACATCGACATCCCCATTTTTCATTAGCTCTAATGCATGTTCAGTTGAGCTCGAGGGAATATACTCAATACTAATGCCTAGTAACTTTGCGATTTGGTTTAATACACTAATCGGTAAGCCCTTAGGGCCACCTTTAGGGTCTAAGCTTTTAGCCTCTCCTAAACCGGGTAATGTTGTATAGCGTAAAGTAGAGTTTTGGTATAACCAGTTTTTTTCTTCTGGAGTGACGATCATAGATGGGGTTGCATTATAATCCTTCCCCTGATTTGTCTTTGAGAGAATAGCAGACAGTTCCACCTGATCCATATGTGTTATGAGTTGGTTGAGACTTAAATTTAGTTTGGCATTATTCTTTGAAAAAGGTATGTGCCATATTTTTTTTGGCAAATCTTCCAATACCAACGTAGAAAAACCTTTCTCGCCTAATATAGAAGCTAAATACTGGTTAGTTAACGAATCACTTAAATGGGCATTAGCTAAGCCATACTTAAGCGCAGGTACAATTTCTGAATATTTATCTAAACTAAATTTAGAAATAGCCGGAAAGTTTTCCTCAATATAATATTTTTCTATATCGTATTGAAATATTGCGAGTTTAATCTTCTCATTCATCGATAAGTTAATCGGCTCATCTGCTACCTCTTTAGCAACTAATAACGTGCGCGGAGTAGAGAAGATAGGTTTACTCATAACTAAGTAGTTTTGTCGTGCTTCGGTAAACTGCGAGCCAAAAAAAACATCCGCATTACCTAGTTCCATTGCATTTTCAAGCTCTGCTACTGAATCATATAATTGATAATGCACCTGCATATTAAGTAATTGAGCTAAGTTCTCTATGTAGCTAGGATAAATACCATAGATACTCTCTCTATTTTCAATTATCAAATAAGGGATATAGTTAATTTTGAGTACTGCCACATTCAATATTTTCTTATCTATATTGATACTATCTAAGCTAGTTTGCTCAGAGTGGGCAGCTCCACCTAGACTAATAAGACTAAACAATACAAAACTGAGTGTCAGCACTAAATTTTTGATATAACGTTGATTAATCATAGTTAACTAAGGACTCCGCTTTTAAAAAGCTAATAGTCGACTCTAGGTAGCGACAGTAATTAACGTAAATATCACTACTTTGGAATTGGTTTTTATTAATCATCAAAGTGCGCTTTGCGGTAAAATAACAATACTTTAGTTGTGTTTGTGGAATATCAAGAGGAATTCCTTTAATAAAGCCATGTATTAACATTTTAGCTAAAGGTAAGTTCATACCATAAGTTTCTATTGTTTTTATTGTTATGGATACTGCCTCAGCGTATAGCTGATTGTTTTCAGCAGTTTCAATATTTCTTAGCTGGGTTTCGAGTTGCTGCTGATAAGTATGGGTTAAGCGTAAAGTGTGTTGGAATAATAGTTGCTGGCTATAGTCATCAAAACTAACTTGTTGAATAAAATCAGGTAACGGTATAGATAGCTTTCGATATAGGTGGAGCATATCTAGCTGGCAATAAAAAGGGAGGGCTTCATAACTACTATAGCTACGGTATTGTTCAATGAGTTTTAAAGCGGGTTGCAGGTCACCATGACATAACGCATAACGAGCATCTACTATTGGTTTAATCTCATGTAGCTGAGAAGTGCGTGACTCAGATCTACGTAGAGCTATCAATATGATATATCGTTTATTTATATAAGTAGCTTGAAGACGCTTAAATTCATCAGTATACGCCTCACTACTTAAACGCTCTATTTGTGAGACTAAGAAACGTAATAGATTAAAGTGGCAATCTATATTCAACCAACTTAACTGTTGCGTTACCTTGTGATAACGCTCAGCGCTTTTTTGTATATGCTTCTTGTTATTTAAAATTACAGCAATATTAAATTGAATCAAAAGTCGCTTCGGATTATCAGGAGCAAGCTTATTCATTTGTAATAAAAAATCATGGGCTTGCTGTAACAAGCCTTGTACTAAGCATGCATTTGCACTGAGTTCAAGTGCAGCCAAGCGAAAGCGAGGAATAGCAAGTAATGGTTGCACAACTTCGTGTGCCTGTTTTAAATCGCCTGCATTTAATAGCCATTTAGCATAACTTAAACGCGTATCTTCATCACCTTGTAATATTAACTGCTTCTGTATCTTATTGGCAGCACTCGTTTGCCCATCCCAAGTGAGCAGCTGTACTTTATAATTAGTATAGTAAGGGGTATCTAATGACTTATTTAATTGTTGATTGGCGAGCTCAAATCCATACTTTAAATAACAGCTCTCAAGCTCTATAAATGCAGCTTTTTTACGGTAACAAGCATGCATTCTTGGCAGTATACTTTGCATATTGAAGGGTTTGACGAAATATCCATCAGGTTCCCACTCTGTAAATCCTTGTACTACCTCACGAGACTGCTCAGCACTGACTATTAAAACCACGCAGTTATTTGGTATTAACTTACCCATAGTTAAATAAGCTAAGAGCTGCAGACCATCTTCATCATCCCCTAAATTATAGTCAAAAATAATAAAGTCAAACGATTGATTATTGCAAGCTTTGACCGTACTGTACGAGTCTTTAGCAAGTACGATATTTTGCGACTGAGCACCTTCCTTGAGTAGTAGTAACTTAATAGCTGATAGAATTAAATTACTATCATCAACGACCAATATATACTTATCCTCTAAAAAGCTCATACGTATACATTTCGTTTTAATTGTAATGCCATCGCCTTATACTTTTCTTCCCATTGAGGTAACCAGACCGTTAACTCTTGATACTTCATTGGCTTGGCACAAAAATACCCTTGGCAAGTTTGTGCCCCTAGACGCTTCAGGTATACCCATTGTTCATGGCTCTCAACACCTTCAACAACGACGTTCATTTGCAACCTTTTTGCCAATTGTATTGACATATCAACAATAGCTGAGCTTTGCACATCAATAAGAGCGTCTTCGACAAAGCTAGGATCAAGCTTGATTTCGTTGAATGGGTATTTACTTAATTGCTTTAAAGATGAGTAACCCGTACCAAAATCATCAATAGAAAGGTTAAAGCCATTAATACATAGCCTAGATAGTAATTCCAATGACAAGCAGTCATTTAAAATTTGGGTTTGTTCGGTTATTTCAAATGAAATACGCCCCTGATGGGCTAATGCCATTAATGGTTGATTAGATAATATTTTTTCAATGGTTTCACAAGTTAAACACGAAGGTGTTAAATTAATCGATAATTTAGTGTGATGAAAAGATGGAGGTAGTTGTTTTAAGTCTTTAATACTTTGATCAATGAGGGCAATGGTTAATTGTACCATCAATCCCATATCTTCTATTTGTTCGATAAATATGGTGGGTAACAATATACCTAAATCTGGATGTTGCCAGCGTGTAAGCGCTTCAAGTCCGACACATTCCCCTGTGTTAAAATCAATCTGAGGCTGATAAACATTTGTAAACTCCCCGTTATTAAGTGCTTTCAAAAGAGCTTCTTTATTAACCTCAATTAATGGAGCGGATTCAATAAACTTTACTGGCTTATTCTGTTCGTACTTACTAAAAAAATGCTTTAATTGAGTGATTGAACACGGCTTTGGAATTACTGCTAATAAATTAAGTCCTAAGAAGTTAACAAGGTGATCTGCAGAGCGCAAAATACTTGCGTTAGATGCACTTGAAACTATAATTCCTCCTGTAAATTTCTGCTCAGCTAACCATCTTAACAGTGCTAGCCCATCTACATTCGGCATAATTAAATCGCAAATGATAATATCAGGCAACCCCTGAACCATTTGGCTTATTGCTTCGTTGCCATCACTTGCTTCTATAATTTTATGTGACCCAACTTGGTCAACCATATTCGAAAGTGCTTTACGTTGAAAAGCGTGGTCATCAACAATTAAAATTTTCATACAAGTTCTACTCCATGTAACTTGAAAACAACACCTAAGTGCCACTTTATATTTTAAAAACCCCACAATAGTAGTGCTTTAATTAATAATAAACAACTTTTTTCATATAAATAGGCAATACAAATAGACTGCTCACGGCAAGATCATTATAAATTGAACTTATAGAGCAAGTAGTGATCAGATCAAGGCATAATAATTACTTGGTCGCATAAATATGAGCACTACTTTTCTGAAACATTTTAATTCAATTACAGATCCTCGCATTGAACGTTGTAAAAAGCATGAACTTATCGATATTCTTCTCCTTGCTATTAGCGCTGTGCTCTCTGGTGCAGAAGGATGGGAAGATATTGAAGACTTTGGGCACCTAAAACTTGATTGGTTAAAAAAATACGGCACGTTCAACGCAGGAATTCCAAAACATGACACGATTGCGCGCGTCATGTGTCGGTTAAAAGCAAATGAAATAGAAAGGGCATTTCAATCTTGGATATCATCACTGATTGAAACCACAGGTGCAGATATCATCGCTATTGATGGCAAAACCGCACGGCGTTCATTTACCACAAAAGACAGAAAAAGTGCCTTACACACGGTCAGTGCATGGAGTTGCCAACACCAGTTAGTGCTTGGACAGACGGCTGTTGATAATAAAACAAATGAAATCACCGCAATACCAGAATTACTCACCCTGCTCGATATTGAAAACAGTATCATTACGTTAGATGCGATGGGATGCCAACAAGAAATAGCAAAACAAATCATCCAACAAAAAGCAGATTATATTCTTGCACTTAAAGGTAATCATTCAGGCATGCAAAAGGAACTAGAAGCGTGGTGGCACAAGTGCGAGCGTGAAAGGTTAACTAAACATAATTGTGATGAACATACCGAAATAAGCTCAGGACATGGGCGTGTTGAAACACGTACATGCCAGCAGTTACTTATAGATAAAAGCTGGTTAGGCAAGGATTATCGTTGGCCTGGCTTAACGAGTATTATTAAGGTCAGGGCTGAAGTTCATGATAAGTCGGCAGGGTCGGATACCACTGAAACACGCTGGTATATAAGTTCATTAGACTTAAATGCAGCGCAAGCACTCAATGCGGTACGCAGTCACTGGCAGGTTGAAAGCATGCATTGGATGCTTGATATGAACTTCAGAGAAGATGAATCGAGAATACGCAAACTTCAAGGGCCATTAATGTTTAATGTAATGCGAAAGATAGCCATGGCGCTTTTTAAACAAGATGCATCTAAGTCAGCAAGTATGGCGAGGAAAAAGAAAATGGCAGGGCTAGACGATGATTACCGCTCAACCCTGCTAGAGTCTGGGATTAAAATGCGCTAGCCGTGGCTCTTATCACGATAAAGTCATTTAAAATTAAATTGTTAGCGAAAACAGCTTTTTTATCCTCCACCTCCCGCTCTAGAAAGTCTAAGTGCAATTTAAGCAGTTATAGTTAGGCTCTGAGCTAGCACATTACTTTCTAATGCAGGCATAGTGATTCCCTTTTAGTTTGTTAACTACACACATAATCCCACTGAGGTGTTTTTTCAATTTTCACTTCAATACGAAGAATCAAATAAAGATATCGCTTTTCGCTATTAGGAAAAATAGCCATGCTGGATGACCTCAGATGAAACTAGTCCAGTCTGCGTTATTTTGTCTGGTAATTCATCACTC
>TARA_R110000751_G_scaffold82968_3_pt1 | contig 15804 bp, 15 predicted proteins | sample TARA_R110000751 | Tara Oceans TARA_R110000751 (sample SAMEA4398001) | marine metagenome | biome: Polar Biome; feature: [MES] marine water layer (ENVO:01000295) within the mesopelagic zone...; material: water (ENVO:00002006), including particulate matter (ENVO:01000060) such as...... | reverse complement strand
GTATTAGAAGCCTGTTAATCTTAGATTGACAGGCTTTTTTGTTTTATCTATTTTATCGTCCGCTATTGTACGTCGAGAATGACGTTAGATAGCGATTCGATAGAATATAAGATGATCCTGAAAGTAGAAGTTGATTTTTAAGTTAGAGTATATTATAAGTCCTTGAAATATACCTATCGCTTCTTCCTTGATAAAAGGAGCTTCATATATCTACTGCAATTTTCATTAGCCATATATGCCTCATCAATGGTGTCATCCAGTATAGAGCTAATTTCTTCTAATAACAACGTTTTTGTAAAAAGCAACGTGGACTCATATGCAGATATTTGAAAATGTTGAATGTGTTGTAATTGTGAAATAATCGCTATATCCAAAAGGTTTCCTTCAGAAAACTCTTCAAACAACTCTTTCATTTCTTCGAGAAGACCTTTTATTATTTTCCCATCCCTTACAGTCACCTTAAAATTCAAATAATCTCCTATTTTCTTCAATCTCGACCTTTGCTGTTCTGTGACTTCTATTATGGCATTTATAATGTCTTTTAAGCCCTTATCAGAGGCGTGGTTAAGTATTTCTGGTAATCCCTCTAAAATTAGGGTTTCTGCAGCATAGAGGTTTCTCAATTGTTTTTCAAGAAGGTCGTGTAACATTTGCATAGCATGTTCAAGTATTAGATAATAGTAGATTTATAAAAGCTTCATTATATAAATTTAAAGGCTAAACCTTTATCGAAAGGATTTTACGATTTTTAAATTGATCTTGATATTCTTTAGGGCAGCAGCTGTATTTAGCTTTAAAGATTTTGCTGAAATAGCTCTTACTGCTTAAACCAATTTCTTCAACCACTTGTGTCACATTGTATTCACTGGTACCTAGTAGTTCTGCTGCTTTGATCAATCTCTTCTCTTGTATAAATTTAACTGCAGTGCTCTTATAAAGATGTTTAAAGGCTTCCTGCAATTTATAGGGATTGAGGCCTGTTCTACGGGATAATTCTTGTATTGTGTAGGCGTCACTTGGATCCAGGCATATTCTATTTGCCATTTGTCTCACTCTTTCCAGTTCTGATGTTGTGAGAATCCAATTTGTTTCCTCTAGATTATTATCAGTTACATATTGGGTTAATATGTGTCCTACTATGAGGTTTGCTTCGGCTTCAAGAAAATAGATGCCGTTAGGATCCTTTAATGTGCTAAGTGAAAGTTTTTGGTATAAGTCTGCTATGCAGATATTAGGAGAACAGAGATGCGCAGTTGAGACCGTTTCTTGTTCTTCAAATAGATGTTGGAGGACTTCTTTCTTTGCAATCAGCTTGTTACGGTTTTTACAATAAAGCTCTTTATCAATTTTAAAGATGAGGAGCTGGATGGGTATATCTTTAGGAAAGTAAATTTCTAAAGGATCATTTTTAGAAGATCTTACAACTGCCGCTTGAAAATTACCAAGTCCTCTAGGGAGATGTGAGAATCCCACACCTGGTAAAAGGGAATACAGGAAATATAGAGGATTAGCATCTGCTGTTTGTATATTAATCGTGATGTCTTCTCGAAATGTACAGTCATAAAGTTCCATAGATACGCCATCATGGAATTCCTGGCAATAGACTTCACCAGATCCCTGAGGATGGTCTAGAATTGCTCTTTTTCCAAATTCATTTTTTTCACATATAGCATCAAAAGTGTGCTTTAAGTTTTCCTGCAAAGACAGCGGATCATTAGCATAGGTATTTAAAATCATTGGTTAATTTTTGGTTGTTATTCTAAAATTCGAGAATAACTAAAAATTATAATAATCCTATTGAAAAGAAGATTAACAGAATTGCGTAAAAAATTATTAAAAACAATAATTGATGAATATGCATTATTTAATTTAACAAAAAATTAATAATACAGCTTGACTTTCGTGCTAATAATAAGTTTTTTAGAATTATCTAGAATTAGCATATCCTTCTAATTTTAAAATAAATGGAAGGCTGGGTTTTCTGATTAATCGTTGCCTGACCTATTAGATAATTTTATTTTTTATAATAATGCTTTGCATTTTTTAAAATGCTATTTACCCGAATGCGAGTCAAAATTTGTGTTGATTAGCCAGATTAAGATCAAAACCAATAAATTTTATTAGTGATGAATAAAAAAAACTACGCAAGTACTTCATCTGTTTTACATAAGAGTACAGCAGAAATCATAGTTGAGATCAGAGCAATGATTAAAGAAAAGTTACAAAATAAGTAACCAGATCAATGCAAGATTTTGAGGACTTACCGTCTCCAGTCATTGAATAATCATAAAAGAAATGCTATGTTACGCATCATCATACTTTTCATTTTTTTGGCACAAATAAGTCTATTAATTGGATTTACAAATCTGGTAGAAGATGCTCAAAAAATTGCTCAATTATCCTTTGTTATTTGCTGTTTGCTCATAAATATATTTTTCGTTCTCGACCGGGTAGAGCTGTTAAAGGATCAAAATTAAATTTGGTCTGCTATTATCTTTAATAAAATCGATTTTACCCTATACTCTGGTTATTTCTATCTACATTTAAGAAGCTCATTTTGAGGACTTATCTTTTATATCAAAAAACTTTATCTCTTCTCCTAAATAGGCGGGTATAGACATCGTTACACAATAAACTTATGGCTGCTTCAAACCCTCTTCTTTATATGAAAGCCACGGTTTATGTAACAAACTGTTTGTATGGTCGATAGCACGAAAACCCTTTCCAATTAAGGCTTCTATTGATCTTATTGAATTAATTGTTAACCCTATTGAACGGATTAAATATTAATTCCCAACTAAATTTTTACTATTGCAGACTTGCTGTCCTAACCTTTAAAAATACCCAGTTATCGCGGGTATTCTTAATGACTATTACACGCTTTCGTGCAAAATATTTATTAACCATCGAGAGCTGTGAAATTATGTAGGTGCATTCATATTCATGAAAATCAAAAAATAATGATTTCTATTCTAGTAAAGTCCTTGCCCTTAAAAGAAGTTTTAGAAGATATTGCTTTTGCTTTGGATGTACCTGTAACTAGAAAATGTGATGAATATACAGTTCAACTTCCTTTTCAAATAGGTAAAGGGTTTATACGTGGAATGGATTTTAAAAATGGTCTGGGCATTATATTTTATGATTGCTTTTTTCACCAGGACACCCAGTTTAATTTTATAGTTGATAAAACTCATCCTGTTAAATTTCTCTATTGTGAAAAAGGCCAACTCATTCATAGGTTTGAGAAAGAACATGTAGAACATAAAGTTGAAGAATATGAAAATGCAATTGTAGCCAGTACAGCTAATAATGGACATATTTTCAATTTTAAAGGGGGTATGAGAATTTGCCTTAATAGTTTAGAAATGAATCGGGAAGTTTTTAGCAAACAATTTAATTGCGAAATAAAGAACATTTCTGATGATTTAAGCTTTCTCTTCCAAGATAAAAAAGCGACTAAAGAATTTTACTATCACGGTAAGTACTGTCTGGAAATGGCAGATCTTTTTGATGATTTACAAAAGAAAACAAGTTCAGACTTATCCCAAAAATTGGTTTGGAATGGAGGTGCTTTACAGCTTTTAAATCTTCAAATCTTACAGTATCAAGACAAGGAAATCGATATTGTATTGCGCAAAATTGAACTAAAACAAGTTATAAAAGCCGTTTCAATCATTAATAAAAACATCCTCGATTTTACAACTGTTCCGCAGCTTGCCAGAGAAGTAGGACTAACAGCTTTAAAACTGCAAGAAGGATTCAAGTATTTATACAATACTACAGTTAATGAGTATGTGATTGAGAGAAGGCTCGATTTAGCAAAAACCCTATTAGAGAAGTCAGATCATAATATTTCTGAAATTGTAGATCTTATAGGACTTTCAAGTAGAAGTTACTTCTCACGAATCTTTAAGAATAAATATAATATATCTCCTTCTGCCTTTCTTAAATTAAAAAAGGGGAAACAAAAGAGTTAATTACCCAATAGCTATTTTAGATAAAAAATAATAGATAAGAATCAGCATACGTTGCAAGAGTCAAGTTTACTTCAATTTTTCTCGCAAATTTCCCACTATAAGTTGTGTGCAGACAGCATAAAGCATTTCTTAAAACAAAAAGGGTAGAACAAAATGCCTACCCTTTATTTAAAATAACTTAGTTATTCAGTTAGTTTACAGCAAATGATATTTTTGCATTTACGCCGTAGGAGACAATTTTATTATCTTCTACTTTGGCATTCATTTCCTTTACATATATAGATTCGATATTTTTCACTGACTTACTGGCCTGCTCTAGAGCATTTTTAGTAGCCTGCTCAAAACTTTCAGTTGAAGTTGCCATTACTTCGATGATTTTTACAATACTCATAGTTTTAGTTTTTGATTAGTACTTTAAATTTTACTTCAAGTTACTAATACCCTTCAGGATTTAAATACAATTAACTAAGGTTTAGCTGAATATGTAAAAATTATCTAAAATTATATTTCTAAATCTTAAAGCCTAAAATCATCCAAATGTTAATTTTAGATTAGGTTAACTGTATTTTTAGTTATCATATTAAATATTTTGTAATTATATATTTTAAGTATTCATGTCTTCATAAATTTGATAGAAATCAAAACAATCCAGTTATGTATTTCTCCGACAACAACCATTTTCACAAAGCCTTAAACCAAATACTCAATCGATATAGTTTAACGCAGACAGAGTTAAAAAAGATTAATCTTCTTAGTAATACTCAGATTATAAGTATTGCTTTTACAGAAGATGGTGGATTTGATAAAGTGAGTGGGGAATTTTGTAGTGAGGTCCTACCAGATACCTATAAGCTGAGAATATATTATCTGCCTCAAGATGGGGAGAATAAACAAATGCTGGTTTTAGTTCCCAATGAATACCTTTTTCTGGATTCAAGAATAAATAGACACACATCGTCTGTCTTAGAATAAAAGAGATTTAGGAATGTATCACCATACATTCCTAAATCTGTTAAGTTGATTTTACAGTTTATCTTCTCTTTTTATTAAATGGAATATTCGCTTTTCATTAAAATAGATTATTGCTTTCATGTTATTGAATATATAAAATCAATTGATTTTGTATAAGGCTAATGCGGTAAGGACAAATATTATATGAGCGATAATTAGGTGTACAAAATACCAGAAGTCAATGTGAGACGGCTTATAAATGGTTTTAAAAAACAAGGTCCAGCCTATACTTCCAATAATGCCCAGAACAATTCCTAAATAAACTCCCGATTGCCAGGAACTGCTTAAACTATAATTAGACCATAATAGAATTAAAACAGCATCAAAGACTAAACCAATACTGAAATGTATTATCCAACCTAGTGGATGATTTTTAGAAGCTTCTATAGGTATAAATTTGCTTTTGCATATTAGTAAATTCAATAACTCGGGTTCCCTATATTGTTTTTTGATAAAATAGGAGAGGAGGTAACTAAACGTGGTCATCGTTATCGTTGAGCAAATGGTCGCAACGATTATTAATAATGTGGTTGACATAATTTGTTAGTATTTAATGATATAACTTAGGTTATTGGTGGTTTTTTTCTAGTAAATCGTTTAGACCCTTTAGCGAACAAAAAACATTTTCTGGAAACTCTATTAAGCAGGTGTTCCATTTTAAACTATCCATCCAAAAATTACTATTTTCTAGACAATCGAAACAGTGATTTTCAGAATTGGACTTCGGTAACAGTTCAGTTTTATGTTGATTTTTTATTTTTTTTACAGAACAACAAATATCTAAAAGACATATATATTCTTTTTTGTCTGATACGTCTTGCGACGAACTATAGAACTTATTGAGTTCCTTTTTGTCAATATATTCAATAATATAATTTCCATTTTCCTTTTCTACTAGATGTGGGAGAAATTCTTTTGTATCATCAAGAGCCGTCACTCCACATACACGTAGCGGCTGGTTCATATGATCTAAAAGAATGTTCTTTTGCTCATTTATAGGATAACTTTCTATAGAAGGTATAAACTCCACAAAATTTGTCTTATACCATTTATATATTTTTTTTAAACGACCTTTAGTTGATTCGCTAGCAGATAAATATTGAATGTGATCTTGTTGCTCTTGTAGGAGGAGCATGAGTTTACCCTGCAATATCTGGCGTTGCTCTGTGCGTTGCTTTTGATAGCAATTTTTTTCTATGTCATCTATATATGAAATATGTATAATATCTTTATTTACACGCTGAAGAATACCCAGTAGAGATCCACAAGTTTTCTCCCTGTGACTTTTATGTTTTAAGCCGTCTTCGGTAGAAAATGTACTGTATTTTATAGATGATTGAATCTCCATGTTTTTTTCAGAAACCCGAGTACTAGAAAATAAATCTTCAAATTTAGTATAGATTGTATCCGGAATAATAAAATGAACTTCAGACTCTTTAAACCATTTTCTATAATTAGCAAACCAAGAGATTTGTTCTTGAAGCGGAGTTTGCTCTGGATCTTTGTGAAACGGAAATAAAGCTATGGGATAATGTATAAATTTAAAGGAAGGATGAGTTAATAATAAATTTAATATAAATGCTTTCTTCTCATCTGGTGTTTGAAGTTTTCGTTTACGCCGTTTAAGAATACGATTTAACTTTTTTGAGAATGGAAATTTCTCGAGATGTTGAAAAAAAAGAACCAGTTCATAATTTTTAATCGTATTACAAAAGGAAAAAAAGCGCTCTTGCAGCGGTTTGTACTTGGAGGCAAAATAATGAATATCTCTGCTCACTGGATTTTCACAATCTAAAGAGAGAATAAAGTTACAAAAGGTATACTGCTGGGCATTTTGTTTAAAATAATCCCGATACTCCTCGTACATATCATTACTATTTAAAATAGTTGTACTATCTGTAAACAGCCAACTTTTATAGAGCTGTAGCATTTTTACAAATTCTGGGGCTCTGGGTATAGAACCATTTAATATAGCCTGCGTATATCTATGAAACTTCTGTTTGTTGTTCCCCATTTCAAAATCGCTATCTTCTTGTCGGGGATAAAATGATTCATATTTCATAACGGGTAAAATTTTTTGTTAGCAGCATCTTAGCTGATGGGATAAATTGAATTAGTAAGATTCTCTCTAACATTTCTAAATTCTCTATTACTATTTATGTGAGAGGTTGTAACTATAACAAAGAGAATGAAGGAGGGAAATGCTAGTGAGGGTGTATAAATAAATTGCCGTGTACAGCAGCATAGTAATAAAGCTAAAAAGAGGTAGATGCTTATTTGATAAACTCGTGAATGCTGAAATGAAACACCTGCAGTGGTTTCTTTTTTTGAAATGAAATTATAAAACCAGTAAAATGCTCCTTGTAATGTGGTATTCGTATTGGCTAAAAAACCTTTTGTCTGTTTAATGACATTAAATTTGGTTGATATTCCAAATAATACAAATTGTATAATAAAGTGCAGATAGAAAGAAGCGATAGACATTGCAATAACTGGCTGAATTTCTTCAGGATGTAGTGGTAAAAAAATACTTGATAAAAAAGCGATTATAGGAAGAGCAGTAAAATTGAGCCAGACGGTCAAACGTATTGTTGATATCAATTTTACCTGAAGTGGTAAAACTTTTGATTTCCATAATTTCTGAACAATATTAAGCTTGGCCGATATCCATTTTTTCTGGTAAAAATTCAAATTTAAAAGCCCTTCAGGAATTATTTCCCATCCTACTACAGAAGGAGAATGGTATATTTTGTAGTTATTTTCTCGAAAAAGAATTTCAAGTCTGGTAACTTCAGAAATATCTGTGGAGTATTGATAATTAGTAGCTTCAAAGACTTCTTTCTTTAAGATAATAATACTGTCTGCCGGCATAAAATTTAAAGAAGAATCTATATTATCTGAGTAGTAGTGATAATAATGTTCTAGCTCTTCTTTTATTCCTAAATTATAGGGAGCTTCATTAAAATATCCTATGGGAAATTGTACAGCGTGTGTGCCGTATTCTTTGATTTGCTTTAATGCTGTCGATAAGGCATTAGGTTGTAATACATAACGCGCTTTTAAAGTGAGAATATAGTGCGCATCTTTAGAAACAATTGAATTACATATAACCCGGTGGAAATTTTCTGAGTTTTTCTCATAGCTAGAAAAAACCCGTATAGATTGATGGTATTTCTGGCAGAACTTAATAAGCGTGCATTTTAAAGGTGTAGCACTTTTATTCAATAAAATAATTAGCTCAAAATTAGAATAGTTTTGATTGCAAATGGAACGAATTGCATTGTAAACGACTTTAATAGGTTCCTCATTAACCTGAAGATGTATGCTTATTTTTGACCCGTCAATCAAACTTGCTTCTGACGATTTTTTAACAGGATACTTAATTAATAATGCTATTCTATAGACACCTACTAGTAATAATAATGTCAAATTAACTAATAAAAGTATTAGACTTAATTCACTAAATACATAGCAGCTTAGAAGGAAAAGAAGAATTAAAAGCAAGAAGCTAAAATGAAATAATCTCATATATAATTTTTATCTAATTCATAATTTCATTTAAAATTAATATAGACAATAATTAAAAAGTATCGGATTCGATTATTATAGTGACGGTATATTTTAAATAATGTTAAAGATTGTTTAAAATAATATTATAAAAATGTGAAAATAAGTTGAAATTAAGACTTTCTGAAACGGCTAGAACTCTAGGTTTCTCTGTTTTAAAATGCTTTTTTCCGCTTTCTAAAAGAGTTAGTGGAGAGATGAATGTTGCCAAAATTTGTCTTAAATACCTATTATCAATAGGAAGTTTAAATCTGAGTGACAGATTATAAATTAAAAGTTATTTGTTTTATTATAGAAGTAGTAACACATCACATAGATAGATGTTTTGACATAAGGTTCATATGTAGGTCCGTTATCTATCATAATATCCCTTTCTAGAAATAGTTTATTCATCTTGTATCCACATAGGAACAAAGATTTGGACACAAATATTCCTACACCATTTCAGATGATATTTAAATACGGTTGTTAAATACCCGAGTTTTAACATTCTATGTTAGTTTAATCCCTTTTTGAACTTTTTACGATATTCTGATGGAGACATATGATATTTTTCTTTAAATATTTTAGAAAAATGACTTTTACTAGTCAAGCCTAATTCTCCAATTATTTCACAAATATTCAAATTCGTAGTGACTAACAATTTTTTAGATGAGCTAAGGCGTTTCTTTTGAATATAACTATTAACAGTTTCCTTATATAACTCCTGAAAGCCTTTTTGAAGTTTGTTGCTATTCATACCAATTTCTTGTGCAAACCACTTAATTTTTGGGCGCTTGGCAAGATTGTTATCAATTAAATCTGGAATTCTTTTTAAATTTTCAATCTCATACGGCGTTAAATAGTGTGGAGGCAGTGGATACTCCATACTTCGCAAATACTCCTGAAGATGAATTGTAATTAGTTCCAACAGTTTTCCTTCAGCATATATAATTTTGAAAAAATCTTTTCCTTCAAATGAATTGATGTTTTGATATACTTCTAATAATTGCAAATCATAATGACAATGATGTATCATATTGTCATTTGTAAAATTAAAGAGATTCTTAAGGTGAATATTAAGATCTGCATCATACTTACGGCTTTCTAAGAATGTATAGGTATCAATAGATAAGCAATTTATGTTTACGCGTATATATCTTTTAAAGTGTATAGAAAATGAGTCAGTTGAAGGATGGTTTAGAATCGTACTTTGATAAGGATTAAATTTATAAATAAGATTTTGATTTAAAATCGTTGTAAACTTACCCTCGACCACATAAAAGAAATATAACAATTTGTATAAACTTGGTGCAAAAACAAGTTCTACATCATCATAAAATTGACAGTTGTAGTTAATATACCGTATACCACAGCTATATTCATATCCTTCAATAAACCCTTCGCCAATTTGTTTTGGAATCTCAATTCTATAATTTTGGTTAGCTAAGACTTTTACGCTGCTTTGGAAAGCCTCACTCAAAGCTTTAAATATATGAGTAATGTTAGGAGAACTTACAAATACTGATTTCAAATTGGAGAATTTTTGTTAGATAAATTCGAAATTAGTTGTTTTAAAGTGTTGCACTTCTTCCAGCTTAGGAATAAAATTTTTTTCATTAATAATTAAATTGATATCATCAATTGCAGTTTTTAATCGTTAACAATTGCTACGAATTAGCAATTTTTCCGCTTAGTAGACCTCCTGGATTTTAAGCGTTTTTTCTTCTGATATCTTTGTATTCGCTTTAATTCTTATCTCCAGATTGGAAAAAAAATCTTTCTGTTTACCACCAATGTCTTTAATCACAGAACTCATATTAAATGTTAAAAAGATATTTTTTTCATAAAATTTTAAAAATGTCTTTATAAAAGTTAACAGGCTGCTCCTCTAGCTTTGATCTTATCATAAAGGGATAAATATCCTCGCTGCCTGCAAATGGCTTTTCTCTAGATCACAAGTATTCAATTGAGCAAAATGTTAAGGACCTATGGCTTTAAAACATAACATACATCAACCTACAGCATTAATCACTGGGGGAAGTAATGGGATAGGTTCTGCTATTGCAAATAAACTATTGAAAAATAGAATGAATGTTGCCGTAGCTGATGTACTTCCCCCTTCTTCTAATGACGTTTTTTTTAATAAATGCGATGTTACGAAAGCCAAAGAAATAGATGATTTATTTGAAGAGCTTGCTCAAAATTTTAGTCTACCAGATATTCTGGTTTTGAATGCAGGCAGAGGAATACGAGAAAAATTGACAGAGGGAGATCCCTCAAAGTGGGAAGCAATTCTCAACACCAATCTTATGGGAAGTCTGCGCTGCATCAGGGCATTTGTACCTGCTATGCTCAAAAAGAAAAGAGGTCATGTTATTTTCATTTCTTCGGTTGCTGCAAATCAGCCGCACCCATACGGTGGGATTTACAGTGCTTCAAAAACCGCTTTAGAAGTTGTTGCAGAAACTTTACGACTAGAGACGTTACCACATATTAAAATATCGATTATAGCACCAGGAATTACAGATACATCTTTTTTTGATAATGAAATTTCGGGTGATATATCTATTAATGACCTAGGGCCCGATCCACTTTCTCCACAAGATATTGCAGAAGATGTCTGGTACATTCTAAATAAACCAGGCCACGCTGTAATAAACAAATTAATTACAAGGCCCGCTAATCAATCTTTTTAACAACTAACAAAAAGCAAAATAATGATAAAACATATTCTCATAACTGGTGGAGCCGGCTTTATAGGATCTCATCTCGCAGATGTATTACTGGAGCAGGGGTATACTGTACGGGTGTTAGATACCCTTTCTGAGCAAGTACACGGTAAAGAAAAAAAACGTCCAGATTACCTCAACCCGGAAGTAGAGTTACAAATTGGTGATGTGCGCAATGCAAATGATATACGTATCGCGCTTGAAGGCATTGATGCGGTTTTTCATATGGCGGCGTTGGTAGGTGTGGGGCAAAGTATGTATGAGATCCGTGAGTATACAGATGTTAATAATGTAGGTACAGCTACGCTCTTACAGGCACTTATTGACCATCCTGTGAAAAAATTGATTGTAGCATCGAGTATGAGTATTTATGGAGAAGGCTTGTATGAGGATATAGATGGCAATTTAAAGGAACATTGTGAGCGTAAACTATCAGATTTAAAATCTGATAAGTGGGAGATGATCGAGAAAGAAAACTATCTGAAACCTATACCAACACCAGAGACAAAAACCCCTAAACTATCCTCGGTTTATGCTCTTTCTAAATATGATCAAGAACGATTAAGCCTAATTACCGGTAAAGCATACAATATTCCTACCACAGCATTGCGATTCTTTAATGTCTATGGAACCCGACAAGCTTTATCCAACCCATACACCGGAGTGTTAGCAATATTCGCATCCCGTTTGCTCAATGACAAACCTCCAATGATTTTTGAAGATGGATATCAAAAAAGAGATTTTATACACGTAAAGGATGTGGCTCGTGCTTGTCGTATGGCTATGGAAGCAGAGCAATCTAATGGGGAAGTATACAATGTGGGCAGCGGCAATCAATATACAATTACTTCCATTGCACAAAAGCTCGCTGAAGTAATGAATAAAGACATTCAACCTGAAGTAAATGGGAAATACAGGGTAGGGGATATAAGGCATTGTTTTGCAGATACTACTAAAATCAAAAATGAATTGGGGTTTGAACCTCAGGTAAATTTTGAAGATGGCCTGTATGAGCTTGCAGAATGGCTTAAAGATCAAATCGCTACCGATAAAGTAAATCAAGCTAGTACAGAATTAGAATCTAGAGGGCTAACGGTTTAAAATAAAATATTATGACGCATCTACAGCAACGACCCATAGTGGGCATCCTGGAGTGGTTTCGCCCGGGGGAATATAAAGAAGTAACAAAGGCTATACGCGATTTTCAGAATCTGGGTATCACGCATTTGAGAACGGGAATTTCGTGGGCAGATTGGTATGTTGAGGGTACTCCAGAATGGTACGACTGGCTTTTTGAAGAATTAAGCAAGCACGTTGAAATATTGCCGTGCTTCTTATACACACCACCATCTATAGGAGAAGCTCCCCGTACTTCTGCACCTCCCAAAGATCTTAAAGCATATGCAGATTTTATAGATGTGATGATAAGTAGATATGGAAACTATTTTGAATGGGTAGAACTCTGGAACGAACCTAATAACAGCGTGGAGTATGATTTTACGATGGATTTCTCCTGGTATAAGTTTTCAAAAATGATAGATATGGCGGCCTATTGGGCAAAGCAACGAGGCAAGAAAACGGTTCTGGGTGGTATGAGTCCTATAGACCCAAACTGGCTGCAAATGATGGCAGAACGGGATACGCTCACACATATTGACGCCATAGGAATACACGGGTTTCCAGATGTTTTTGATCAGCAGTGGAACGGTTGGAAAGAAAAGATTGATGCTGTAAAAAAGGTGTTGAAACGTTTTGATCTGAATAAAGAATTATGGATTTCAGAAGTTGGATTTTCAACATGGCAACACGATGAGGTTAAACAATATGAAGAATTTAAAAATGTATTACAAACCGAAGCTGACCGTGTATACTGGTATAGTTTAAACGATTTGGCTGCTAAAAATGCCACAGTGGGAGGTTTTCATTTAGACGAGCGCGAGTATCATTTTGGTTTAAAGAAGCCAGATGGCTCAAAGAAATTACTTTACAAATTGCTTGAAAAATACGGACTCGACGCCATATTCACTCACGATTATATTTCAAAATCATATAAAATAAATTCCGAAGAAAAATACGTTCTTATTACTGGTGGTGCTGGATTTATAGGGACTAATCTGGCAAAGCGGTTTTTAAGTGAGGGTAAAAAAGTTATGATTTACGACAGCTTAGCCCGCGAGGGGGTAGAACAAAATCTTAAAGAACTTAAAAAGCAATACGGGACGCAACTTTTGGTTCAAATCGCAGACATACGTGAGGAGTTGGTATTAAGACAATGTGTTCTAAATGCAGAAGCAGTTTTTCATTTTTCAGCTCAGGTTGCGGTTACTACTTCAATAGAAAACCCTTTAGATGATTTTCAGGTTAATCTAAAAGGGACCTTTAATGTTTTGGAAGCTATACGAACGAGTCCACACCAGCCGCCTTTATTTTTCACCTCAACAAATAAAGTTTACGGCAATCTTGATGGGGTGACTATCGAAGAGACACCGACACGGTATTTGCCCAAAGATGAAAGGCTCTTAAATTCTGGTATTGGTGAATCACGCTCTTTGGATTTTCATAGCCCGTATGGATGTTCTAAAGGTTCAGCAGACCAGTATATTCTCGATTATTCCCGCTCATACGGACTCAAAACTGTTGTTTTTAGAATGAGCTGTATTTATGGGCCGCATCAGTTCGGCACCGAAGATCAGGGCTGGGTAGCTCATTTCTTAATAAGTGCTTTAGAAGATCGCCCTATTTGCATTTACGGAAACGGTAAGCAGGTACGAGATATACTTTTTGTAGAAGATCTGGTAGACGCTTTTCTTCTAGCATATGCAAAGTTAGATAAAACAGCGGGGCAGGTATTTAACATAGGAGGCGGCACTGATAATACAACCAGTTTACTTGAAATATTGAAAATTATCAAAACCAAGACAGGGAAAGATATGAGTATTTCTTTTGATGACTGGCGTACAGGTGATCAATATTATTATGTATCAGACATTTCAAAATTTTCAACAGTTACCGGCTGGAAGCCTCGGTATGATATTGATTCAGGAATACAAACTTTAATGGAATGGTTATGCGATACCCGAGATCTTACATTAGACGATAATACTACTCATCCAAAAGCTCTAGCACTATGAGAATGATTAGGAAATTACAGAAACTCCCGGAAAATCCTTTTCAGGCAGCTGGTTATCAAGCAGCGATAATTGAAGCTCCTCAGCAGTTTGAGATTACACAAGAAACACTCCCAGAACCTGGAGAGGGTGAGGTGCGCGTCAAAATTGAGGGCTGTGGGGTTTGTGCGTCAACAATTCCGGTTTGGGAAGGAAGAGATTGGTTTGATTATCCACGTGAAGCTGGAGCTCCGGGTCATGAAGGTTGGGGCGTGATTGATGCAGTGGGTAAAGATGTTCAGGGGTTTGCTAAACGGGAACGCGTAACAGGACTTTCTTACAAAGCCTATGCAACACACGACATTGCACGTGCTGAGGACCTTGTAAAATTGCCTGACTTTTTAGATGGTTATCCGTTTCCCGGAGAACCGCTAGGATGCGTGATGAATATTTTCTCGCGCAGTGCAATAAAGAAAGGACAAACTGTTGCAGTAGTTGGTTGTGGTTTTATGGGACTGCTGCTTATTCAATTGGCTAAATCTGCAGGAGCAAAGGTAATTGGAATTTCTAGACGTGAATTTTCTCTTGAGGAAGCCGCAAACGCCGGTGCGGATCATACCATAAAACTAGATGACCATTATAAGATCATAGATGAAGTAAAAAAGATAACCGGAGGTAATTTTTGTGAGCGTGTAATTGAAGCAACGGGAATAGAGTGGCCGCTTAACCTTAGTATTGAGCTTACAGCAGAAAGAGGAAAATTAATAGTGGCTGGCTATCACCAGGATGGGATGCGTACTATAAATGTGCAAATGCTTAATTGGCGAGGAATAGATATGATAAGTGCTCATGAACGAGATAGCAAAAATTATGTAAAAGGAATAAAAGAAGCTATCGAAGCAATACGCTACAGACATATGGACCCATTTCCTTATTTCACACATACCTATAACCTTGAGGATATTGAAAAAGCATACCAGCTTTTAACAAATAGACCCGATGGTTTCATAAAGGCATTAATTCTAAATCAATAATCAAATGATATCTATACCTGATAAAAAGAAAAAACTTAACCTGGGATTTCTAGGAGTGGGATGGATAGGCCGTAACAGGATGCAGGCATTACTCAACCATAGCCCCAGCAAGGCTACTGTCATTTGTGAACCTGATTCACAAAATGCTGAAGAAGCTATTCAAAATGCACCAGATGCTTGTTGCGTTGAAAATGCAGAAGAAATGTATAACGATACTTCTCTTGACGGAATAGTTATCGCCACACCAAGTGCACTTCATGCAGAACAAAGCATTGCTGCCTTAAATGCAGGTAAAGCTGTTTTTTGTCAAAAACCATTAGGTAGAACTGCAGATGAAGTGAAAAACGTAGTAGCTGCCTCTAAAGCAGCAGATAAATTACTTACTGTGGATCTGTCT
>TARA_R110000751_G_scaffold75186_2_pt1 | contig 15864 bp, 24 predicted proteins | sample TARA_R110000751 | Tara Oceans TARA_R110000751 (sample SAMEA4398001) | marine metagenome | biome: Polar Biome; feature: [MES] marine water layer (ENVO:01000295) within the mesopelagic zone...; material: water (ENVO:00002006), including particulate matter (ENVO:01000060) such as...... | reverse complement strand
GATAATTTATTAGGAAAAAACCCAGTCGAATATATTACTGAAGACGATATACAGAATACAGTAGATAAAGCTGGAGATTTAGCTACACAAATTGGTAATACAATGAAAGGTTTGCTAGGAGGTGGAATAGCTACAACTCCTACTCCAGAATCTGGTGGAGCAATGATGGGTCCTCAAGAATTTGATTATAGTACTTTAGATAGTTTAGAAGAACAAGAGAAAAGTTTTTGGGATAAGTCAGAAAAAGGATGGTCTGATTGGGCAACAAAAGGACAAGAAAACATTGCTGGTTTTGTTGAAACTTGGGGATCTGCTTTTAGTAAGGTTGGAGATATTTTAACTCAACATATAGCTAATAAGCAAGAAACTTTAAAACAAGATACTGCAATACAATTAGAAGAGCAAGAGCTTCAGTTAGAACAAAAAATGTTAGATATTGAAAACTCTAGACTTAGTGAGGAAGAAAAAGCTAAAGCTATTGAAGATGCTAAAATTGAGCATGGTACTTCTATGAATAGTATACAGGAAACAGCTGACAAAGAATCAAGAAGACTAGCTAGGAAACAAGCTAAGGTTGATAAGATGCAAGCGGCTTTGCAAATTGCAGTTAGTACAGCTAGTGCAATAATGAAAGCGGTAGCAGCTAGTCCTTTGACTGGTGGTATGCCTTGGTCAGCAGCTATTGGAGTTTTAGGTGGAATACAATTAGGAACTGTTTTAGCCGCTCCACTTCCAGCTTTAGCAGAAGGAGGTTTAGCATTTGGAGAAACAGCTGCAATAGTTGGTGATAACCCTAATGCAAGTGTCGATCCTGAGGTGATTGCTCCACTATCAAAATTACGTGATATGTTAGGAGGTGGAATGCAAACCGTTAATGTAGTTGGCGCTTTAAGAGGCGAGGACATAGTACTATCAACAATGAGAACTAATCAACGACTAAATAGACTTTCATAAATGGCTTACGGATTAATTAAGTTTGGAGAATTTAAAGACTACAATGGTATTCTTTATGCAATCAATATTTTTAAAAAAGACTATGTTGGATCTAACTCTAGTTTCACTTTAGCATCTGATGGATTTACATTAAACTATAAAGGACAGGGTAATGATTATGACGCTCCTTTTAAAATGAGTGAACTAGAATTTACGTTTTATTCTGAAAGTGCAGCTGATGATACTTTTATTCTTGATGCGGTTAATGGTGACGAAGGTGATTATACCGTACAAGTAACAAAGCAAGAAACTACTGGTGGATCTGTCAATACTTTTTGGCGTGGAGTATTGATTGTAGACAATGCAGATTTAAGTGATCTTTATTATCCTCAACCTTTTAAATTAAGAGCTATTGACGGAATATCTTTATTGAAAGGTAAAAAAGTAACAGAGCTAACTAACTTATATAATGTTGATGGTGGAGTTTCTGGTGGAGTTACTGAAGACTTTCAAATCGATGTTGCTGGAGGACCAACTTATGGCGGTTCTGTTTATCAACATAGATCATTAGTTTTAGCTTGCTTGAGATTGATACCTTGGGTTGAACAAATAACAGATACTGAAACATTTGTATACAATTATGGTTGTTGGGAGAATACTAAAATAACTAATCAAATAGATGTTAGATACGATCCTTTAAGAAGTGCAGCTATTCGTTCTGATGTTTTTTATACTCAATCAAATACAGGTGAATATTTGTATGGGAATTGTTTTGATATGCTAAGAGATATTTTAAGCTTTTACAATATTAGATGTTACATGGAAGGTGGATTTTTTGTAAATATACAAGTTGGTGTTTACGAAGAAATGAAAACAGCATCGAACTTTTATGCTAGGTATGGTAAAACAAGTAATGGAACTACAATTTTAGGTGGTGGTTCTGCAAGTTATTACATGGGTGATATTACAAACCCTGGAGATATAGCAAACAATTATAAAGTGTCTGAATCTACATTTGCCTATGGCGAACAAATAAAAGAAATAGAATTAGACGTTGGTAGTTCTACTGGTGAAGTTTATCAAAATTATAATTCATGGGCTACAAATACAAATTACGCTATAACTAAAGATCCTTCGCCAGGAGCTAATTACATACAAACATATCAAGGAGGAAATCCAGGTGAGAATATTACATTTATACTTAAAGGAAAGTTTAAAATAAAAAGAGTTGGAGGTACTGTCCCTAACGGTTATAATTGGTTAGAGATACAAGCAATTGTAAAAGTAGGAACATACTATTTATTTTTTAATAACGTTACAACAAAATTTGAATGGAGTACTACAATACAAACTGTTTATGGAGCAAATAATGTTAACGCAGTTGCTAGTATACCCGCTGTTGGTTCTGAATATTCATATGCGCTTCAATGGGGAGCTCAAAACATTACTGAAATGGATGCGATACCGGTTGATGGAGCTGTCGAGGTTTATATTTATTGGGATCAATATACATTTATTGATGGTCAGGTTTTAGATGTTGCAGGATTAAGTGTTACAGATTTAGTAGTTACAACTGATGCTCAAGAAGGTACTTACGGTGCTACTTCTAGGGCTTTAGAATTAGATTTGTATAAGGATGGAGAGATGTTAGTTTACACTAAACATTTAGTAGAAAACAAGCCAGGAGGTAATTTAGTTGAAGGAGGAGTTGAGATAAGTAGAAAAGTTAAATTTGATTCTGGAGCTATTTATAGAAACAATACAATAGTAACTTGGGATGGAACTACTGGAACAATGTGGGATTCATGGACTTATGACTATGTAGCTAAATGGAGAAATAGAAACGAAGTAAATTCTGTAAATATTTTGCCAGTTTTTAAAGGCGTTGAAATGATTGCATTGCACCCTTCAAATAAGAAAGTTTTACGATGTACTTTGATTGCTAAAAATGGCACAACGTCACCTTTTAGATTCTCTTGGATGTTTAAGTATGATGGTATTTTTTACATATCAAATGGATTTAAACTAGAGGCAAATAGTGGTATGTTAGTAGGAGAATTTATTGCTGTAGATTATGAGTTAAGCAACGCATCATTAATTGCTGGCCAAAGTATTTCATCAACAGGTGGAGGAGTAACTGAAGTAGGTAATCCTAATGAAGCTGTTGGAACTGTAGGAATGTAAAAAAAAAGATATGAATTTAAAAGGAATGTTTCGTGTTTGGTTAATGGATAGGCTAACAAATACTTTAGCCTTTGTTGCAACTGCAATATCATCAGGAGTAGCTTCAACTAGAATTATAATTGAGCCTTGGCAAGGTGGTACAGTGCCAGCAGGAGCAACATTAAAAGTAGAACCTTTAAACCAAGTGAATTGGTTTTTTGTTGTTTTATCTTCACCAGTAAACAATGGAGATACGGAAATTGTGACCGAAAGTTTTACTCCAACAAGTGACTTAGTAACTTCATCAAAAATTAGTGTTAGCGAATATAATTATCACGATAGAAGGTTCAAAGAATATAACTCAACTCATATTCATTTTTATCATACAGGATCTTCTCACGGTAATGATTTGCTGCCAACATTTACACAGTTTAATTGGAACATAAATGCTGGTTCTGTTTTGACTGATGGTGTTTCAAAGCCTAATAGATGGGGATCACAATACTCTTTTTTGCAAGCTCCAGATTACAAATGTAAAATTGAAAGAATCATAATTCAAGGATCTTCTAATGGACTTGCAGATGAAGATTGGGCTTTAAGATTTTGGGATAAGCCTGTTGATCCTAATGGTTCATCTAATACAAATATGGCTTTGATTAGGCAAGAGGATTTTATTTCTCAAAACGATCAAAACTATGTTTTTACAAGAGTATATGAGCCAACTGGAGGTTACTCTATGGATTCAAATAATTCTTTATTGCTAACGTTCTTAAAAACTGGTTCAGCAACTAGATCATCAACTAAATTCTATGCAGACATAGAAGTAATTTACTCATACTATATCAAATAATGAAAACAGTTTTAAAAGAAGTATCAGACGTTTTGCTAATAAACACTTCGACATTAGCTATTAGTTTTTCTTCTGTGGAAATGGGATTAAAATTAATACTTTTAACGCTATCAATAGTTTACACTTTAATGAGAATTTTTAAAGACAAAAGCAATGAGTAAAGATAACTACACAGATAGAAATTTAGTTGATAAATACAAAAGTATAATTAAAAAACCTGGTACAAGTTTGCCAGTTGTTAGTGTTACTAATGAAGAAAAAAGAACTAGAGCAGATTTATTAGATATTTTAGAAGATATTTTTGATTCAGAAAATGATTTAGGAGATGGATTAATCGAGACACAATTACCAATTAATGCTGATAGTTTCAGAGCTATGATTCACATGTTGATAAAAAGTGCTTCTAATACTTCTGACGATAGTATAGGATTAACTACTGCTCAAGAGACTGCTATTGCTAACAATACAAACAAAGTAAGTCAAGGATTATCTACTGCAAATCATACGTTAGACTTTAGCGTTGTAAATTCTAGAGGATCTTACTCGTTAGTATTTACTGTTGTAGATAGTTCTGGAAAAACTCCAGTAATAAAAAGAGCAACATTACCTTTAAGATAATAAATATGAAATATTTTAAATTAACAGAATTTGATTCTCCTGACAAACCTGGTTCAGGAAAACACATGAAGAAAGATTTTTTAGTTAAGCTAGATAAAGCTAGAGAAATGGCTGAAATACCTTTTAAAATAAATTCAGGATTTAGAACTAAAGAACATAATAAAAAAGTTGGTGGTTCAAAGCAGTCTTCTCATTTAGCTGGTTGTGCTGCAGATATTTCAATAACAAATTCTAAAGATAGAATTGTAGTAGTGGAATCACTTATAAAAGCTGGATTCAAACGTTTAGGAATAGCTGAGTATTTTATTCATGTAGATAACGATATAACTAAAGACGACGCTATATGGCTATACTAAACATTCTAAGCGGTCTTTTAGGGAAAGCTGATGTAATTATTGACGAAGTAATTACTAGCAAAGAAGAGAAGCTTATATTGAAAAACGAATTGCAAAAGCTTATCAATGAACAAGAGGCAATTATAGAGCAAGAAGTTTCAAAAAGATGGGAGGCAGATATGAACTCAGATAGTTGGTTAAGCAAATCAATTAGACCTTTAGTTTTAGCTTGGTTAGTAGTATCTACGACGCTATTAATATTCATTGATGCTGGTACAATAAAATTTGTAGTAGAAGATAAATGGGTAGACTTATTGCAAATAGTTTTGATAACAGTTATTGGTGCATATTTTGGAAGTAGAGGATTAGAAAAAATAAAAAAATAATGGGGTACTTAGACGAATTAAAAAAGGAACAAAATAATGTATTAGTTGTTGGAGATTTACATTCTCCTTTTATTCGTCAAGGTTACTTTGAACATTGCTTGAAAATTAGAGACATATATAATTGTGAGCAAATAGTTTTCATAGGCGATATTATCGATAACCATTATAGTAGTTACCATGATGCATCGCCTGATGGATTTGGAGCTGGTGAAGAATTAGAAAGAGCAATTGCAATTATACAAGAATGGCACAAAGAATTTCCTGTCGCTAAAGTTTGCATTGGAAACCATGATGCAATAATTTCAAGAAAAGCTTTTAGCTCTGGAGTTAGTAACAAATGGGTCAAAGATTTTGATGAAGTTCTTGGGACACCGGAATGGGATTTTAAACAAGAGCATATAATTGACAATGTTATGTATGTACATGGAACAGGATCGTCAGGAAAAGGAGCAACTAAAAGATTAAGAGAATGGCAAACGTCAATCGTACAGGGACATATACATACAGAAGCATTTGTAGATTGGTATTCTGTTAAAGATAAAAGAATGTTTGCTATGCAGGTTGGATGTGGCGTGGATGATCAAAGTTATGCTATGGCTTACGCTAAAAATTTCACTAAAAAATATATTATATCATGTGGAGTAGTTTTAAACAATGGAACGTTACCAATTGTTGTACCAATGTGATAAAAGTTTCTAGGCTCCTCGCTTAGATTTTTGTTTGTTTGTTGTTAAGGGCCTAGAGTTAATTCTTTAGGTCCTTTTTTTGCGCAGTTACCTTAGCAACAATGACTAAACTCTCCGTTTGGCATACTTTTCTGACATAAATAATATCAAAAAAAGCACTAAAAAGTATATGTTTTACGTAAATATTTTAGCTATCCTAATCAAGGGAAACTAATTTTTGTTAAAAAAAGTGAACAGTTAAGAAAATAGTATGTATATTTACAATGAAATTAATAACTAAAAAATTACTACAATGAAACATTACAACACGACAATCGAACAACCAAATTACGAAACATTCAAATCTTGTAACAGAATAGAAATTACAAAACCTATTGTATCTGATGATTCAGAATTTACTTTAAATGTAGGCGATGTTATAACTATTGTAGGTTCACAAGCAAAAATGTTTAGGTCAATCAATTCTGATAATACGATTTGGAAAATGATTATTTGGTCAAGTACAATTGGCGGAAATCCAGTAGCAGATAATTTCGAATTAGATTTTGAAAATAGAAACTTTAGAATATTAAAATAAAAAAATAATTGTCTAAATAAGTCGTAAGAACGCACCACGTAGTGAGCAACGTAAATCGTGGTTACAATTATATTAACAACTAAAAATTACTACTATGACAAATTACAATTTTACACAAGTCAATAAAGCTTTAGAAAACAATAATTACGCACCACAACAATCTATCAATGACGATTATTATTGGATAACTTGTTTCGAAAAGCAAGGTTTACCAGATTGGAGTACAGAGTATGTTTACGTACATGAGTCGAAAGAAGATGGTACTTGCACTATTGACGGATTATGTCCGAAAGAATGGGGAAAAAGAAATAATTAAAAAAACCAACCTCACTAGCTCATACTTAATCGGTATGGGCTATTTTTTTGTTATAATTCTCCGTTGCTTATTTAAAAATGACACTTTAGATACCTTTTATAGCTAAAAAAATAGCTAAGATCTTAATACTTTTAATAAAAATTAACACAAATAAGTAACTATTCTAATCAAGGAAACTAAAATAAATGATAAAAAAGTTAAAATAAGTTAACAGGTTAAGAAATAGTTTGTATATTTACAATGAAATTAACAACTAAAAATTACTACAATGGAAACAAAAATTAAATCACACAGAACATTCGGAGTTGAAATCGAACTTTTAATCCCAAACTCATTAGGCTACAGAACTTTATTATCTATCCTAGCAGACGCAGGAGTACCTTGCAGCTTTGAAGGTTACACACATAGAGTAATGAATACATGGAAACTTGTAACTGATTCTTCTCTTAATACAAGTAGAGGTTATAAAGCATTCGAATTAGTTTCTCCAATTTGCCAAGGTCAAAATTCAATTAACGAACTTAGAACAATTCTAAATTTATTAGAAGAAACTAATTGCAGAGTAAATAAGTCGTGCGGTATACACGTTCATGTAGGTATTCAAGACTACTCAGTTAAGAATCTAACTAACTTAATTAAATTCTACGGTAAGTACGAAGAAGAAATTAATATGGTTGTTGCTCCTTCTAGAAGAGACGGACGTTGGGCAAAAGCAATTAACGTTATGACTATCTGGAATAACTTAAATAAATGCGAAACTTTTAGCGATGTAGAAAACATAATGTACACGAGATACAAAACGGTAAATGTTTTTTCATACAGACGTTACGGAACAGTTGAATTCAGACAACACGGTGGTTCAATAGACGCTAACAAAGTTTGCTCATGGGTTATTATGTTAACTAATATGTGTGACAAGGTTGCTAAAAAGAAAAACGTAGTTAAGACTAAAAGCGAATTGAAGCACAGTTTAGTTGATCTATTTGGTAACGGACATACTCGTAAGATTATGAAGTTCTTTTGCGATAGAGCAGTTGGATTTGGTTTTGATGAAGTTGAAGGAATATTTGATTGGGCTACAACAAACAGAAAAGTTTGACTTACTAAATTACTTGAATTTAGGTTGCTACGAAAGTAGCGGCCTTTTCAAGGTATAAAACAAACAACATTATGAAAACTACAAAATATTATTTCGCTTACGGCATGAACACTAATATGCAACAAATGGCATATCGTTGTCCTAATGCTGAAGCAATTGGAAAGGTAACATTGAGAGGATATAAATTTGTCTTTAGAGGAGTTGCTGATGCTTATTATACTGGAAATCCATTAGACACTATTGAAGGTTGTGTGTGGGAAATCACAGACGAATGTGAATACGCTTTAGATTTATTAGAAGGCTATCCAACGTTTTACACTAAAGCATCTGAGTGGGTTCTTATAAACAATCAAGATCAAGAATTAATGTTATACACTATGACTAAAAAAAGTCAAGGTAAGTATGCAGATCCTAGTAAACATTATTGGGAAATGTTATGGCAAGGATATGAGCAATTTGGTATTAATCACAGACAAATGTTCGAAGGACTTCCAGCAATATCTAAATACAGAAAACTAAACAAATCACAATTAACTTTTAATAACAACTAAGATGATGACAAAAGATCAAATTATAATTCAAAGAACTATCGGTAAAATTTTAACTAAGTTAAACGAGCAGGATGGTATTATGTTAACACAATACATGGCTATGCTAGAAGAGTTAGTATATGACCTTAAGATGACTCCTAAGCCAACTATAGAAACTGGGATGGTAAGATATCATGAAGATAAAGAAGCTTCCTTAGAAACCACTAAAACAGTCAATAGAGAAACCAGAGGCCGTAGACCACTTAAGTCAAAAAGCTTTACTGAAAATGAAATCCATTTTAATATGTTTATTAAAGTTAAAGGAGATTCTTGTAAAGATGAGAGAGGTAAAAGTTTTGTAATGCAAAACATTACAGATTTAGAAGATCTAAACTACATAGACTACAGCTTACTAAGGAATAGGGTTTTAGCTAATTTACACAGTCAAAGAAAAAAAGCAAATGTATAAGATAATAGAAACAAATTACGAATACAAAAGTAACGATCCAAAAGGTTTAGTTGATGAAATGAGATTTGAGTGCTTTATTGAAACAGAAGACAATGAAGACTTCATGTTGAAATCCACTTTAAGATTTTATAATTGGGACAAAACTATTTTGAATCCTACTAACGAAGAAAGCTTTGTAGAAAGCTTAATTAAAAATAACTATTTAATTATTAATATCAAATAAAAATGAAAAAAGCAAAGGTTAACAGTATTAAATTTATTCAAGCTAAAGACTTACAATATGGTAAATTTTATGAGTTTGAAATTGAATTTGACAATGGAGATAAAGGATTCTATTTATCTAAAAATGAGAATCAAGACAAGTTTGTAATTGGTCAAGATAGAGACTACGAGTTTACTCCTCATGATAAATGGCCAAAAGTTAAACCAGCAAATCCAGAATTTAATCAAACTTCGAATAATTCTAGTCCGACTAAGAAACACGATTATGGTAACAACACGAGTTTTACACAAGGCGAATTGATCGTTGCTCAAAGTTGTTTAAAAGCTGCAGTAGATTCAATGCCAAATGGAGATATTCATACAGATGAAATTCTTAAAAGAGCTCAGCAATTTAAAGATTGGGTAATGACAGGATCAGTTAAAAAAAATGTTCAACAAGTAAATAAGATGCCAGATGACATGCCATTCTAAACTTATAAAACTAGGTGCTATTTTAAGACACCACGACTGGCACTATCAAAGATCTGACGACAATAGATATTATGAAGCTGGACTAAGAGAATCTAAATATATTAATGAACTTTGTTTAGAACTGATCAATGAAGGATTCTATGAAGAAATGGTAATTACATGGAAATCTAACGCTCATGAATTTTATAAAAACAATCATCCAAATAAACATGACTAAGAAAGAAAAAGTTGATGACATTTTATATCGTAGCCACGTTATTAGAAGTAACGCACAGGGAACAGATATAAGTAAAAAGGAAAAGAAAGAAGCTCAAGTTGCTTCTAGAAAACTATTAATGAAACTAAAAGACATAGATCCATTGGTTTATGATCGAATTAAAATAGAACTATAATGAATATAGATAAAGAATTGATAATGACAAGGGATAAAAACATGGACAATATAGTCAATGCAGTTTCCTATATAACTAAGACTTCTAAAAAAGATCTTTTAAGCACGTCAAGATTAAGAAATTTAGTTGATGCTAGAAAAACAATATTCAAATTAATTAGAGAGATTTATGGCTATCCTTATTTAGTTATGGGTAAATTCTTTAAGAAAAACCATGCAACAATAATTCATCAAATTAATACGCATGATCAATTAATGCTTACTGATAAGAGTTATAGGTTAACTTATAATGAAACACTTGACTTAATAACTAAAGATGCTGATCAATTTACTACAAGTAAGTTATTGCTTAAAGAAAAAGATTACTATCAAACTAGATTAGATGAAATTAACTCAAAACTATTAAAAGATGAATAGAATCAAAGTTATAAAAGACACCAATTTTACTGTTATCAATAACGAATTTATTTTCAATAAAGATATGAGTTTAAAAGCTAAAGGTTTATTGTGTCACTTATTAGCTTTGCCTTCTGATTGGGTTTTGTATGTTGAAGAAGTTGCTAACTGGCACACTGATGGCAAAGGATCTATTTACACTGCTTTTAAAGAATTAAAAAAAGGTGGTTATGTAGAAAGAGTTGTTAAACGTGAAAAAGGTAAAATTGTATCACATGAGTATATAGTTTACGAGAAGCCAAAGTCACTTATTGAAAAGCAACATATTGAAAAGCCTAACGTTGAAATTCAACACGTTGAAAACGAGACACTACTAAGTACTGATAAAACTAATAACTTAATTAAACTAAATAATATTAATAAAGAAGATAGTTTTAAAAGAGATGTTTTGAAATTAGTTGTTGAATTAGATTTTAAAGATGGTGAAAATTTTATTGATTATTGGACTGAGAAATCACATAACGATAAAAAAGCACGTTGGGAAAAACAAAGTAGTTTCGATATTAAAAGAAGAATACAAAGATGGATGAGAAATTCAAAAAATGATTCTAATAAAAGCAAAGTTGAAACAACTTTAGATAATTGGCAAAAAGCACGTAAACTAATAAATGAATAGAGATGAATATTTTAAAGAAAGCAGATGAGATCATTAACGATCGAAAACAAGAGAAAGAAAGAATGTACGGACCTTTTGAAAAAGGAATGGACAGAGCAGCTCATATAGCGAAAGGCATGACAGGTAAGAATATTACCGCTGAAGATGTTTACGCATGCATGGTTGCGCTAAAACTATCAAGACATAGTTATAACTACAAAGAAGATAATTTGTTAGATGCTGTTGCTTATTTAGGTTCTTTGAATAATTATATAAACAATAAGAAATAATGAAAAACGAAATAAAGTTATTAGAACAAGAGGTGATTGAAGGAAACGTTAATCCTTTAGAAGCATTTATACAACTTAAAAAGTTAGAAGATCTAGCAAAAAAAGTTAAGAAAAACATTAAAGAGTATGCAATCAATGAATTATCGAAATACGGTAATGGAGGAATTGGTACAGAAATGTTAGGTGCAAATGTTAGTTTAAAAAAGTCAGCTGGCAAATGGTATTACGATCATATTTCTGAGGTAGTTAATTTAGAAGATCAATTAAAAATATTGAAACAAAAGCATCAATCTGCATATAAAGCACATGAAAGAGGAGAGTCTGTTGTAGAATCAGATACTGGTGAAATAATTATACCAGCTAGGTATTATCAAGGAGATGAAACAATAATGATTAAAATAAAAAAAGATGCAAAGTAAAAAAGTAATTGGTATGGTTGGAGTATTATCTAACCCAGCAAAAAAAATAACAAGTCATAACGGTGGTTGGACAATGGTAATAAAAAGCATTGCAGAAAAAGATTTTGACTGTGAGGTTAAAATTATGACCGATAAAGATGATTGGGATCAATGTGAGATGTTAATTGTTAATGAAGGTGTTAACTATAAGATGGGTCAATACAATTTGTTTGGTGGCGTTACACGTCAAATCTTAGATAAATTAGAAAAGCTAAATAGTTTTAAAGGTAAAGTAATAAACTACGGTGAACTTATTGACTACGAAGAGTTTTGTGAAAAAAGAAAAATAGATTTTAATTTTACTCAAGGCATACATTATAAATTCACATTTGACAGAAACAAATTAGTCTATGGAGATTCTCATGCAATTTCTGTTTACAAGCCAGGTTTTGGTATTGATAGAAATGATGGCAAAACTTTATTTGGAATGTTAAGCGAAGGTCTTGATAATAACATTAGAACAGGTCTAGATGAATTAATATTTTATGCTGGTAACATTGACGTTAGGCATCATATACTTAGGAACTATAAAGGAAACAATATGGAAGACTATTTAATTAAGACTTACTTTGAAAAGTTACAAGATCAGTTAAGAGATCTAAATTGCAAAAAAATAACTTTAGTTGAATTACTTCCTATTGAAGATGTTAGTCGTAAGATACCAGGAACAGGAATGTATATGAAGACACCATTTTGCGGTACATGGAAAGAAAGATCAAACATAGTTAAGATTTTTAATAACCTTTTAAAAGATCTTTGTAAGCAAGAAGACTACGACTTAATTTCTTGGCCTGATGAAAATTCAGACGAATATGGCATGCTAAAGTTTGAAGTAATGGAAGCAAGACAAAGTGTGCATTTGGCTCCTCATAGTTACTATTTTGCAGACGAATTTGTATACAAGAAACAATTAAACTTATTTTAATGAAAGAATTTAGTTTTGATCTAATAGTAAAAGAAAGACTGCATGAGTATGTTGCTTTTTTAAAAGACTTCGATGAAAGGTCAAATAAAATTGTTTTACAAAACCCAAATTTTTTCTCTCATAGGTTACACTGGGACGAGCATCCTTTTTGTTATTCCTTAAGAGATCTAACAAATTTAGAAACTTTAGAAGGAATAGAGTTTGCTTTAAGATCTTGCTTAGTATTTAGTTATTCAAACGAACATTGGGGAATGATAGAATCATATTGGAATAGTGGACCTGAAATATTTGACAAGAAATCAAATGTTGACTTAGCTAGAAAAGATTTGTTTCAAATTTATTTAAAGAAAGGATGTACTTTAAAAGATTCTTTAAAATTAGCAGACAGCGTTGGAATTAAATTATCAAAAAGAATTTACAAAAGATTTAAAGTAAGAAAGTATACTATTATGGAACTAACTAGAATTTTAGATGAACACTATAAGAAGCTTGGATTTTACAAAGTTAAGTATGCATGTAAGAACGCAGCCAGATATTTAGCTATGACTTTTCCAGAGTTAGTAGATCCTAATTCTCCAGTTACTGGAGGACCTGGACATTTTTTAGGGTTGAGTTATATTTTTAATGATAAAAACATAAAAACACCAGTTGATTCTTTTTACGCAAGGTTAGAAACAGGTGGACTAATTCCTGAAAACGATTCAAGAGTTACTACTTGGATAAACTATATGGGAATACTTAACGGAATAACTATTGACATTTTCGATAGACAACATTGGCTTAACAATGAGGACAAAGTTTGTTTTTTCTATAAGCTACAGCAGTTTAAAAATAAAGAAAGAAAAGTAAGAAATAAAAAGAACATGAATGCTATTTTACCTGAGTGGTTTAGCTTAAAACCAGGCGAAAATATTTACTCAAATTTGTATAAAAAACAAACAAAATTGTTTAAAAGCTAGAATGCTCGTAGACAATAAAATAAAGCGCGTAGAGCAATTTAGCATGATTTGGTAAATATACATACTCGAGAATGCGCGAAGCTTTATTAGAACAAAAACCCTTGATAAGGAAATGTTAACAAAACTAAACAGAAATAAATATGAAAAAGATAGGTAATTTACTAATTGACGAGGATATTTTACTAGCAATGGATGACTATGGAAGGAAGACAGATTTGCTACAAGAATTTTATTTTGAAGGCAACAAAAAGAATATTTCTTTAGAAGAATTAAAGTTAAAAGTAAATGATGATCTTGCTTTCTACGTACCTATTTATGACGTAACTCATAGACGATATGCTGCATTCTCTTCGTTGCTAGAAGCGTTATGGCATGGAGACAAAGACGTTAAAGGTAACGGTAAATTCTTTACAAATTTTAAAAGGTTTAACTTAGGACAATTAGAGTGGGTTTATTTGTTTTACGCTTTTAGACTATGTGGTTCAGGCATTAATTACAAACCAAAAAGTGGAATGTTTCAAGAGCCTTGGGGAACACATGGCTTTGGTAACTTTTGGATAATTGATCAAATAAGACAAGGAGTGTTTAACATTGAAGATTGGCTAAAAGCATTAGAAGATAGAGACATACCTTTTACAAACAACAAAGGATATTTGCTTCCTCAATTTACTTTTGAAGGTATGAACAAAGGACACTTAAAGAACTTCATACTAAGATATTCTTTTAACTTTGTTAATCAATTGCTGATGTATATTACTAGAAACCCAGGGCTTTCTATTTACGAAATAACAGACTACGGAAATGATTGGTTAATGGAAAGAGGATTTAAAAGGCAAAACTTTATTCTGACAGCGTTTGCAATGGACTTAGCTGAATATTATCCAAACTTGATTAATCGTAAAAGTAAAGTTTACGCTGGAACTAATGCCACTAAGTGTATCAAACAATTGTTTAAGAAGGATAAAAAGATGAGCGAATTTGATTTTATAAATGAAGCTTTAGGTTTTTTAGCAAATAGATATGGAGCAGAACGATATGATGTAGAAGATTCAAGAGCTTGTGATCCTGTAAGATACTTCCAAGAATATCAGAGCAAAGATCATATAGCAAAGAACGGTGGAAAAGTTTATAAGAATAATACAATACTAAAACAAATATGGGGAGAAGAAAAATATTATGAATGGGCAAGCAAATTAAAATAACAAAAACAATTAACCTAAAAAGTAAATAGAAATGGCACATAACAAACACGTAAAAGATAAGATAAACAAAGAGCTTAATATGCTTTATCCAGACAGAGAAGCGTATTTGAATTTGACAAAAGACTTTGTAAGTAAACTACCTGAGCTTCAAGTAAAAGAACATGATGGAGTAAAAGTAGTAAGAGAAGACTTAAGCTTAAGAGGTGGAACAAAAACAAGAGCAGCAGAGTTTTTCTTTAGTCAAATAAAAGAAGATGTAGTTGTTTACGTCGCACCTCGAGTTGGATTAGCTCCAACAGCAATTATGGAATTAGCAAATCTATATAACAAAGAAGTAGTTTTATTTATGCCTTCAAGTAAAGAAATCAGTGACCATCAAGCTCATGTAATAAACGAAGGACCAAAAGAAGTATTCTTTGAAAGAATAGCAGCAATGCCAAATCTAAATAAGATCGCAAGAGAATATGCTAAAGAGAAAGGATATAAGTTTTTACCGTTTGGTTTAGATCATCCATACGTCATAGCTGGTTTTGTTAGAATATGCGAAGAGCTATGCAAAAAATATAGTCAACCAGAAGAAATGTGGACCGTTGTAAGTACAGGAGTTTTAACTAGAGGACTTCAAATAGGATTGCCTAATGCAGAAATGAAAGGAGTATGTGTAGCTAGAAACATGAAGTCAGGAGAACTTGGAAGAACTGAAATAATTTCAGAGCCTTTAGCATTTACACAAAATGAAAAGATCTTACCACCTTTTAATACTGTAAAAAGCTATGACGCTAAAGCATGGAAATACATACCTAAAAATACAGGAAGAAATGTTTGGTTTTGGAATGTAGCAGGTGAATTACTTAGCCCAGAAGGATTCGACAAATCTGCAATAGATTCTTATAGAGATTGGGACAAAAATTTAACAAACAAAAATTAGATAAT
>TARA_R110000751_G_scaffold110047_1_pt1 | contig 15898 bp, 17 predicted proteins | sample TARA_R110000751 | Tara Oceans TARA_R110000751 (sample SAMEA4398001) | marine metagenome | biome: Polar Biome; feature: [MES] marine water layer (ENVO:01000295) within the mesopelagic zone...; material: water (ENVO:00002006), including particulate matter (ENVO:01000060) such... | reverse complement strand
ACCATTGGTACACTAGGTGAACCGTACAATCCTGGGCTGCATTGTGAACCATTGGTGCATCAGGTGAACCACTCCCTGCCGTGAACCATTGGTGCACAGTGTGAACCATCATTGATAATGCGAATGAGTCGCAGTCGCAGGGGTGCCAAGGGGGGTTGATGGTGCTGTGCTGCTTTTTCACGCACCTAATAAATTACTCGCAGATAATACGGGTAGCTTAGTCACAAGCTTGGTCACTAGGCTGCTGTTAGTAGGATGCGGGTACACTGATGCTACAACTCTGTCTACTATAGTGTTATACTCCTTCTTGTACTATAGTCTTAACATACTAGTCTGACACTACAGTGTTACTATAGTATTCTTAGGGTAGCATACATCTTTCTATATGTCAATCTCTTTTTATCCTTGACAAGAGCCCCTTTGTCGTGGTATAATATACTTATGATAGACAATCCATTCTTAATGATGGTCGCAGCTGCGGGTATAGTGTTCTTCACTACAGAGGCTCCTATAGCCCCTGATGTCCCCCCGCTCGTTATGTCTCACCCCTCTTCGCTGGAACAAGTGATCTTAATAGCCCATATTGACACTGAAGACGGGCCAGAGGATGACTTATACAAGACAGAAGATGGAACTAAGATACCACAATCGTTTACTAGAAGTGAATGTGAAGCGTACACGGGTATAGTCCTAAGAGACCTAATGAGACAGTTAATAGCAGCTGGTACGTCTTTCACTGGTCTCACAACCTACTGTGTTACACAAGATGAATTCAATACCCACGTTAAGGATCACCACCCTCCTAAAGAGGGATCAACATAATATACGGGGATGCACCGGGACGCCTTTCCCTCTAGCAAAGACCGCTAATGTCTTTCTAAGGTATGGAACGTAGGTTCGACTCCTACCATCTCCACCAATTCTAACTGTAAGGAGACTACAATGCCTAAAGGTAAAACAGGATCATATCCTAAAGATAAGAAGAAAGCTAAACCCTCTAGCTCTAAGAAGCACACACTTAAGAATAAGAAGAAGAAGTAGATTTAAGATGGCAGTAGATAATATCCCTGGCCTTCCCCACGAAGACAACCTACGTACGCCCGTGTCTAATAATATATACCGGAAGAGGTTTGAAGCGATTGATTGGTCAGTTAAGATACCTAATCAGCTTACTAAAGTATGTAGCTGTGGTAATAACGCCTTCTGCTCATGTACTCCCTCGTAAGATAAGGAACATTATACATTATGGGAACCCTTAAGTACGCACATATGGAAGGTAAGTTCAAGGACACGGTAGGGCGCTTCAGAACGCAGTCGCTCTTCCGTGAGATGAACTATGGTACCAACGATCAGAACCCTCTCTACACGTTGAAGCCTGTAGACCCACAGGGTAAACTACCTTCTCTAAAGGAGGTCTACATGGAGTGTAGTGACCCCACAGAGTATGAGTTTGCAATGGCAGCATTCGGTAGCTGGCAGCATTGGGTTCTCTTAAGTAAGGTTGCTTGGATGGAACCCTACGTGCTTCAGTGGCAGGAGGAGTTGGAAGTGTCTATACGCTCTTCTGCTATAAAGGTTATCCTCAATGAAACCCTTACTGGCAAAGCTAAGTACAACGCAGCTAAGTTCCTCTCTGATGGGGGATGGAAGCCTAAGTCGTCTAAGGGTCGTCCTAGCTCAGCTGAAGTCACTCGTGAGACTAAGATACGCTCTCGCGTGGAAGAAGACATCGAAGAAGACTTAGAACGTGTCATGGGTAACGCTTAGAAGTATGACTAGGACTTTCACTACTGATAAATTTGAGAGGCTATAATAGCTGCCTATGTCCTCAAAATCAGAGAAACTAGAACAGATCCGTGAAGCTGCAGAGTCAGACCTAGCTACATTCATTAAGCTGGTCAGTCCTAAGTCACTGCTAGGTTCAGTACACCTAGAGGTGTGTGATTGGTGGAGCCGTAAAGAAGGTAAGACACATCAACTTACACTACTACCTCGTGACCATCAGAAGTCTAGATTGATAGGATTCCGTGTAGCACACTACCTAACTACCCACCCTGATCACAGAGTTCTGTACATCAGCAGTACCGCTAACCTAGCAGAGAAACAACTAAAGTTTATTAAGGATGTATTAACCTCAAAGATCTATAGGCGTTACTGGCCTGAGATGGTAAATGAAAGTGTAGACAAACGTGAGAAGTGGACTAATACAGAGATCTCGCTTGACCATCCTAAACGTATGGAAGAGGGTGTACGAGATCCCTCTGTGTTTACTGCTGGGCTTACTACTAGTATTACTGGGCTCCATTGTGATGTTGCTGTGTTGGATGATGTCGTTGTCCAAGAGAACGCATACACCAACGATGGCAGATCTAAGGTAAAGGATCAGTACTCCCTACTCTCTAGTGTTGAGGGTACCGGAGATGGAAGTGAAAGCGGCGGTTCCCTAGAATGGGCAGTAGGTACACGGTACCATCCTAAAGATCTCTACAATGATCTTATGGAGATGCGAGAAGAAGAATACGATGATGACGGTGAGATCACAGATTACAACTCTGTTTACGAGAAGTTTGAGAGAGAAGTTGAAGACCACGGTGACGGAACAGGTCAGTTCCTATGGCCTAGACAGCAACGTGGAGATGGTAAGTGGTTCGGCTTCGATAGGCAGATCCTTGCAAAGAAGAGAGCCAAGTATCTTAACAGGACGCAGTTCAGAGCTCAGTACTATAACAACCCCAACTCAGAAGATGGAACAGGAATTAGTGGAGCTTTATTTCAATACTATGATCCTAAGTACCTATCACAGTCGGGTGGTAAGTGGTTTTACAAAGCTGAAAGAATTAATGTCTTTGCTGCGATTGACTTTGCGTTTTCTCTTACTAAGAGGGCCGACTACACCTGTATAGCAGTAGTGGGGATATCCTCTCTAGGGCAGTTATATATCTTAGATATTGATCGTTTCAAGACTGACGCTAAGATTGTGGATTACTATAATGCTATCCTAAGGCTGCACATCAAGTGGGACTTCAGGAAGATGAGGGCTGAGTGTACTGCAGCACAGAAAGCTATTGTGAAGGAGCTTAAGAACTCTTACATCACTCCAAATGGGCTGTCCCTCTCCGTACAAGAACACAGCCCTACACGCTCTACGGGGTCTAAGGAAGAGCGTCTCAAGGCTATCCTAGAACCACGGTATGATAACATGTCCATCTGGCACTACAGGGGCGGTCACTGTCAGACCTTGGAGGATGAACTCATACTCGAACATCCTCCTCATGATGACGTTAAGAACGCAGTAGCAGATGCTATTGAGATCTGCGTACCTCCTGCTAGGATGCATCGCACAACTAACGATAACGTAGTGTCATTTAATTCAAGGTTTGGTGGCGTAGCTTACGCCTAATAACGGTTACATCCTATAAATAGAAAGTATGCGTTAGATCGTATAGAAGGAGTGTTAAGAGATGGCTGGACGTACATTAGAACTAGAGGAAGTCATCTCTGGTATGGACCCTATGGCTAAAGGAATCGCAGAGAAGTACATCGCATGGGAAGCTCTACGTAGGCCTTGGTTGGATGAGAAGCGTGAACTACGCAACTATGTCTTCCAGACGGACACTACTAAGACTACCAACTCTCAACTCCCTTGGAAGAACTCCACTACTACACCTAAACTGTGTCAGATTCGTGACAACCTACACGCCAACTATATGGCTGCTCTCTTCCCACACGACAACTGGTTGAACTGGGAAGCTGAAGATAGAGAGAGCGCTGAAGGTAAGAAGCGTATGATGATTGAGTCATATATGCGTAACAAGACTAGGGTGAGCCACTTTAGAGCAGAAGTATCTAAGATGATTTATGATTTCATTGACTTCGGTAATGTCTTTGGGACTACTGAGTACGTTAATGAGACTCGTGTTGATGACAACGGTATTGAGATCCCAGGATATGTAGGCCCTAGAGCTCTACGTATATCTCCTTATGACATCGTATTTAATCCAGTAGCTGACAACTTCGCTAAGACTCCTAAGATTATTCGTTCTATTAAGACACTAGGTGAGCTCAAAGCTGACGTTGATGACCACCCTGAAGAAGGTTGGAAAGAGGATATCTACGATCTAGTAGTTCAGAATAGAGAGAAGCTACAAGCTATCTCACCTGCTGACATGAATAAAGCTGATGGATTCATGGTTGATGGCTTCGGCTCCATCCATGAGTATTACTCTAGTGGCTATGTTGAGATCCTTGAGTTCCGTGGTGACATCTATAACCAACACACTAAGGAGTGGCTGAAGGATCAGATCATCACAGTCATTGATAGGCTCCACATTGTACGACAGAAAGTTAATCCTGCTTGGCGTGACAGTAATGGTATCCGTCATGTAGGCTGGCGCTTACGTCCTGATAACCTATACGCTATGGGGCCTCTCGACAACCTAGTGGGCCTACAGTACCGTATTGATCACTTAGAGAACTTGAAGGCTGACGTATTTGATCAGATAGCCCACCCTATCACAAAGGTGCAAGGCTTCGTAGAAGATTGGACATACCAGCCGGGGGAGCGCATCTACTTAGGTGATGATGGTGCCGTAGAACATATGCGGCCTGACACTACAGCCCTTAACGCTGATAACCAGATCGCTGTCCTAGAGGCTCGTATGGAGGACATGGCTGGTGCCCCTAGACAAGCTATGGGTATCCGTACCCCTGGAGAGAAGACCCTAGGTGAGGTACAGATTCTCGACAATGCTAGTGGTCGTATCTTCCAGAGTAAGACAAGCTTCTTTGAAGATATGTTCTTGGAAGAGATCCTTAATGACATGCTTGAAGTGGCTAGACGGAACATCAACGAGAGAGATATTGTGAGGACCATTGATGACGTTAGTGGTGTAGCTCTCTTCAATGAGCTTACTCCTCAGGACCTAAGTGGTGTAGGCCGTATCTATCCACAAGGTGCACGTCACTTCGCACAGAAGGCTAATCTAGTACAGAACTTAACAGCCTTTGCTAACTCAGCTATAGGGCAAGATCCTGCTGTGAGTGTACATATCAGTGGTAAGAAGCTAGCACGTCTATTTGAAGAGACACTGGATCTAGAGCGATTTGGACTTGTCAAGGATAATGTACGAGTAGAAGAACAACATGAAACTCAGCAAGCTCTACAGTTCGCTCAACGCGACTTACAGGAAACTGAGTCATTAACCAATGAACTAGCTACAGGAATTAGTGATGAAGAAGCCGAAGCAGCAGCTGGGGGTCTGGACAGCGCACCTGCCATCCTCTAGTAAAGAAGAGATTAAAGCTAAGGAAGACTTTGAAGGCTACGTTAAGAACTCAAGAGGTATCTTCGACAGAGTAGTAGAGATCCTAGAAGACTACGTAGAGCCTGAAGATGTTACGATACAAGACTATGATTGTCCTAGCTGGAGCCACAAACAAGCAGACAGGAATGGCTACAATAGGGCTATTAAGAAAGTAAAAGCATTATTTGCTTGACATAGTGGGTAATATTATGGTATAATATACTTATAAGATAGACCATCTTACATTTCTACGATAAGGACCATAGACCAATGGCAGATACAGCCTTCCAACCCGCAGAAGAGTCAAGTAACGATATTACTAATGATGTTAATCCTACAGCAAACGCATTTACTGATACGCTAGTAGGAGAAGGAAAGAAGTTTGCAGACACAGAAGCTTTAGCTAAAGGTAAGTATGAAGCTGACCAATTTGTAGAGCAACTTCAATCTGAGAATAAAGGCTTGCGGGAAGAGTTGGACAAACGAGCTACCGCAGAGGATACAGTAGACAAACTGATCCAAGAGAGAACACAAGCTGCTGCACACGAGGGCGTAACCACTCCTTCACAGCAAATCTCCCAAGAGGGGATAGCAGAGTTAGTGAAGCAAACTATGCAGAGTCAGAAGTCTGCAGACGTTGAACAGAACAATATCCTACAAGCTGACAAGGCTATGGAAGATAGGTTCGGTGAGAAGAAAGCTGAATGGTTAAATAGCAAGGCCAAGGAGTTGGGTGTAGGTATTACATTCCTTCAAAGCATTGCAGCCGCTAGTCCTACTACATTCTTGAAGACTGTTGGGTTAGACAACCTTTCACAAGGACAAGGTACGGTACCCAGTGGCAGTATTAACACTGAAGCTTTAAGTTCTACTCCGCACTCCCAAGGGGCAACCCCTGGAACTATGGCATATTATGAAGGCTTACGTAAAGCTGATCCAAGGAAGTTTTGGCAACCTAAGATTCAGCAAGCTCTCATGAAAGACCGCATAGATATGGGTGAAGAGAAGTTCTACGCCTAGAATTGTAAACCATATAAACGATAAGGAGCCATAACATGGCTATGAACACTGCTAATAGTGATCTCCTTATCAGGTCAGAGGTTTGGTCCTCGCAGCTTAAGACGGTCTTAGAAGATCAGCTTATGGGTGCAGGGTACGTAAACTGGCTCTCTGAGTTTCCTGATGGGACTACGTTCACTATCCCTTCTATCGGTCAAGCACAGGTAGAAGATTATATTGAAGATGATGCTATCACGTATGCGCCACTCGACACTGGTGAATTCCAGCTGACGATCAACAAGTACAAAGCATCCGGTATCTATATCACCGATAAGGCTAAGCAAGACTCGTTCTACATGAACCAGCTTGTTTCCTCGTTTGTTCCTAAGCAAGAACGTGCGATCATGGAACAAGTTGAGTCTGATGTCTTTGCATTGCAGAGTGAACAGACTGCTTCTAATGTTAACGCTATCAATGGTGCTAACCACCGCTTCGTCGCTGGTGGAACCAACGAAGTAATGGAACCAGAAGACTTCGCACGGGCTCGTTATGCTCTGAAGACTGCTAACGTTCCTGATACTAGCTTGGTTGCTATTGTTGATCCTTCTGTTGAGTACGCCCTCAACACGGTCACTAACCTATCTAACGTGAGTAATAACCCACGCTGGGAAGGTGTTATCGCTGAAGGTATCGCAACTGGTATGCGCTTCGTTAAGAACGTGTATGGCTTTGATGTCTTTGTCTCCAACAATCTTGCTACTTCTAATCAGACGATTGGTGGGGTAACAACGGCTGCTGGTAAGGCTAACATGTTCTTCTCAGCAGAGTCTGATGTCCTGCCCTTCGTTGGTGCATGGCGTCAAATGCCTCAGGTCGAGTCTGAGCGTAACAAAGATCACCAACGTGATGAGTTCGTTGTTTCGGCTCGTTATGGTGTGAAGTTGTTCCGTCCAGAGAACCTCGTATGTGTTCTCAGTGACACAGACCAAGTAAGCTAAGGGAGGATAATCACATGACTGTATGGGTAAATAATGACGGACTTGAAGTTCGTTTTGGTTCCTCTAAGGCAGACTTGCGCTTAGGTGGACGACTTAGTACCTTTGGTGCTATGCAAGAACTCCGTGTTAAGATACTCGGTACTAGCGTTCCTGCTCAAGGAACTGTAATTGCTAACGTACTTGATAAGAAGGTCACTTTTCCTTCTAACTCGTACTTAGATGCAGTTACAACTCAGCTGTATGTTGATACTGCCTTTACTTCTGGCGGTTCAGCTACTCTGGACATTGGTACGATGGGAGATGATGGAGATGGTACATATACTGTTATCGACGATGACGGTATTGATGCTGCAATCGCAGTAGCTACCTTGGCTCTTGACTTCGATGTTGTTCCTAATGGCGCTCAGATGGGTACGTCCCCTGTGAACGGTGTTTCGGCAGCGCAGCCTATCGCTATCGCCTACGGGTTTAACGCAGCAGCCTTCACAGCTGGTGCAGCTACCTTGATCTTGAAGTACCGTCCCCCGGTAACTTCTTAAGCTAAAGTAGGACATTACAGGGGAGAGCATTAAAGTGTTCTCCCCTCCTACTCTCTTCCTTCCACTAAGGAGCCTATAGATGCCTAACTCTAATCATGCTTCTTTAACCTCTGATGATGATCTACATGAAGTTAAAGGGGCTTCAGCAGCGGCTCTTAATAACCTCCTCGTCTTTGATGGCGCAGGGGGTAGTACTACTCAGAAGGTAGCCCTAGCTAACTTAGCGTCCAACGCAGTTAAAGGTGCTACCAATATCCTCACTTTTGAATTTAGAGATGTCTCAACTGCTCGTTCAGCATTTGTGATAGCCCCTTTTGCAGGTACGATTAGTAAGATCTGGTCAGTACTAGAAGATACTCTTGCTAGTGTGGATTGTATCTTCACTTTTGAACTAGGCGGTACTGCAGTAACTAATAGTTCTATTACTATTGGGTTTAGTGGTTCTGCTGCTGGTGATGTAGATTCTGCTACTCCCACAGCATTGAACATTGTAACAGCAGGCCAACCTATAGAGATTATTAGTAATGGAGCATCTACTAATGCTAAAGCTGCTACCTTTACTTTTGAAATAGTCCCATCGTAAGGAAGAACTATGGTTAAGTTAACCCACGAAGATCTCGCCAACTTAAATAATCAGACATCAGCAGTAGACACAATCAATGCCAATGGTGCGTTGACTGAAGCTGCCATTGAGAATACTCTGAGTCGTGATGGGTCCACCCCTAATGCTATGGGCGCTGACTTAGACATGAACTCTTATGATGTCACTAACGTGGATAACTTAGATGCTACAACAGCTACCATTGGTGGCTTTGACTTCTTAGATGCATTTGCTGGTCAAGCTAACCCTCGTGGTGATTGGGAAACTACTACTGACTATGCTAAGTTTGATCTAGTTATTGAGTCTACTAAGACTTATATCTGTGTCACAGCTAACACTTCAGGTACCTTTAATACAGACCTAGGTAATGGTCTGTGGATGTTATTCAACACACCTAATGATGTACTCAATACTCCTGAACTCTTCACAGGGGATGGAGATCTCACTACGTTTGTACTTACTAAGCAGCCTGATGGTGAGCAATACATCCTTGTGTTCATTAATGGTGTTAAACAGAAACATGACTCCTTTTCCTTAGGAGCCTCTAATAGGACTATCACGTTTACTACGGCCCCTCCTTCTGGCACTAATAACATTGAAGTCTGGTATGCTGCAGGGTCCGCCACTGGCACTACTGGCGCAACAGGAGCCTCTGGTCCAACTGGGACGGTTGGTGGCGGTATTGGTATGACATGGGAAGAGAATATCAATGATGCCGACCAAGGTGCTGGTAAGTGCTGGGTTAATAATGCGACCGAAACTGACGCAACAGTCTTTTATATGGACGACCTTGAAGCGCTTGCGGGAGCCAGTATCAATACTCTGGTAGACAGTTGGGATGATGTAACGACATCGACAATTCGAGGCTCTCTTATTATAAGCCTGAACTCTGACGTAACAAAGTTCCATCAGTATGATATAACTGGAGCAGTTACGTCTGCATCGACGTACTCCAAGATTGCAGTAACGTCTACTGTTAGCTCCGGTGCTGGGAATATCCCTGATGGCTCTGCTGTCACTGTACATTTCTCACGAACTGGTGACGCTGGATCAGGGCTAGCATCGGTTGTCGCAGATACGACACCGCAACTCGGGGGTTTCCTAGATTCCAATAATAAGTTTATAAGCAATGACCAAGGTGCGAACATTGCTTCTGTTGCTGGCGACACTAATATTTGGGTTAACTTCGACGGCAATACGGTCCACATCACAGGCACTAACGCTATCACCGACTTTGGAACTCCCAAGGTGGCTGGCGATAAAATGTGGGTGATCTTTGATGCGGCGGCTTCTGTTGTAGATAGCTCCACGATTACCTGTGTTGGCAATACAAACTTCCAGGCAGCGGCTAACGATATTGCCTTGGTGTACGCACTTACTACATCGACTTTCCTGTTCATTCCCTTCCCTAATACAGCGGCCTCTTGGAGAACCCTTACAGGGAGCCTTGCTGCAACAGATACTCCTGTTGGGCAACATACGATATGGGTTCCAGCCGGAGCAATGGAAGTGGCAGCTAGTACAGCCCCCGCTACGTCTAATGTTGTCGAGATAGGAACATCATTATTTGCTGCACGTACAATGGACTTTGGAGCCGCCAATGACGAATTCGCATATTTTGGTATTCTCATGCCTAAGTCATGGAATGCTGGTAACTTAGTTTGTCAATTTATATGGTCTACTACGAGTACCAATACGGGTAATTGTATCTGGTCTCTTACTCCCACTTCATTAGGAAACTCGGATTTATTAACTACTGGGTTCTCAGCACAAGATACCGTAACAGATGCAGGGCTTGGTACAGCGGATGATATTCACATTTCACCTGAGTTAACTATATCTACCTTTGCAGGTACAGCTACAAAAGAGGACTATTTGACATTTGAAGTATCAAGAGACGCTGCTGTGAGTGGAGACACATTCAGTGGTATAGCCAGACTACATGGAATCAGAATCCACTACACTACGGATACTGGGAGTGATACATAATGACCCAATACGCATTAATCAAAACCTCGACCTCTGAAGTTAAAGAGATTGTAGATGGTGACAAGACATTTCGCACTGGTGAGCCTCCTGTCCTTAATTCTGATAAAGACCTTCATTGGCTTACGTTTGTAAAAGTTGATCCTGACGTAGACCATGCTACTCAGATAAAAACTGGTCCTGTAGATACAATAACAGCTACTAAAGCTACTCGTACTTGGACTGTCAAACAGAAGACAGTAGAAGAACTTGATTCAGAGAAAGTGGAGAGGGCTGCTAGCATTTTTAGAGAATTTGCTCCTATCTTGAAAATGCTTAATGATGGTTCTTTCATACCAGGAAGTGATTATACTGCTTCTCAGATCAGGTCTAAGATTAGGGCATATTTGTAATGTTGAGTGTAAATCAACTAGCAGGGTTTGGAACAGGTATATCAGTACCCAGTGCTGTCACCTTTACGTTTGAGTCTAGCGTTATATCTGGAACGGATACAGCAACTCCTACATTTTCGCTTGCCTCTGGCTCTGCTGCCTCTCGTAAACTTGTTGTTCATGTAATGTTTAATAATGGTGGGGCTGCAAAGACCCTGACCAGTATTACTATCGATGGCAACACTATGACAGAAATTATCTTTGATGATGATGGCCTAAACTTCGGGCATTCCGGTTTTTACTTTTATGATGATTCTAGTAGTGTTTCGGGAACAGTGGATATTGATTGTGTATTTTCAGCAGTATCTAATAGGCATGGGGCGTCTCTTTATTCCGTATTTGATGCTGCGGCTGGTACGGCAGCAGCAACTGATCAAGATATAGCCAACACACACGATTTACAATTAAGCACCGCCGATGGCAGTGTTTGTATTGCGGGAGGATATATTGCAGGTGTTATAGGATCAGTCTGGAGTGGCGATCTAGGAACTGAGGATTATGATGATAGAGCAGAAGCCAACCACTCTGGTGCTAGTGCAGCTTTCGCCGTCGCCGAAACAGTGGATGCCACTTGTACCGGAGCTAGTGGTATATGTCATATGGTAAGTTTTAGCCCTGCATAAGGAGCATCAAGGGTGATGGCTGTTGTGGCTTTTGGACCGCCATCATAAAAGGAAATTCTAATATCCCATTATCAGATCAATTAAAGGCGTAATATCATGGCAGTTACTCAAATTATTGTTGACTACCTTGGCAAACAGCAGCAGCATCAACAAGAGGAGAATATAATGGAAAAGTTAAAAGCTACACTAATCTGGATGAACGCTGAATTAAATTGGCGTTTAATGCTGGCAGTTTCAATCGGTATGCTGGTACAGGCGCACTTCGGAGTATTCTAAAATGGCTTTAACTAAAATATCAGCAGGAGTGATGGCTGCTGATTCAGTAGAAACAGCTTCCATTAGTAACTCTAATGTCACCACTGCTAAGATCAACGCTCTTGCAGTAACTACTGCCAAGATTAATAATGATGCAATCACCAACGCAAAGATAGGTGCTGACGCAGTAGATATCACAGAGATGCTAGGTAACTCTGCTTATGATGGGCAGTTACTAACTTATGATACTTCTGGTAACCCTACTCGTCTAGCAGTGGGTACAGTCCAGGGGTCAAATACAGGCACCCTATTCCACAGTGGTCAGTTCTTACAGACAGGTGGGGCAGGAGCAGAGCCAGCTTGGAAAACTCCACTGTTTAGTAAGTTCTATGAATCTGCTACAACTGATTGGGCAGTAAATTCAGTAATTACCTTCACTCATGGATTGGGTGCAATACCTAAATTAGTACAGGTGGTTTGGAAGCTTATAGCAGCAGAAGATGGGTATTCTATAGGTGATGAATTAGTTCTCCATGATGGTGGTGATGGGGATGTGGGGTCTTCAATAGCTTCGGATTCAACTACTATACAAGTTGCTTTTGGTTCTTCTGTTGTTGTTATAAACCAAGGTTCTTTCACTGGCGGTGCGATTGATCCTGCTAATACTAAGACAAAGCTTATAGCGAGAGGTTGGCTATAAAAGTGTTAAAACAGGAAACATTCAAAGCAGTAGGAGATGTTGTGAGTGTAGCAACTGTGAGTGGGGCTATGATGCAAGTCCTCCCTCCTGTAGCTTCTGTCCTTACTATTATATGGGTCTTCATTAGAATCTTAGAAACACGTACAGTACGTAAGTGTTTAGGTAAGTCTAATAAGACAAGGAGTGATGATGCCTAAGCGTACCCTACTCAACATGACTCAGAATATAATGTCTGCTATGGACTCTGATGCAGTCAATTCTATTAGTGAGAATGAAGAGGCTAGCTCTATTGCTGATATGATTGAGACTACCTATTATGATCTAGTTACTAATCGTACTATCCCTGAGCATAAAGAGATCTTTGAACTCACAGCTTTATCTGACTCTACCCGCCCTGCTATGATGGAAATCCCGTCTACAGTAGAGGGTATTGAGTGGATACAGTATGATAAACGGCAGAGTGCTTCTGATACTAGACTTAGATGGGAAGACGTAGTCTACAAGAAGCCTAGAGCTATGATGAACCTACTTAATAGCAGAGACTCCACCAACACTACTGATGTAGTGATCATGCCTTCTAAGAATACAACTACAGTAGACTTCTTGATCCTCAACAATGTACAACCTAGCTTCTGGACAGTCTTTGATGATCATTATGTAGTCTTTGATAGTTATGTAGCAGCAATTGATACCACTGTTGAACAAGGTAAGACTAAAGGGTATGGAACTAAAGAACCCACGTGGACTAAGGATGATACCTTTGTTCCTGACCTAGATATCAACTTGTTCCCCCTACTCCTCTCAGCGAGTAAGGCAGTATGTCTAGCTACTTTTAAATCTTCAGTCAATCCAACTGTGTCAGGTGCAGCACGTTCACACTTAATAAGAACACAGGCTAATAAAAGCAAATCTAAACAGGTCAACGATGGATACACAGCGTTGCAGCCTTCATTTGGTAGGAAGTAAAGATGTCATACACATTAGCTAATGGTACAGAGTTACGAGTAGGTCGAGAGAGTCACACTGGGTTACTACAGTTTATTGCACCTGAAGAAGGTGGTAATATCCACGCTAGCCTTAGTGGACGCTTCACGTCACAGAAGTATCTCGATCAAGCATGGGGCATCTATAAGACCACAGTAGCTGAAGACAAGCGTACACGTCAGCCCCTCAGTGAGGCTAAGTCAGCCTTCGATGAGAAGCCTAAAGAGCGCCCTGTCCTAAAGACTAAGAAGGTCTCAAAGCCAAAGGAAGAGTAGCATATGGTTGGTGAAGTAGACTCTGCGAAGGTAGTCAACACTCACATAGGCGGTTTGATTACAGAAGCTAGCCCCTTAAACTTTCCAGAGAATGCAACTACAGATGAGCTTAACTGTTCACTCCTACATAGGGGTAACAGGCGTAGACGTTTGGGTGTAGACTACGAGAAGGATAGCACTCTTAGTACTACAACTCTTACTGATGCTGAAGCTAAGTCTCAGAGTATTAGTTCTGATGTGTGGACTTCAGTTAGGGGGAGTGGTACTCGTAACTTCCAAGTAGTTCAGATTGATACTACTCTCCACTTCTATGATCTAGATACTGTGCCTCTCTCTGCTGGTAAGAAGAGCTTTACTCAAGATATCAGCACCTTTGCTGCTTCTGGCGCTACTAACACAGGGACTGAGCCTATCACTATGGTATCTGGGAGAGGACTTCTCTTCTGTGCTTCTAAGAAGCTAGAACCATTTTATATTGAGTATGATGAAGATACTGATACTATAACTTCTACTCAGATAGCCTTAAGGATTAGAGACTTCGATGGTTTAGACGAAGATCCAGAGCTTGCTAACGATGAAGAACCGAGCGCTCTAAGTATATCTCATAATTATAATCTAAAGAACCAAGGCTGGGTAGAATCAGGTAACGCTGAGCCTGACCCTATTGGTGTGTACTTCAATGCAGAAGGAGTCTACCCTGCCAACAATAAGCAGTGGTGGGTCGCTAAGAACTCTACTGGTGTGTTCACCCCTAGTCTCCTAACTGCGTCCTTTGGAGGTACTACTCTTGCTCCTCGCGGACACTTCCTCCTTAACCCTTTCAATAAAGAAAGGGAAGCATCCCCTCCTGAGTCAGAGGAGAACAGACCTGAAGTACTAGCGTTCTTCGCTGGACGTATCTGGTATATGGGTGTTGACTCCTCTAATATTAATGGTCATGTCTTCTTTAGTCAAATAGTCTTAAAGCCTGAGGTAGCAGGTAAGTGTTATCAAGACTCAGACCCTACAGCAGAAGAGATTAGTGAACTCCTAGATACTGATGGGGGCGTTGTTGTCATCCCTGAGATTGGTAAAGTTATAGGAGCTATAGCTAAAGACAAATTCTTAATTATCTTTGCTAGTAATGGTGTGTGGTCTATCACTGGTGGTACAGATAGTAGTGGTTTCAAAGCTACTAGCTTCCAAGTCCAGAAGATGACTAATGTAGGTGTAGTAGGTAAGGACTCTATCATAGATACAGAGGGCTTCCCTGTTTGGTGGTCTACTCAAGGGATCTACACTATGGGGACACCAGAAGGGTCTAGTAATATTGAAACAGTCTCCCTATCAGAGAGATCTATTGAAACTTTCTACCAAGATAAGATACCTGAAGGTTCTAAGACATATTCGAGAGGGTTATATGATCTAGCTGCTAAGCGTATATACTGGCTCTACAATACAAAAGCTCCTACTGGTACTGCAAATAGGTGGAAGTTTAATGCACTCTTAGTCTACGATATGTCTATTAAAGCCTTCTACCCTTGGAAGATACCGGGGAAAGGTAGTGATACTCCTTATATAGTAGATGTCTTTGATACTCAGAGATTAAACAAGCTCTCTACTGTTCAGCCAGTAGTGATTGAGGGTAGTGTAGGTACAGATACTCTTGTAGATGGGTCTGGTAACACTATTACCTTGGATGTACAGCAGGACCCCGGTAACTTTACATTCTTACAGTACCTTGCTATTGTACCTAATCCTAATGCAACTACAAACACATGGGTATTTGCTGAGTTCAATGATAGTAACTTCTATGATTGGCGTACTAATGATAGTATAGGGAGTGATTACTCAAGTTACTTTGAAACAGGATACGAGATATTTGAAAGTCTCACGAAGAAGCAGACTCCTTACATACAGTTCTTCTTTAATAAGACTGAGACAGGTGTATCCAACAGTACCCTTCTTAATCCTAGCAGCTGCTTCATGCAGACTAAGTGGGATTGGACATCCTTACCAGATGCTGGTAAGTGGTCAGAGCTACAGCAGATCTATAAGCTGAAGAGAGAGTTTGATAGCGGAGTGGTTACTACACACTTACCGGGTGTAGATGTAATCAACAGTGAGATCAAGGTAAGAGGCCACGGTAAGGCTGTGCAACTTAGGTTTGAGAGCGAAGCTGGTAAAGACTTTGATCTTGCTGGTTGGCAGTCATTCATAGATAA
>TARA_R110000751_G_scaffold78129_2_pt1 | contig 15920 bp, 14 predicted proteins | sample TARA_R110000751 | Tara Oceans TARA_R110000751 (sample SAMEA4398001) | marine metagenome | biome: Polar Biome; feature: [MES] marine water layer (ENVO:01000295) within the mesopelagic zone...; material: water (ENVO:00002006), including particulate matter (ENVO:01000060) such as...... | reverse complement strand
CCTTTATGAGCGCCAAAAGGCATTTTATACCAGGCCATCTCTATGAGTAAGTTGTGATCAAAAAGGGGTTCTTCCATAAGACATGTTTATTTACTCTAATTCAATATTCAATAAGGCATAAATCCAAGCAGATTAATAATCTCCGTAAGAAGTCTCCACCTATAAAAAGAACTATCACATTAGGCTGCCAACAAATCAACCTGCCTACCGCTTACTAACAACCTATTCCTCGTCCTTAAGATTCAACTTCTCTGCAAAATAATCACAAAAATCAATCATGGTATCACGCATCTTATCATCGTTAGTCGCACGATGATAGGTGTCGGCCATAGAAACTAGTGTCTGGTGAAAGAAAACGCGCATTTCATCAACTGGCATATCCTTGGTCCATAAGTCAATACGGAAAGATTCCTTATCCTTACTATCCCACATAGAGACCATCATGGCTTTTGCCTCTGCAGCGTCTACGCCTCCATCTGGAGCACTCCATCTGATGTTTTCTGGAACTCGATTTTCATCCAGTTCAATTCCGATTTTTATGGTAGATCTGTTTTTTTTATCTGACATTACTGTAAAGGTTTGTATTTAGAACGTTTAAAAATTTCTTCTGCGTTTAAGTCGATCATGGTTTCTAGATCCACTTGATTATTTTCCATGAACGACTTGACCATTCGGTATCCTATATAGCGACCTACTCCACCAGGAGTTTGTTGATCTACTTCTAGGTAAAACTTTGAAAAAGGCGCTGGGAGTATGAATCTGGAAAGCAACTTAGAGTCCGTATCATACAGCATCTCATTATCTATAAAATAGCGCCACATTTGAGACTCATTTTCTACGGTAAACACGTATTTCTCTGGCGAATAATTCAACAACTGATCGCCTGTAGCTTTAGGGGCAAAAAGCTCTTGAACATAATGAAGCTTTCCATGGTAGATCATATTATCTAATAAGGCACGCTCCATAGAGGGGTTTACAAAAAGTCTTGCATAAGCCAAAGCCACATCTGCTGGAAGTTGTTCTCGATTTAAATTCTCTCGCTGGTATTTATTGATTCCTCCGTACAATTCGTGATCCTTACCTAAATAGGTGTCTATAGAAATGATCAATTGACTAGCTGTCGGAATCACTTTCTGACGATAATTTACATCAGAGAGAACCGTTACCATAGGCGTCGCTTCAAATTCTGGAAAATAATAAATGACATGACGCATGACATCCTTCATTTGGCGCTCCATTTCCTGATAATTAAAATCGGCATCCCTTACTGCATTTTCTAATGCGTTATGAATGGTATCTTTCCCCATTAATTTAGAAATCCACATGCTGTCTGGAACTCTAGGCGGAAAAAAGAGAGGGAATTTTTCTTTTAAATTAGGAAGATCTGCTGCATTTGCACTGGCAAATTCTTTATGAAAAGTGATCAAATCAACATCCACTTGTATGTTAGCGATCTCCTCTTCGACTTTATGAGTAGGAGTACATGAGGTAATCGCTTTCGCGAAAGCGAGAATAATAAAAAACTTAATTAAATTCATCTTCATACTCTTATAACTCGCTATATTTTTATTTATTTTTATGCTTGCAAAAATACGATTATGAAAGTTGAAAGAGTAACAGATCACATAGTAAAATGGCTGAAAGATTATGCCGTCAAAGCTGGAGTAAAAGGTTATGTGGTAGGTGTGAGTGGAGGAATTGACAGTGCCGTAACCTCTACTCTTTGCGCTATGACTGGCCTAGAGGTATTGTGCGTAGAAATGCCTATTCACCAGCATCACGATCATGTTACTAGAGCTCAAGAACATATCATACAGTTGAAACATCGATTTGACAATGTAGACGATGTAAGAAGTGATCTCACACCAGTGTTCCAAATTTTTAAAGATCAAATGCCTAGTGTTACAAGCAATCCTCAAGTAGAGCTCACTTTAGGCAATACCAGAGCAAGATTAAGAATGACTACCCTTTATTATCACGGCGGCGTTCATGGATTGCTTGTTGCTGGAACGGGTAATAAAGTAGAAGATTTTGGTGTTGGTTTTTATACCAAATACGGCGATGGTGGCGTGGATATCAGCCCTATCGCAGATTTATTAAAAAGCGAAGTTTATGCCGTAGGAAAACACTTAAAAGTACCTGAAAGCATTCTCAAAGCGGCACCAAGTGATGGGCTTTATGGAGCTGAACGAACAGATGAAGACCAAATAGGTGCTAGTTATGATGAATTAGAACAAGCTATGAATCAAGCAAATAAAAACATTAATGTGGAGACTTTAAGCGATAGAGAGCAAGAAGTCTTCCTCATATATTCGTCATATAATAAAAGAAATCAACACAAGATGAACCCCATCCCAGTGTGCGTGATTCCTAAGGATTTGCTGTAAATAGGAAGTATAATTATCTGTATTGTAAGACTATACGCACGTATAGGTCTATAGAAATAAGCTCAAAAAAGCTATCTTTGTTTTCTAATTATATGTCATGAATATCTTATTAGCAGATCATCATCCCGTTTTCAGAAGAGGACTTAGGAGTATAATGAAAGATCATAAGGAGTTTAGTTTTAAAGCAAAGGTAGATGACGGTAATGACCTCATCAGAAGCATCACATACCACCATCCAGATGTTTTAATTCTAGAGATGGACTTACCTAATACTCAAGGCATAGGGACTCTAAGGGGAATAAGATCCCACTTCCCAGATTTAAAGATTCTTGTAGTAAGTTCTCATCCAGAAGAAATATACGCTGTAAGCGCTGTAAAAGCTGGGGCTAACGGCTATATATCAAAAACGCGATCTATAAAAGAAACTAGAAAATCACTTTTAGCCATCGCTAGAGGTGAAACCTATCTTTCTGAAAACATCAAATCTCAATTAGATAATAAAAACAATAAGGACGTTCTTAAATTCAAAAAATTATCTAGTCGCGAGATTGAAGTCTTGAGCTTACTTTCTAAAGGCCGTCGCAACAAAGAAATTGCTAAAGCTCTTTCTATCAATGAAAAGACAGTTAGTACGTATAAAACGAGGTTGCTTAAAAAATTAAAAGTTGATAATATCGCAGATTTGATACATCAATCCCGTTTGCTTCAAATTGCTAGTTAAACCTACTCCAGCCACTTGAAGGAATTACCGTTCTATTTTTCACATCAATTTTCCTGCGTAAAATGTTGTAATTATTGATTTGTTCTAAAGCCGCGATATTATCCACATCAGGCGTGTTTTTGGCAATAACTTTATTAATTTTATCTACGATATCAAAAAGCAAAAGTTGCCTTAAGTGATATAAAACTTGACTAGTATATTCAGAGATGGTTTGATCTTTTTGAATGGGGAAAATTTTATGTCGTTCCCAATCGTGTAAATGGTATTTGTCATCAGACATAGCAATATCAGCAATAGTATGTGCGTACTCCCCTTCAAAAGCTGACAAGATGAGTTGCGTATCAATTTCTTGTTCCAGTAGTAAAACATCAATGATCCTTGTGTATATCACTTGAAAATCTGGATTGGCAAATTTGATTTCATCAGCCTGTAAATCCATATAGATTTTTTCATACACACGATGTTTGGTTTTTACCGTTTCATATTCCACCTCGACACCACTATCATCTTGAATGTATTCATCTTCAAACAACTCATCTTTACCTCCATACATTAGTAAAATGGCAATTATGGAGCGTTCTAAAAGGGCTCTTCTATCTACTTCGACTGTTGCTTCAGGAGCTTCTACTTTAGTTAAGGGTTGCTGTGCTTGTGCCCTACTGTCTTTTTTCTTTTGTTCATTAAAGCTGGCATTACGAACTTGCGCAAGGGTCGAGAACAACACATCCTCCCCTATATCAAGAATGGCAGCACTTTCTCTTATGTAGATTTCTCTGGAGATATCATCGGGTATTTTTGCGATACTATTTACAATATCCCTTATCATTCCTGCTTTTTTGATAGGATCGCCTGCGGCTTCTTTTTTAAGGAGGTTGGATTTAAAAGAAATAAAGTCCTGAGCATTATTTGTTAAAAAATCTATGATCTCAGACTCTGTATGGGCTTTTGCAAATGAATCTGGATCTTCTCCGTCTGGAAAGGTGCAAACGCGCACATTCATTCCTGCTTCAAGAATGAGATCTGTTCCTCTTATAGCTGCTCGCATTCCTGCCGCATCTCCATCGTAAAGTACCGTAATATTTTTAGTCAAACGTTGGATCAAACGTATTTGCTGACTGGTTAACGCTGTTCCAGAACTAGACACTACATTCTTCACTCCAGCCTGGTGCAATTGAATCACATCTGTATAACCTTCTACGAGGTAACAGAGATCTTCTTTGGCAATGGATTGCTTAGCCTCATAGATACCATAAAGCACTGCAGATTTATCGTAGATCTCACTTTGCGGCGAGTTCAAATACTTAGCTGCTTTCTTTTCGTTGTTGAGAATTCGGCCTCCAAAACCAAGAACTCTTCCAGAAAGACTGCGTATAGGAAACATCACACGGCCTTTAAATCGGTCAAATTGTTTTTCTTCCTTTACAATAGAAACACCTACTTTATCTAGAAAATCTAATTGATAACCCGCTTTGATAGCGGCATCTGTAAAAGCACTCCATTGATCTGGATTATAACCTAACTGAAAGTACTCTATAGTTTCATCAGTAAAACCCCTCTCTTTAAAATAGCTATATCCTATTGCTTTTCCTTCTTCTGTTTTGAGTTGGCTTTGAAACCATTCCGCTGCAAATTTAGAAACAAGATACATGGATTCCTTTTCGTCTAGAGCTTGTTTTTGCTCATCTGACTGTTCGGTCTCTTCTACTTCTATATTGTATTTTTTGGCCAGCCATTTGATGGCTTCAGGAAACGTAAAATGTTCGTGTTCCATGATAAAGGTCACTGCATTACCTCCTTTTCCAGAACTAAAATCCTTCCAGATTTGTTTTACTGGCGATACCATAAAACTAGGGGAACGCTCTTCGGTAAAAGGACTTAATCCTTTGTAGTTAGAACCTGATTTCTTTAACTGTACAAAGTCCCCGATCACCTCTTCTACACGAGCGGCATCAAATACGGCATCTACAGTTGTTCTTGAAATCATTTTTGCTTATTCTAGATATAAAAATACGGCTTTATACTAAACCTAGTACCCTAAATACATCGCATAAAAAAAGCTCTTGATTTCTCAAGAGCTTTTTACCTTAGTAGCGAGGACTGGACTCGAACCAGCGACCTTCGGGTTATGAGCCCGACGAGCTACCTACTGCTCTACCTCGCGATATAAAAACTGTCTGTCACTTGTTTTAAAAACTTCAGATCATTACTCTGACGACTTCTTGTTTTATTGGAGTGCAAAAATACATACAATTTCATCTTTACACAAGATAATTCGACAAATAATTTACTGCCCTAGTTCTATTGCCTCAAAACCAACTAAATCCCCCTCTTCAAAGGTTACATTCAGCTCTATAGGATTGCAACACACCTCGCAATCCTCTACATAGGTCTGTGAATATGCAGGGTCTAATAACATCGAGATTTCTTGCCAACAGTGAGGGCACATAAAAAAATGTTCTATCATATAGATGTATTAAATATTTGTCACACCAATTTTAGCAGTTGGTACTCTGCTAGTTTAGCGTCGTATTTTGCTAGTTTATTTATTGCTGCTGCATTTAGCAAATTCATTTGCGACTGTCGATATATTAGAACCTGTTCTTATGGTCGTTAAAAAAAACACTGTTAGCAGATAGGTCTATTGATTCTATCCCTGAAAACCCATTAAACCTATTCTAAGCAATAAAAGCGCCTTGGATGTTTTAATGTCGTAATTAGTTATTTGTAAATTGGGTACTAACCCTAATAAAGGCAGATTATTATAAGGTGCTTTTTTTTGACCAGTATCAATAAATAACTTGCTTTGTAATACCACCTTAGTTTATACTAAAAAATTAGCCATAAGCTCCCTGTTAAACAATAGGTTCAGATCGTGTTTTGTATTACACAACGACTGCATTGCGTTCAAGATATTAATGCTGTTGGCATTGAATTAGTGTAATGATTTAACAATCTAAAGCTAATTATTATCCTTTTTAATCATCATAAATAATCCTTAAAGCTAATTACTGAATTTCTCAAGTTCTTCAGAAACATTTTCCCACTGTTGCATCCACTTATCCAGTTCTCGCTTCTTAGCCTGATAACCATCAAAGAACCCCTTTTTTTGAGATAGTTCATCGTAATTTCCTGCGAGCTCTGCATCGATTTTTGCGATGTTTTTCTCTAGGTCGTTGATCTGTGATTCTGCTTTAGAGAGTCTGTTGTTGAGAGACTTTTGCTTTTTCTGATCTTCGTAAGAGAGTTGGTTTTTATCAGTGTCTTGCTTTCGCGAAAGCTTCACTTCCTTAACCACTTCGACTTTTTCTATCGCTCTCATATCTTCTGCCTTTCTCTGGCCTAGATAGTAATCAATATCACCCAGATAGAGATTTAATTTATGATCGCGGAACTCATAAACCAGCTCCGTTAGACCTTGTAAGAACTCTCTATCGTGAGAAACGACGATCAATGTACCTTTAAATTTTATCAATGCTGCCTTGAGCACATTCTTCGATTGAATATCCAAGTGATTGGTAGGCTCATCCATAATCAAGACGTTGAATGGCTGTAGCAATAACTTACAAAGTGCGAGTCGGTTGCGCTCTCCCCCACTTAGCACCTTGACTTTTTTCTCTGCTTCGTCTCCTCTAAAAAGGAAAGAACCCAGCATGTCGCGTACTCTTACTCTATTGCTGTCTGTCGCAGCATCCATCATCGTATCTAGAACAGTTTTCTCCCCGTCCATATACTCTGCTTGATTTTGCGCAAAATACCCCAATTGTACGTTATGTCCCAAGTTGACGTTTCCTTGAGCTTTTACGTCACCTACAATAATTTTGGCAAGGGTAGATTTTCCCATACCATTTTGACCTACAAAAGCAACACGTTTACCGCGCTCTAGAGAAAGGTCTACTTTATCAAGCACGCTTTTACTTCCAAACGACTTGCTCACTTGATCGATTTCTAATACAATCTTTCCTGGCTGGATGGATTGTGCAAAATTGATATTCATTGCAGCATTATCGGTTTGCTCGATCTCCACCACATCCATACGGTCCAGCTTCTTTACTAGCGATTGTGCCATGGTGGCCTTACTGGCTTTGGCCTTAAATTTCTGTATGAGCTTCTCGGTACGTTCGATCTCCTTCTTCTGATTCTTAAAAGTAGCTTCTTGTTGCTCGCGTAATTCTGCGCGCAAGGCTAGAAATTTGGTGTACGGCTTAGGGTAATCGTAAATGCGACCTAGACTGATCTCAATCGTGCGATTAGTGACGTTATCCAAAAACATTTTATCGTGACTTACAATAACTACCGCTCCCGCATAGGTTTGTAAAAAGGATTCCAACCACAGTATAGAATCTATATCCAAGTGGTTAGTAGGCTCATCGAGCAAAAGAATATCGTGCTTTTCTAAGAGCAGCTTAGCGAGTTCTATACGCATGCGCCATCCACCCGAAAGCTCGTCTGTGAGTTTATCAAATTGGTCCGGTTTGAAGGCCAGACCTTTTAAAATTTTCTCCGTTTCACCTTTATACTGGTACCCACCTATAATTTCATATTCATGATTGAGGTCCCCTATATCTTCAATGAGCTTAGAATAAGAATCTGATTCGTAATCAGTTCTTGTCGTGAGTTGTTCATTGATGATTTCAATCTGAGCTTCTATTTGTCTCGCTTTCGCGAAAGCGGTATACGCCTCCTCTAAAACCGTACGACCTTTTTCAAAATCAATATCTTGTCTTAAAAAACCAATACTGACTTCTTTCTCAATAGCAATATTGCCTTGATCATAAGGAATGTCTCCAGAGATCACCTTTAAAAGAGTGGATTTTCCAGCACCATTTTTACCGATCAGACCCACGCGGTTTCCCCCATTAAGCCTAAAAGTAATTTCTTCAAATAACGGTTCTCCACCGAAACTTACATGTAAATCGTGAACGTTGAGCATAGTCGTTTTGTATCTTTGCAAAGATGCGCAACTGCACGTTAACACTAAAGCTTTCTGATGCTAAAAGGAACAAAATTATACAGCATTTTTACAGGGGCCTGCCCTGTGTGCCAAAATGAATCCATGTACACCAGTCGCAATCTCTATAACCCTAGCAAAACGCAAGAAATGAGAGAGCGATGTAGTCATTGCGATACCAAATACAAGATTGAACCTAGTTTTTTTTATGGCTCCATGTACGTGAGTTATGGCGTAGGTGTTGGGATTGCTATGGCTGCTTTTCTACTGGGCTATTTTGTTTTTGAATTATCACGATGGAACATCTTCCTTATAATAGCGTTCATGTCCATTTTTAGTCTTCCTGTTGTGATACGATTATCACGCAATATCTGGATCAATATTTTTATGGATTACAATAAGGAGAAAGCCCAGTAGGCAATAGGCAATAGGCAATAGGCAATAGGCAAAAATAAAAAAATGCCTTACACCTGAATACAACAGCATTTTTTTTAAAAAAATATCGTGAATTGATCAACGCTCATCAGAGCTCATTGAATCTCTGAATATCAATTTCTGAATCCAGTGGATGATCCTTGTATATAGAATCAAACAATTGTTGTGCCGCCCATGGCGCCATTAGGACCGCTCTACTTCCCATTCCATTAAAAACCATATAGTTTTTAAACTCCTTATGTGCTCCTACAAAGGGCCTTCTGTCTTTTGTAGTTGGACGGATACCGTATTTATGCTCCACAATTTCATAAGGCAACTTTAGAAAACGTTCCAGTCTAGAGGTTAAAAACTCCTTTGCCTCTAAGGTAGGTGCATCTGTAACGTCATCTCTATTGTAGGTCGCTCCTACCCAGAACAAATCATCTGTAAAAGGCATTAAGAATACAGAAGATTTGATAATATAATCCAATTGAAGATCTGGAACCTTGATGGTAAACACTTCACCTTTGTTGCCTTCTAATGGCAGGTTGTTGAAAAACGGATTGGACAGCATCTGAAAACCCTCTGCAAAAATAATTCTGTCAGCAATACTCTCTTTATAAACCACATGATCTACATAATGTCTTAACTCCATAAAATCAAAATCCTCAGAGCGGTAAGAAGAAATACTTTGCAAATAGTCTATTGTTAACTCCATATAACTTGAAGTATCTACCCATCCGGTTCCTGAAACTTTACCATAATCAAAGGGAGCATGAATAGCTGGATTTTCATAAGCAAAGGTATCCTCAGACATAAAGCCATTTAAATCTTCTTTTACCGCCTTCTTCTTCCATGTTTTGATTTCGCGTTCATCATGGAATCTTCTCAATATATCCGTCGGATGCAGAAAAGCAGCATCTAATAAAGCTTCGATTCTAGGGTAAAAATCATTTAACACCTCCAATTGGTCAACGGCTTTCCAAACGCTCGTAAAACGCTTTAAAATAGTCGGATTATAGACGCCAGCAGCAACTGCTGAGGAACCCTTTTTACCATCAGCAATCATCATGACAGATTTACCCTGTAACAACCACTGCCAAGCTAGGGTACAACCAGCGATTCCTGATCCTACGATAATGATATCAACTTTTGTATTCATGGGATGTGGGATGTGGGATGTGGGAAAACTACAAAGACAGAATCAACTTATAAATAAATACCATAAAAAAAAGCCTCACATAATGCGAGGCTTTGATTATATAAATGTGAACTGTTTAATAGTTCCACATGTCTAGTTCAAAATTACGAACGATTTCTTTAAGTCTGTCAGACTCTAACAATTGCATCATAGAATTATCAGTAACGTATCTTTTAATATCTCTGTCACCTTGTACATTATCCATTCTGTAGATAAGTGCGTTATATCTTCTAGAATTTAAAATATGATCAAAAGAAATAGGACGAGCTGAATTTAATGTATTAAATGCTTTTGCATTGTGTAACAATAATCTAGCATCTGGATAATAGATCCAAAATAGTTCGACACCTTTTGGGTCATCAGGAAAGTTAACATCAGGAGTTACTGGACAAATACCCAATAATCGGTATCTTAAATCACTTTGACGGGTATCAAAATACCACAAGCCTCTAATTCTATATTCCTTGACATCATCAGCACCAATGGTTTTAGTTTCAATATACTCATCAAAACCAGGGATATTATAAGTGGTGTCTATATCTAAAGGACTAACTCCTTCATCTGGAATAACGCCATTGTCATTTAAGATATTAATACCTGCATTAGTAATTTTCTGACTTTTTAAGGAACTTTGAATATCACTAAATTCGCGAGGTTCATTAAAATATGAATCTCCATAAAGTTTGATATCACCAGACATCGCTGCTTTAGTCAATACATGATAAAGTGAACGACGTTCTTTACCCACATAATTAGTATCCACAGGATAATAAAGAGGGAAGTTTACTCGTTCGTCCAGATCAATAGTTTCCCACACCGTACGTTGCCATAAGATATCGCGATCACCGACAAAACCATAAGGTAGTGGCTTGTCATTATCATTTGCGAGTTGAGATGCAGTTTTGGTACCAAACTCCTCTGGACTCTTTGCATTAAGAATATTGTTTTGTGCATAAGCGCTTCCCGAAAGAATTACTGCTGCTAATAAAACTATGATCTTATTCATCTTGTAAATCTTTTTTAAATTAATCTGTAATCTCAACTGTTACGTCAGAGACACTTTGCACATTTACTCCAGGTAACACAGCTTTAATTTGTGCAAACTGAACTAGATCTCCTTTACGAGCTTTTCTAAGTACATTAGTTGCACTTGAACTTAGCTTAGTTCCAGATACCGGTACAGATGGTTGCCCAGGCACCTTGAATAAGAAACCAGTAACCCTTGGAGTTAAATCAAAATCAAAATCTAAAAACTCTGCAGAAACTGTAGAGATTTCTAAATTAGCTCTTGTTTTAGCAATGTTTTCGTATGCCTTACTTACCATTCCAGTAGGACGTGGTAAATTTTTGATACGGAACTCCTTTGAATCAGAAACTCTATCACCATTAGGTAACGTACCCGTAGCCGTAATCGTAACTGTTTTACCAGCACCTGGCTTCATCATATAACCTGTACCTGCCTTAGAAAGACCTGCACCAGAAACACTAACTTTATTATCTGGAACACCTGCAAATGCAACCGTCATAGGATTTTCAACTCCTCTGTAAACAACATTCATTTTATCTGCAGATATGGTAGCAGAATTTGGTTTTGGAATAACAGCATACTCAGAATCAATAGGGATTCTAATGATACTATCGTTTTCAATAAACTCCATGTAACCAGTGATTTTTTTCTCACCAACACTACCTGAACCTAATTTTAATGGGATCTGACCGTTTTTGATATCTCCTTTTTTCACCTCTTGACCGTTGATCACTACCTTACTAGGTACTGTAGTGTCATCATAACGACCTAAAACAACCGTACCTGTAACAGCTTCTCCGTTAAAAAACGCAGTTTTGTCTAGGTTAACGATCGATTTATAATTGTTCATGGAGGCAATCTGGATCAACTTACCTTGTAACAATTGGCTCATTACATCAGACTCCACATTACGAACTTCATTTTGAAGAAAAGTAAGTTTTGTTTTTGATGCAATTAAGGGATAGCCTTTGTAGTTGTATTCTAAATACTCACGCTTCAAACCTTCAAGGTCTGTTTCGTCAGATGTATCAAACTTTGTTGTTAAATCAGATTTCACTGCTGTATATCCATCACCAAGTGAAGCAATCATATCGTTTTTAAACTGATCCATTTTAGACTTAAACTCTTTACCCTCTGGCTTAAGTTTATCACCTACAAAAAAAGCATTATCCAATATGTCCGTTTTATCTTGTACTTGATAATCTTTTTCAGAACCTTCCTCTATAGTTGAGGTAAGCTTTATCTTGACACTCTCTAAGTAATCGTTATACTCATTACTCAATTTAGAGACCTGCTGTGCAGTTGCCGCAGCAGCTTCGTATTGAGTAGCGTTAGTGAGTGCCTTTTGATTTAAATCTGCTAGTGCAGCAGAGTTAACCTCTGCCAACGCTGTATTACTCGTACTTAAGTTTTCTTCTATAAGACCAAAAGCTTGTAACACTTCCTTACTCATATTTAATGCGAGCATAGCGATGAAAACCAAATACATTAGGTTAATCATCTTCTGTCTTGGGGACTGTTTTCCTCCTGCCATAATATTCTAATTAGTTTTGTTAAATTATATAAAGTATGAAACTAATTATCCTTTCATAGCTCCTAGCATGTTACCATACACACCATTAAGAGAAGACAAGTTATTCGTAAGACCGGCCATTTGTTCTTGAAGTTTTGTAGCGTTTTCAGTAATCGCTTCATTAGCTTGGTTTTGACGTGAAGAACTTTCAACTTGAATCTTATAAAGGCTGTTTAAAGATTCCATTTGAGCAGCGGCAAGAGCCATTTCTTCAGAATATTTTTTAGTAGAAGACATGGCTTCAGCAGTAGGAGCAATTCCTTTAGCAGCGCCTTCAAAAGAACGCATGCTGTCTCCTAAACTAGTCATTAATTCACCATCAAGTTTTGCTTCTTTAAGCATCTCATCTAATTTCTTAGATAACAATCCTTGAGCATCTTCGGGTGCATCTTTTTTTGATTTTCCACCCACCATTTGTCCACCAGCTAATTCTGGATAAACTAATGACCAATCTAAATCATCTTCTACAGGCTCAAAAGCCGATACAAAGAAAATCAATGCTTCTGTAATCAGACCTATGGCTAATAGATCACCACCAGTTAATTTATAGAATCCTAAATTAAGTTCCCAGTGAAGAATCTTAAAAAGTGCTCCGATAATTACGATAGAGGCTCCTATACCGTAAGCCATGTTAAATAATTTCTTTGTTGCTTTAGACTGTGCCATGTTGTTAAGTTTTTAGTTTTGTTAAGTTACTTTTTATTATTGGGAAAATTAGTTTGTACCTGCATTGAGCGTTAGATCTGTACCCATATAGGACTGTACCGTACGGAAACCTATATAGCTTCTTGCACTATCTTGGTATTCGTAATCACGTGTACCTACTTGAAGGAAGTAAGAAACATCTTTCCATGATCCACCGCGTACTCCTTTGCGTTTATTGTTTTTATCGTTTACAATAGGACTCATAGAAGACATCTGGTCATATGCTCCCGCCTCATAAGAAGAGTTCACCCATTCAGACACATTACCTGCCATGTTGTATAAATTGTATTCATTAGGCTCGTAAGATTGAGCTTCAACAGTATATAAAGCTTGATCTGCTGCATAATCTCCTCTTAATGGCTTAAAGTTGGCAAGGAAACAACCTCTGTCGTTCTTTGCATATGGACCACCCCAAGGGTAAGTCGCTCCTTCTAATCCACCACGAGCTGCATATTCCCATTCTGCCTCAGTAGGAAGACGGTACTCATTAACTCGTTCTACATTTTTTTTCTTTCGATATGCATTGTGATACAAAGTTCTCCATTGACAAAAAGCCCTAGCTTGATTCCAGTTTACACCTACTACTGGATAATCACTATATGCTTCATGATAAAAATAATCATTATGCATAGGCTCGTTATAACTGTAGTTAAAATCACGAATCCATACTGTAGTATCTGGATATATCTTTACAGGTGTTTGAGAAATGAAGTCCTTTCTAGTTTTGTTTTCATCACGATTTCTAGCGGCAGCATTCACATCTAAATCTGTATAAGTAAAGATGATCTTTTCAGTATCAATAGTACGCTCTCCGTTATAAGCTTGATCAAAAGGAATGTACATCAGATCGTATACCTCAGCATAAAACTCGTCTGGAATTTCTTCTGTATCCCAGATTAAATCTACATCGTTGTTCAACTTACGATCTAATCCTCCGTAAGTGTTTTGAACATATTCCTGCCATGGGGTTAAAACATCTCCATTTGCACCGTCTGCATCAAGAAAAGCAAATTCACCGATACCATTGTCTCCCGGAAGAGCACTTTGGTTTTCGGCCATAATAGCTAATTCCGTTCTGAATAAAGAATCTCTTGTCCAATAAACGAACTGTCGATATTCTGCATTTGTAATTTCAGTTTCATCCATATAATAGGATGGAACTGTAACGGTTTTTGTTGGAGCATTACGTGTAGCAGCGATGTCATCATCACTTTTACCCATAATAAATGCACCACCAGGCACTAAGGTCATACCATAGGGCTTTTCAGGATGCCACTTCTTTCCTTTGGTTCCTACTACCATTCCTCGGTCTCCTTTACCACAACTTGCAAGAAAGGCAACTACTGCTAAAAGGATAAATAACTTTTTCATAAGGGTATTTATGTTTTCTTTATGAATTAAGGGCGTAAACCTATTTAAAAGATTTCGATTCCGCAACTTTTTTTTCTCATTAAATTGAAATAAAACAAGCTTTAACTTTTATATTTCGTTTTTACGTCTGGCTTTCAACCACCTATCTGGCAAGACTTGATCACATGCCATTTCATAATCACGACGGTCGCAAGGTAATAACGTATGTTGCTTTAGTTTATTATTAACTAAAGAAATAAAAGGCAATTCTATCCACCAGCGCCCTGTGTCAGTAGACTTGTAAAAAGTAAGGATTTCATTTTCTACAGGCACTTTGTAGGTCAAACAGTTTTTAGAAACATCGACAGGATACTCAAAACTCCGATAATTGTAACCTTCCATAAAATACCAGATCATTTCTGCTACCAACTGTGAACCCGTATTTCTCTCGCTGTTTATTTCAAAGATTCCATACGCCTTTAATCGATCACTAATACCTGAATACCTAGACAAACTGCAAATTTGCTTCCCATCAAGCCCATTGGGGTTCGCTTTTGCAAAAGCTACATCACTCGCCCGTACGACGCTCATATCTACCCCTACCACATCTGCATCACGTAGAACAGACTCTGCCAGTGTAATATCATTATCTAGATGACCCAATCGAACGGCATCAAAATACATTCTGTCCAACAGGTCAATTTCTTCTTGCGAATTAAAATAAGTCTGAAAACCGAGATTACTATAATTAAATAAATTATAAGGCTCTACTGTGATCATCTTACCTATGTAACTGCGGGAGGTTATAGGCAAATCAATATCTCCTAAATCAAATCTACAGTCCACATTTACCACATTTATCATGTGTTGAAACTCATCAAAGGCTCTGTAAATAGGATACATCAAATCTTGGCTACCTCCTAAAAATATAGGAATAATAGATTCTCTTAAAAAATATGCTGTCAGCTGGTTGACGACGTAATACGTGTCCTCTACGGTATCCCCCGCATGCACATCTCCTAGATCTGCCAAGTTACTGGTCCAGTTCCCTGGATACAGCTCGTAGAGCTTCTCTCGCACCTGATCTAAGCTATCTACTTGGAACAAGGCGTTTGCATCTCTGCGGTTTTCTAAAACACCTATAACAACCAGCTTTACACCACTAAGGTCAGGCAAGCCATCGGTCGCAGTATGTAAACGAATCGTTTTTGCTATAGTTTGCTTAGGTTGTAACTTAGCATGAGCAACCACCGCATCATTCAGAGGTTTTAGAAATTCTAAAGCCATTGCAATTTATTTTTTTGTCGTTTTCTTTTTAGCAGGCGCTTTTTTCTTAGCAGGCGCTTTCTTTTTAGCAGCGGCCTTTTTCTTGGGAGTTTTTTTTGCTATAAGCTCTTGAGCTCTTTCTAAGGTAACCTTTAAAGGGTCGATCTCTTTGGCAATCTCTACCTTGATTTTCCCTTTAATAATGTTGTGTCTTCCCCAACGGGCTTTCTCAATACGTATACCTTCTTCTTCCCAGTCTACAATTAATTTATCTTTCTCTTTCTGAATTTTGTCCTTGATTAAGGTTTCAATATCATCATTAGAAAGG
>TARA_R110000751_G_scaffold82763_2_pt1 | contig 15951 bp, 15 predicted proteins | sample TARA_R110000751 | Tara Oceans TARA_R110000751 (sample SAMEA4398001) | marine metagenome | biome: Polar Biome; feature: [MES] marine water layer (ENVO:01000295) within the mesopelagic zone...; material: water (ENVO:00002006), including particulate matter (ENVO:01000060) such as...... | reverse complement strand
TTGTTGCTGTTGCATGGATATCCGCAAACATCGGCCATGTGGCACAAGGTTGCCCCGCAACTGGCCGATCAATATCATGTAGTTTGTGCCGATTTACGCGGTTATGGACGGTCATCGAAACCGAAAACCGATGCGCAACATAGCCCCTATTCCAAGCGGGCGATGGCGGCGGATATGGTAAAAGTGATGGCGCATTTGGGCCATGACCGTTTTTATGTGGGGGCGCATGACCGCGGCGCACGGGTGGCGCATCGTTTGGGCATGGATCATGCCGGGGCGGTTAAGGCCATTGCCATGCTTGATATTGCGCCCACACGTGAAATGTACCGCGAAACCGACGATGCCTTTGCCCGTGCTTATTGGCACTGGTTTTACCTGATACAACCTGCCCCGTTGCCCGAAACCATGATTGGCAGCAACCCCGATGCCTATTGGAAATTTAAATGCAAGGTGCCGAATGCTGGGGCATCGCCCTTTGCCCCCGAAGCACTGGATGAATATTTGACCCTGTTTCGCAACCCCGATGTCATTCATGCCAGTTGCGAGGATTACCGGGCTGCGGCCAGCATCGATATTGCCCATGATGATGCCGACGGGGACCGCAAACTGAGTATGCCGTTATTGGCAATCTGGGGCGGGCGCGGGGTGATTGAACGGTGTTTTGATGCACTGGCACTGTGGCGCGAACGGGCCGAAAACGTGAGCGGTTTTGCCCTGCCCGGCGGGCATTATCTGGCGGAAGAACTGCCTGACCCGGTGACCGCCCATTTTCGCGGCTTTTTTGATAAATATTAATTGGGGCACCGCCCGGTTACGGGCGGTTTGTCGGGCCATAAAGCGGGGCGAAAATGGAAATCAGGCAGCTACAATGCTTTGTCGCGGTGGCCGAAGAATTGCATTTTCGCCGTGCGGCTGTGCGACTTTCGATCAGCCAGCCAGCATTATCGGCCAGTCTGGCCGCGCTTGAGGCCGATTTGGGCTTTGCGCTTTTTTTTCGCACCACCCGGCAGGTGAGCCTGACCCAGGCCGGGGCGGTGTTTTTAAAAGATGTGCGCCATATTTTACGCAGCATGGATAGCGCCAAACGCCATGCCCGCGAGGTTGCCCACGCGGCCGTGCCGTCTATCCGGGTGGGCGGTGTTGACGAGGCGATTGTTACGCTGGTACCTGCCTTGATGACGCAGTTTCGGGCGCGCTATTCCGATATCCATTTACAAATTCACGAGGTTTCCTCGTCGGGGCGCAATGTGCAAGCACTTGAGGCCCACCGGGCCGATGTGGTGTTTATTCGTGAAAATGTTCATCGCGATTTTGTTGAAAGCCGGTTGTTATATCGTCAGCGTATTATGGTGGCCCTGCCTGTGGCGGTTGCCAATGAAACCGAAACTGAAACGCAAACTGCCGGATGGCGCCGTGAAATTGGCCCGCCAGGAACCTTTGTAACGCCCGATCAACTGGTCCGCTGGCCGCTTATCGGGTTTCCCCGCCATGCCCGGCCTTTGTTGCATGATTTAATGATGGGCAGTTTGGCCCATATCGAAACCCCGCCGGAAGTTACCTGCGAGGTGATAGATAAATCAACCATGTTGCAATTGGTGCATCAGGGCATGGGGGGGGCGCTGGTGCCAGAATGGGTGCAAATCATCGCGCCAGACGGGGTCATGTTTCGGCCTTACGGTGACCCGGCGCTGGAATTGCCGTTATATATTGCGTGGCGTAAACGGGATTATTCGCCGCGACTTGGCGAATTTATCGACCTTGCCAGCAAGATTTGCGCCATGCGCCATCGCGGTAATGAGGGGGCGTTGCCAGGTGATACATCACCATGACAAACGGGCGGGATGCATTTGCAATCCCGCCCGTTTGATGGGGCATTATTCATGCCTGCCGTGTTGTTTTTTGATTATCGCCCGGTAATGCCGGGGAAGATAATCAGGATGGCAACGGCAAGCACCTGCAAGCAAATGAACGGCACCAGTGATTTGAAAATGGTGCCAAGTGTTATGTCAGGCGGGGCCACCGATTTAAGGTAAAAGGCAGCCGGGCCAAAGGGCGGCGAGAGGAAGCTGACCTGCATATTCATGGCGAACAAAACGCCGAACCATACCGGGTCAAAGCCAAGGTCTTTGACGATGGGGACAAAGATGGGCATGGTCAAAAGGGCAATGCCGACCCAGTCCAGGAACATGCCAAGGACAAACAGAATCAACATCATAAACAGGATCACGACGGTCGGGTCATCGGAAATGCCTGTGATCATGGCCGAGACAAATTTGATGCCGCCCATCAGGTTAAATACGCCAACCAGGGCCGATGCGCCAATCCCGATCCAGACAATCATGCCGCAGGTTGACAACGTTTGCATTGCGGCACCCTTGAGCATCGATGGCGAAAACTCGCCGCGCAGGATGGTCGATAAAATAACGCCTGCAACACCCACTGCCGATGCCTCGGTGACGGATGCGATCCCGCCATAGATGGAGCCCAAGACGCACGCCACAACAACAAGCGGCAGAAAAAGACCCTTCAGCAGGCGCATTTTTTCCGATGCCGGGATGCTTTCGGTGCGCGGCGGCGGGGCAACATTGTCGCCGAAATAACAACGCACCAGCACATAGGCGACATAAAACCCCGCCAGCATGAAGCCGGGGATAAAGGCCGATGTGAACAGATCGCCGATAGAGACATTGGCAGTCAGGCCATAAATGATCAAAACAATCGAGGGCGGTACCATGGTGCCAAGCGACCCGCCTGCACAAACCACCCCGATGGCCAGGTTTTTGTCATAGCCCTGTTTAAGCATCTGGGGCAGGGCGATCATGCCCAGCAGCACAATTTCACCGCCGATAATGCCGCTCATGGCGGCCAGAATAACGGCAACAAAAATGGTTTGAACCGCAACCCCGCCTTTCAGACGCCCGCCAAACAGGCGCATGGCTTCAAACAGATCTTTGGCAATGCCGGATCGGTCGAGCAAGGCGGCCATCAGCACAAACATCGGTACCGAGACAAAAACGAACGACGAGACAAAGGAATAAACCCGGCTGGTGATCAGCGGCACCGCCATCGGGCCAAACCAGCCAACGGTAAAAAGCAGGGCGACCAGCAAGGTCACGAAAGCCAGCGGCATCCCGGTCAGCAAAAAGCCGATCAGCAGGATAAACATTGTCAGCGTGCCGTATTCAATACCCAGCGATTGCAGATGAAACATGGGAAAATATCCTGGTGCGCCCGAAGCGCAGGAAAAAAGACATGGGACGATCAAGGGCGCGATTAGCGCCGCGCGATGGCATCGTCAGCGGGCATATCCAGTTTTTTGCGGGCATAATTATATGCCAAAATCAGGAACTGGATGGTCAGTGCCACCATGACGACCAGCATGAATATTTTAAGAATGGCTGGAAAAGGCGGGTTCCAGGCGCTGCCGCTGGTTTCGAGGCGGAAACGGCCATCGGGTGTGAAGGCCGCGCGTTTGACCATCAGCCACGCTGCAAAAGCAAAAAAACCGGTCGAGGCCGCACAGACCAGCGAAATGATAACATCAAGAATGCGCCGGGTACGGCGGCCAACCATGTCATAAATGATCACGACCCGAATATGCTGGTTGCGCGACGCACAAAACAGCCCGGCAAAAACAAATCCCATGCCACATAAAAAGGTCGTGGTTTCATGCGCCCATATTGTCGGGGCATCGAAAATGTGCCGCATACAGATTTCAAAGATCAGTGCCGACATCGAACACAGAAACCCGATGGCAAATATCGATCCAAGAAAGTTGACGCATCGGCCAAACATACCCGATTCCGGCGACAGGACGGCGCGGGTATCGTCAATGAGGTCGGCGACATTGCCCTCGGATGTGCCAAGGGGGGAATGGGGGTCGGGGTGGGGCGTGTTGGTCATGGAGCCGCGTCCTTAAACGAATTGGGATTATCGCCAGGTGTTGCCCGATAGCATCGGTGCCGGTCCTTTTTGGTGAACGGGGTTCGATGATATTTTCAGGTAATTCCCCGGCCCGATCAGGGCCGGGGAACGATGGTTCCGTGTTTAGTTCAGCAGTCCCTGCGAGGTCAGATATTTGATCAGGGTCTGATAGACTTCTTCGGCATTGGCCGAACGCTCGGCAACTTTTTTCCACTGCTTCATGGCGATCTGGCGGAATTTTGCCCGTTCGTCGTCGGACCAGTTGCTGATGTGGATGTCACCTTTTTTCAGGTCAGCAGCCACAGCTTCGCGGTCTTTCATTTGCAGGCGAGACACCAGATCCTGCGACAGGTCACGGACCGAAACGGTCAGAATTTCCTGTAAATCCTTGGGCAGGGCATCCCATTTTTCTTTGTTCATCGATACTTCAACCAGCGGCATCGAATGGAAGCCCGGATAGACCGGATATTTGGCAATATCGTTTAAGCCCATTGCCTGGTTGGTGGCAAAAACGGTGGCATCGGCCGCGTCGATCACTTTTTTATCAAGCGATGTATAGACTTCGGATTGCGGGATGTTCACCGGGGCGGCACCCGCGGCGGCAAAAACTTCCTGCACCATGCCTTCAGGGGCGCGCACTTTCAGGCCTTTAAGGTCGGCAACGCCATTGATGGGAACGGTCGACACAAAGGATTCAAGGCCCGGGGTTGTCGCCCCGATGAAATGCAGGCCATAGGGCCCTTCGAGTTTGTTCATCAGTTCGTTGCCGCCGCCATAATTCATGAAGCGGAACATTTGTTGCGGGTCGGCCCACGCGCCAATCGGGTTGGCGATCAGGCTGAATGCCGGGTCTTTACCTGAAAAATAGCTGACATCGGTGATGTGACCGTCAAGAATACCCGCCGCGATCGCATCCTGGGTTTCGGAATGTTCAACAATCGCACCAACCGGCAAAAGTTCAATTTTGATGCGTCCATTGGTCATTTCTTCAACACGTTTGGTCCATTCCGTGTCGATTTCAAAGGTCGGTGTGCCAGCGGTGTCGCTGGACTGGAATTTCCATTCATAATCGGCTGCATGTGCGGCAAATGAAGTGGTGCTGGCCAGAGCAACGGCAAAGGCCGCGCCCAAAATCGTATTGATAGACGTCTTCATCGGAAATATCCTCCCTTGGACATTGATTTTTCAGGATGCCCGGATTTGGCAAAACCCCCTCCGGGACGTGTTTAGCTGTTTATATTCAACAATTCTTCCGCTTGTCGGACAATCCCGTCAAGCGGGCCTTCAATCGATACGGTAATTGCGTTTTCATCAGGGTCGAGTGGTTCAAGATCGGCAAGTTGACTGTCGAGCAAGGCAGAAGGCATGAAATGGCCTGTTCGGCTGTTCATGCGTTCCAAAATCAGGTCCCGTGGGCCGTCGAGAAAAAGAAACAAAAGTTCCTGTGTCAGAAACTGGCGCAAAAAATCGCGATACCGGCGTTTAAGGGCGGAACAGGCAATAAAAGTGATCGCCCTGTTCACCGGGGCGGTTGTGGCGCCCTTTTTGAAATCTTTGGTGTCGTTTTGGGTTTTAAGGGCCGCTTTGCACACAGCATCAAGCCACGGCCAGCGCATTTCATCATTCAACGGCAGACCACGGCGCATATGTTCGACATTTTCGATTGGATGATAGTCATCAGCATCAAGCCACGTGCCATGTGCGCTTGCGGCAAGGCAACGTGCAACTTCGGTTTTACCCGATCCGCTGACACCCATGACAATGACGAAATTCGTGGCGTTACGCATTGGTCAATACTGTTTCCCGGACGGTGAAGGCGGTGACCTTGCTGGCCCCTGATTTGTTAGCGCTAACATAATGAGGGAATCAATCGTGAGTCAACCGATAAATCCCCCCATTTTTCTGTTTTGAAATCCGGCTGGAATACAGCATGTTGGAATGGTTATAATCAGGCCGGGCGCGTTATTCCAAAGCGTGATGGGCTGTCTGTGGTAAAACAGGCTAAAATTTTGGCAATGGTCATGCCGCAGGGGGCAGACACCGGGCCACCGTTTGGGAAGATGTTATAGGCAGGGCTGTGTTGGCTTAATTTCATCGGGAAGAGTGCAATGTATACCAAAACCATTCTCGCCTTTGGCGATAGCCTGACCTGGGGCCATCACCCTGAACATGGCCGTCGCCATCCCTATGATGATTTGTGGCCCAGTGTGCTTGATGCCGGGCTGGGCGTGCAGGGACGTGTTATTTCCGAAGGGCTGGGCGGACGGACAACGGCCTTTGACGATGACACGGCACCAACCAATCGCAACGGCGTTAAAATTCTGCCGACATTGCTGGGCAGCCACGACCCGCTGGATCTGGTGATTATCATGCTGGGTACCAATGATTTAAAGCCGTTTATCTGCGGTGATGTTTTGGGGGCAACCGCCGGAATGAGGCGACTGGTCGATATTGTGCGCGGATATTCCTATTCATCGGGCCTGGCACCCGCTGTTTTGATTATGTCGCCCCCGCATTGTTGTAAAACCACCAAAACAGGGGGTACATTGTCATCGGCGGGCTGTATCGCCGAATCGCAAAAACTTGCCACTGCTTATCGATCCCTTGCCATCGAGAAGAATTGTTTTTTCTTTGATGCGGCAAGTGTTGCTGTAGCATCGCCGGTTGACGGGGTGCATCTTGATGCGGCCAATACACGGGCAATCGGCACCGCATTGATACCCGTGGTCGAAGAAATTTTACGTGGGGGCCCACACGATTAATGCAAATGGTAGTCAGGCACGCATGAGAAAACGCAAAGGGGCCGGTCGGCCGACAATCGCCGATGTCGCCGATCAGGCCGGGGTGAGTTCGATTACCGTGTCGCGTGCGCTGCGTGACCCGCAAAAAGTATCGGAACGGTTGCGCGCGCGCATTGATGCGGCGGTGCGCGCCCTTCATTACATCCCCGACACCCATGCCAGTGCGCTGGCATCGTCGCGATCCAATGTGGTGGGCGTGCTGGTGCCGTCGCTGACCAATAACGTGTTTTCCGATACGTTGCGCGCCATTTACGATGCCCTTGCCGATGGTCCGCTTCAGGTGCAATTGGGCAATTCGCGCTATTGTGCTGCCGAACAGGAACGTTTGGTGGGCATATTTCTAAGCCAGCGGCCAACTGCAATGATTGTATCGGGTATTGATCAAACCCCCGTTGCCCGAAAAATGCTGGAACAGGCCAATTGCCCGGTGGTGCAAATCATGGAAACCGGGCCGGACCCGATAGATATGATGGTGGGGTTTTCGCATTTCGGCGGCGGCAAGGCAGCGGCCCGGCATTTGATCGATCAGGGATACCGGCATATCGGATTTTTAGGCGCGCGGATGGACCCGCGCACCACCCGCCGCCTGGCCGGATTTAAAAGTGCGCTGGAGGAAGCGGGTCTGTTTGACCCCGATCTGGTGCGCACCACCACCACGTCCTCGAGTGTGACGCTGGGCGGGGTGCTTTTGCGCGAACTGGCCGGTCATCGGCCCGATCTGGATGCGGTTTTTTGCAACAATGATGACCTGGCCCTGGGGGCATTGTTCGGGGCGCAAAAGGCCGGAATTTCCGTGCCCGATCAATTGGGCATTGCCGGTTTTAATGACCTTGAAATGATGGAAGCCGCATATCCGACCCTGACCAGCATTCGCACGGATCGTTACGGCATTGGCCGTCATGCGGTGAATATGATTAATGCTGCCCTTGAGGGCCATTCGCCGGTCAAAAAGATCGTTGATTTAGGGTTTGAACTGCAGGCGCGCCAAAGCACAGAACGCGATTATCGCGCGGTCTGACGGGCAGGGCCGTGATTAAAGGAAAAATGCTTTAGGTGTTATCGTCGTTGGTCAACAGCGGGAACCGTGCCGCCAGTTCCAAAACTGTGTCTTTCGGGCCGCTGATGTGAATAAGGGTTCCAAGGGTATCAAACTGGCGGTCAAGAACGGTCATATCAGGTGTGGCGCAGGCTTGCTCCATCGTTCCGGCATCGGCAAAACGGGCAAACAGGCGGGCTGTTGCCTGCGGCACATAAGGGATAATTTTGGCTGCGTCGCAAACCGCCTGTACCGCCCCGCTATAGGCCCGGACCAATCCGCCAGTGCCAAGTTTGGTGCCGCCAAAATACCGGGTGACGATAACGGCAACATTGATCAGATCACGGCCCTGTAACACCTTCAGGCACGGCATTCCCGATGTGCCCGAGGGTTCACCGTCATCCTTGCCATGTTCAATCAGCTGGTCTTCCGCATTAAGGTAACGATAGGCCGTAACATGGTGGTTTGCCTTGGGGTGGGCCTTGCGCAAGTTTGCCAGTGTGTCGGCAAACTGGTCATAGGGGACCAGTGTTGCTAAAAAACGCGACTTCTTTTCTTCGGTTTCGCAAACGGCAATCTGGTGGAGTGTGTTCATGGTGTGTGTCATAGCAGACCGGGTTTGTCCGCAACAGGTGTTATCCGAAAATGGCCTTGCCGACCAGAATCAGGCCAAAGGCGATCAGCATGATCAAAACCAGCTTGCGAAATGTTTCAGCGGGCAGTTTTTCACGCACAAAACTGCCCGCCTTCACCCCGATAAATACCGGAACAAGGCCCGCCAGCGAGATCGCGACACTGTGCCACGTCATCAAGCCGATTTTGGTCAGGCCTGCCGCCATTACCAGACTGGACAGGGTGAAAGATATGTTCACCCCCTGGACAAAGCGTTTCGGGTCCAGCCGCAGGGATAGCAAAAAAGGCAGGATCGGCATCACCTGCGACCCGGTAATGCCATTGACCAGCCCGGTGAGAAACCCCGATATCGGGGCAAGCCTGCCTGCCAGATGGTCTGGCAAATGAAATGCCGGGCGGCTGATGCTGACAAGGCCATACAGGATCAGAACGGTGCCCAAAACCGCCCCGGCGACAAGGCCGTTAACCCGGTCTAAAATCAGCAGGCCAACAATCAAGCCGGGAATGGTGGCCAAAAACATCGGCCAGAACCGTTTCACGGTTTCGCGAAAATGCCCGGCCTGCACCATGACAATGGTATTGCTGACCACAGATGGAATAATCACCAGCGGCATCGCCGGTTTAAGGCCCAGCCCCAGGGTCAGCACCGGCAGGGCCGAGGTTGAAAACCCAAGCCCGGTCGCCCCTTTGACAAAGGCCGCAATGAAATAGGCGCACGCAATAATCACCGCAGTTTCAACTGTCATCAGGTATCCTGAAAAAAGGAGGGCATGGTTCCTGCCACGATGTGTCAGGAGGCGCAGTTTGCGAGGATTTACCCCAGGGTGCAACCGTTTCAATCGGGGTGTAAGCTGCTTGGGCAAAAGGGTTTACATCACGACAGGGCCGGGACATGACACATATTACGAAAAACGCGCAGCCGTTACTGACCGGAGGATGCCAGTGTGGTGAGGTTCGATATTGTATCGCAGCTGTGCCGGTTAAGATCTATATTTGCCATTGCCGCGAATGTCAGAAACAGGCGGCGTCGGCGTTTGGTATTTCGGTGCTGGTGCGCGGATGCGATATTACGGTGACACAAGGCCAGCTTAAAACGTGGCAGCGCCCCACCGATAGCGGGGCGGTTTTGGACTGTCATTTTTGCCCGCAATGTGGAACGCGGCTGTTTCATGGTGCTTTGGATTGTTCCGAACTGACAAGTGTAAAGGGCGGGTCGCTTGATGTGGTGCCAGACCTTGCCGGGGTGGTTCATATCTGGGCGGCACGCAAAGTGCCCGGCATTGCGATTCCAAAGGGGGCAAAAACATATCCCGGTGAACCTGACGATGATTTTGCCTGATCGGAGCGCGGATTCGCACGGGGGCCGTGCGCGTGGCGTGTTTTGTGCGGGGTATGTTTCATCCGTGGGTGGCGAAAATGAGTGGAATTTTGCGCACATACGCACTGTATTGGCAAAAATTTGCCATTTTTCTGTTGGCGCGGTGCGGGAAAGACTGGAAACCGCACAGCAAAACCCTTATCTAGTTGGACCCGGCACATGGCGGGTTTTGGCCCGGATAAATCGGGCCGCATGATATTATTTGATGATATGCTAGGGGTGTTGAAAGAGACATCCGATGGAGAGGAAGCAAATGAGCAAGAGCTGGAGCACTGATAGTTGGCGGAACCTGCCTGTGAAGCAGATCCCGTCATATCCGGATGCACAGGCCCTCAAGGCCGTCGAACAAGAGCTCGGCAGCTATCCTCCTTTGGTATTTGCTGGCGAGGCGCGCGCGCTTAAGGAAAAACTGGGTGCGGTGGCAGAAGGCAAGGCCTTTCTGCTGCAAGGCGGGGATTGCGCCGAAAGTTTTAAGGAATTTCATCCTAACAACATCCGCGACACCTTTAAGGTCATGTTGCAGATGGCTGTGGTACTGACCTATGGCGCGTCGTGCCCGGTGGTCAAGGTTGGCCGTATGGCAGGCCAGTTTGCCAAACCGCGTTCGGCCGATATGGAAACGATCGACGGTATGGAACTGCCCAGCTATCGCGGTGACAATGTTAACGGGATCGAATTTACCGAAGAATCGCGCACCCCGGACCCGCAGCGCCAGATCAAGGCCTATAACCAGTCAGCGTCGACGCTGAACCTGTTGCGGGCCTTTGCCCAGGGTGGTTTTGCCGATCTGACCCAGATCCATCGCTGGAATCTGTCATTTGTTGATAACAGCCCCGCGGGGGAACGATATCGTCAGATGAGCACCCAGATTGATGAAGCTGTTGCGTTTATGCGTGCCTGCGGCATCACCCCGGAATCCGCGCCGCAAATGCGCGAAACCGATTTTTATACCTCGCACGAGGCATTGTTGCTGGGATACGAACAAGCATTGACCCGCCAGGACAGCCTGACCGGGAAGTATTACGATTGTTCGGCCCATATGCTGTGGATTGGCGACCGTACCCGCCAGCCTGACGGGGCGCATGTCGAGTTTTTGCGCGGGGTTAAAAACCCGATTGGCCTTAAATGCGGACCGACCCTTGATGAAGACGAACTGATCCGCCTGATCGATATTCTGAACCCGGCCGATGAAGCAGGTCGTTTGACCCTGATTTGCCGGATGGGGTCGGGCAAGGTGGCAGAACATCTTTCGCGTCTGGTGCGCCGGGTGCAGGCCGAAGGCCGCAAGGTTGTCTGGTCGTGCGATCCGATGCATGGCAACACGGTTAAGGCCAGCAACGGATACAAAACCCGTGCATTTGATTCGATCCTGGGCGAGGTCAAAACATTTTTTGACATCCACAAGGCCGAAGGCACCCATGCCGGTGGCGTTCATTTTGAAATGACCGGCACCGATGTGACCGAATGCATTGGCGGGGCACAGGCGATTACCGAAGATAGCCTGTCGGATCGTTACCACACCCATTGTGACCCGCGCCTGAACGGCGCCCAGGCCCTTGAACTGGCGTTTCTGATGGCGGAAATGATCAAGCAGGATCGCGACAATGTGCGTGACGAATTGCTGGCAAGCGCCTGATCGTTTTTAGTGGTCCCAAAGATGTTGGGTTAGACCTTATAAAAGGGTGTCCGGTTTGCCGGGCACCTTTTTTCGTCGCTACATTGACCGTTTGGACAGCAGTTTTGCGGTGTTTTGGGGTAAAAAAACGGTCAAAACGTCCCTATTTGAGGATTTGTTTCATATTGATATTGATGCGAAGCTTGTGCTTTAGCATATAACAGAAACAGGGCGCATTTGCCGGCGAGAGAGGGACACCCGCGAACATGTCATCCGATGACGATTTTGCACTCTGGCAAAAGAAAGTTGAGGGAACCAACATTTCCTCGGCAACGCTGCTTGCAACGGATTATCTGAATCATTTCAACGAAATCGTGATGTTGTTGGAAATGGTGCCCGATATGCCTGATATGCTTGAAGATTGTCAGGAATGGGCACCGAAAAGCTATCAACAGCATTTTCAGAACAGTGCCTTTTCTGATCGTGAACTGGCAATCGAGGCCTATGATCACGTGCCCGAAAAATTTCGCCACCCGTTCGAGGAAACTGTCGAGCATATGAATGCCGTGGTGTTGCGCGCCAATGAACAGCTTGCAATCGTCATTGATAAAGGCAACCCGGAAGTTATTCGTATGACAGCCAACAGCGCAACGTCCGCTTTGCAGCGGTTTATGGATGTTGCCAGCGCGATCATTCATGGATCGGCCAAAACCATGAGCCAGGATGAAATCGACGCCGCGATGGCACTTTAGGCCATGTGTACTGATGTGTCGGGTGATGGGTTGTAAAAGCATCGGGGGCTATTGCAATTTCCGCAATTGACTTGCGGGCGGACCCCTCCTATTCCAAACACTATGAAAAACAAACTCGCCATTGCCATTGCCCAGTTAAACCCCGTTGTCGGTGACATTGCCGGTAATGCGGAAAAGATTGTGGCTGCCTGGGAATCTGCGGCCGCCAGGGGCGCGGATATTGTTCTTTATTCTGAACTGGTGTTATCGGGCTATCCCCCCGAAGACCTGGTGATGAAGCCATCTTTCATGCGCCATTTGCGCGAAGCGGTCGATGATATTTGCCAGCGTACCGCAAATCGCAAAAACGGACCGGCCCTGTTGCTGGCGACGCCGTGGGAGTTTAACGGCGCGCGCTATAATGCCGTTTTGCTGATTGATGGTGGCAAGATTGAAACCGTGCGTGCCAAAAACGATTTGCCTAACTATGGCGTTTTTGACGAAAAACGCGTTTTTGATGCCGGCCCCATGCCCGATGTCGTTGATTTTCGCGGCATTCGCCTGGGTGTGCCGATTTGCGAGGATGTGTGGACACCGCATGTGGTGGCCCATTTGGCCGGGCGCGGTGCCGAATTTATGCTGGTTCCCAACGGGTCGCCCTTCGAGGCTGACAAGGACGGGCTGCGTCGCCAGCTTATCCGCGACCGGGTGCTGGAATGTGGCCTGCCGATGATTTATTGCAACGAGGTTGGCGGACAGGACGAACTGGTTTTTGATGGCGGTTCGTTTGGTCTGGATGGCGATGGTGTGCTTGCGGTTGCCTTGCCTGCCTTTGTCGAATCGGTGGTGATATCGAACTGGTCACGCGACGGGGATGGCAAATGGTATTGCGATGATGCTGCGCCCGATGCGCGTTATCCATCCGGCCTTGATGCGATTTACCAGACACTGGTTTTGGGCCTGCGCGATTATGTAAATAAAAACCGGTTTCCAGGTGTTGTGATTGGCATGTCGGGCGGGGTTGACTCGGCCCTGTCTGCTGCCGTGGCGGTGGACGCGCTGGGGGCGGATCGCGTGCGTCTGGTGATGATGCCGTCGCCCTATACCTCGGCCGATAGCCTGGAAGATGCGCAAATTTGCGCCGATATGTTAAAAACCGGCATCGAAAGCATTAATATCGGCCCGGCGATGGAAGCCTTTGGCACCATGCTGGCCCCGGCTTTTGCCGGGCGTGATCCTGATATTGCCGAAGAAAACATTCAGGCCCGCTCCCGCGGGATCATATTGATGGGGCTTTCCAACAAATTTGGCCACATGGTGTTAACCACGGGCAACAAATCGGAAATGTCGGTTGGTTATGCCACGTTATATGGTGACATGTGCGGCGGGTATTCGGTTCTTAAGGATCTTTATAAAACCACGGTGTTTGCCCTGTGCCACTGGCGCAACGCCCATTGCCCGCAAGGTGTTTTGGGGCCGAAGGGCATGGTGATCCCCGAACGGATCATTACCAAGCCGCCCTCGGCCGAATTGCGCCCCGATCAGAAAGACGAAGACAGTTTGCCCCCCTATGATGTTCTTGATGATATACTGCACCAGATGATTGAAGGGGAACGGAGTGTTGCTGAAATTGTTGCCGGTGGCCATGACGAAGAAACAGTGCGCCGGGTTTGGCGGTTGTTGGACCGTGCTGAATATAAACGCCGACAGGCGCCGCCGGGGGTGAAAATTACACCGCGTGCCTTTGGCCGTGACCGGCGATACCCGATTACCAATGGTTTTACCAATCTGGTTACCTGATGTTAAAACGCGTTGACCGACATCGTTCAACGCGCCCCTCACTCGGCGGGCGGGCTTTAATAAAGCCCTTGCCTCTCGCGGCACAGGCCGCGCGGCGCAGTCGCGCCTAACCGGATTTCGACGAGGGTTACCCTCGACGGGTCTGGTATGACATGGATTTTGTTTGAAAAATATTGATATGAAAAAACCTGTTTTACGTTTTGCCCCCAGCCCGACCGGCTTGCTTCATGTCGGGAATGCCCGTGTTGCCATGATGAACTGGCTTTATGCCCGCAAGCATGGCGCGGAATTTATCCTGCGGTTTGATGATACCGACCCGGAACGCTCCAGGGATGAATATGTTGATGCCATTCGCGAGGATTTGCGTTGGCTGGGCATTGACTGGGACCGCGAGGAACGCCAGTCCCTGCGTCAGGACAAATACGACGTTGCGATTGAAAAACTGAAAGCCGAAAAGCTGCTCTATCCGTGCTATGAAACGGAAGGCGAACTGAACTGGAAACGCAAGGCGGCCCGCCAGCGCCACCAGCCTTTCATTTATGATCGCAAGGCGCTTATTTTGGACCCGGCTGAAATCAAAGCCTTCGAAGCCGAAGGCCGCAAGCCCCATTGGCGCTTTTTGCTGCCCGACGGTGTGGTCGAATGGGAAGATATGTGCCGTGGCCTGTGCCATTTTGACACCGAACATGTCTCGGACCCGGTTCTGATCCGCGAGGACGGATCGTTGCTGTATATGCTGGGATCGGTGGTGGACGACCTTGAAATGGGTGTTACTCATATCATTCGTGGGGAAGACCATGTGACCAACACCGTGGCGCAAATTCTGGTTTATATGGCGCTGGGCGGCAAGGCGGGCGGGCTTGATTTTGGTCATATGCCGCTTTTGGCCGGGCCGGGCGGATCACAGCTTTCGAAACGATTGGGCAGCCTGTCGCTGCGCGAATTGCGCAATGATGGCTTTGAAGTGCCGGCCCTGGTCGGGCTTTTGACCGGGCTTGGCGCGTCTGAGCGGATCGAACCGGTGACCATGCGGGGTGCGATTGAAACGTTTGATATTTCGGCATTCGGGCGTTCGACACCGAAATTTGACCCGGCTGATCTGGCATCGCTGAACGAAAAAATCGTTCACGAAATGCCCTTTGAGCAGGCCCGTGACAAGCTGGTTGCCGCAGGCATGGAAGATATTGACGAGCCGTTTTGGCTGGCGGTACGCAGCAATTGCTGGCGTGTGGCCGAAGCCCGCGAATGGTGGGATGTGATCCACACTGTGACCGTGCCTGAAATTGATGAAGAAGACCGTGACTTCCTGCGTCAGGCGGCCGATATATTGCCGATGGGCGCACTGGATGCTACAAGCTGGAAAAGCTGGACGGGGGCATTGAAAGAGGCCACTGACCGTAAAGGAAAGCAGTTGTTTATGCCGTTACGCAAAGCCCTGACCGGGCGCGAACATGGCCCGGAAATGTCGGCAATGTTGCCGCTGATTGGCAGCGAAAAGGCCCGTGCACGGCTGTGTGGCACGGCGGTCTGATTTCGGTCGGATCGCCCGAATATGACAGTCGCCCTAACGCCATTTGAACGGACCATAAAAAATGACTGACACATATCCTGCCTTGCGTATTTACGACAGCCTGACCCGCGAAAAACAGCTATTTGAACCGATTGATGAAGACGATGTACGTTTGTATGTCTGCGGACCAACGGTTTATGACTATGCCCATGTTGGCAATGCGCGCCCGGTTGTGGTGTTTGATACGCTGGTGCGTTTGTTGCGCTATCTGTATCCGAACGTCACCTATGTTCGTAATGTCACCGACATTGATGACAAAATCAATCAGCGCGCCCGCGACAGCGGTGAGCCGATTTCGGCGATTACCGCGCGCACCCATCAGGCCTATCTTGAAGATATGGACGCGCTGAATGCGGACAAGCCCGATATTGAACCGCGTGCGACCGACCATATCCCCGATATGATCGCCATGTGCGAAAAACTGATCGCGCAGGGCTTTGCCTATGCTGTCGAAGGTCATGTG
>TARA_R110000751_G_scaffold36645_13_pt1 | contig 15997 bp, 11 predicted proteins | sample TARA_R110000751 | Tara Oceans TARA_R110000751 (sample SAMEA4398001) | marine metagenome | biome: Polar Biome; feature: [MES] marine water layer (ENVO:01000295) within the mesopelagic zone...; material: water (ENVO:00002006), including particulate matter (ENVO:01000060) such... | reverse complement strand
CACCACCGAGGGCGCTGCCTTCCGCGTCACCCTCCCCGCCGGCCCCCGCCTGGCGCCGGGCGGGCGCCCCGATCGCCGCTCCGCCGCCTGAGCGCCGGGTTGCGCGACCGGGTTCGCGTCGGGCGGAGCGTGTGGGGCGGAGCGTGTGGGGCTGGACGGTCGGCTGAGCGTCGGGCCGGGCGCCGCCCGCGTCCCGCCCGCGTCCCGCCTGCCGGGCGAGCGGGCGCCGCCTTTCCCTCTGGCCCTCCGCGCCCCTATGGTCGGGGCCGTCCGTCCCGGCCCCTGGAGTCCGCATGTCCGCTTCCGTCCGCCCCGGCCCTCGCAACCTGCTGACCGACGTCGCGGGCCTGCGCGTCGGCCACGCGCGCCACGCCGATCTGGCGACCGGCGTCACCGTGATCCTCGCCCCCGGCCGCGTCCCCGCCGGCGCCGACGTGCGCGGCGGCGGCCCCGGCACGCGGGAGATCGAGGTCCTCTCGCCCGAGAACCTGGTGGGGGGCCTGCACGCGGTGGTCTTCTCGGGCGGCTCCGCGCTGGGGCTTGGCGCGGGCGACGCGGTGGCCGCCGCGCTCTCGGCCCGGGGCGAGGGGCTGCCGATGCCGCCGGGCCTGCCGCCGGTGCCCATCGTGCCCTCGGCGATCCTGTTCGACCTCGCCCCCGGGTTCGCCGAGACCTTTGCGGCCGAGGGCGGCCCCCCTCATCCCCGACTCGCGCGCGAGGCGCTGGCCGCGGCTTCGGTCGACTTTGCGCTGGGCAGCGTCGGCGCGGGAACCGGCGCCAACGCGGGGCGGATCAAGGGAGGGGTGGGCTCGGCTTCTGTCGTGCTGCCGGGGCTGGGCGCAAACGGCGCCGACGTGACCGTGTCGGCGCTGGTGGCGGCGAATCCCGTCGGCTCGGTGCTGGTCCCCGGCTCGCGCGCCTTCTGGGCCTGGCCCTTCGAGATGCAGGACTCCCACGGCGTCTGGGAGTTCGGCGGCGCGCGCCCCGACCCCCATGCCATGCGCGACCCGGCGCCGCTGCCGGCCGAGGGCCGCCTCTCCCTCGCGCCCGCCGACGCGGCGGCCGCCGAGCCCGGCCGCGCCACCGCCATCGGCCTGGCGGCGACGGACCTCGCCCTGACCTCGGCCGAGGCGAAGCGGCTGGCGATGATGGCCCAGGACGGTCTGGCGCGCGCGATCCGCCCCTCGCACACGCCGATGGACGGGGACACGATCTTCGCCCTCTCGACCGAGCGCGTGCCCGCCGGCGAGGGCCGCGAGCGCGCCCTGCGCCTTGCCGCGGTCGGTTCGGCCGCGGCCGACTGCGTGGCCCGCTCGGTCGCGCGCGCGGCCTTCGCCGCCACCGCGCTGCCCGGCGGCCGCCCGGCCTGGAGCGACCTCGCCTGACCCCGGAGCCTGGCGGGGATCACGCGCCGCCGCCGCGACGCGGCGGGCGCTTGCCCGGGGGGGCTGGGCCGGCGAGGGGCCTGTTTGCACGACGTTGCGTCGCTCAGGCCAAAACCCCCCTTGCACTCCCCCGGCCCTCTGGCTAAAAGCCCGCACGCGCCGCGGAACGAAGCCCGCAGCGCCCTGCACCGGTAGCTCAGCTGGATAGAGCACCAGACTACGAATCTGGGGGTCGGGGGTTCGAATCCTCCCCGGTGCGCCATTTCCCCTTTTCTCCCACACATCGCCCCTAACACCTTGAACGGCAATGCTGTTTGCGGGGTTCGAAATCCTTCTTCGCGTCGGTAGCCGATACGCTCCGCGAAGGCCAATCTCAGCACCGTCCGCTTGAGCGCGTAGCTCTCCGAAGCCCAGAGTTTCCAAGGGCTTGAGAGGAAGAGCATGGCGAGTTCGAACATCTCCTCAAAGGTATGGCGCGGCTGGCCGCCGGATCGGGCGGATTCGGACAGCGCGACCTTCTCGCGCTCCAGCTTGGCGATGCGGGTTTCGTAGGCCTTCACGACGCTGTCGCTGGAGGCGTCCACGATCCGGTCCAGCAGCGCATCGATCTGCTTCTGCGTCTCCGCCAGCTTGCGCTCGGCCTCGCCGATCCGGGCGCGGCTTTGGTCGAGTCGCTGCGTCCAGGCGTCCTTGAACATCTGCCGCGCCAGGGCGAACAGCCCCTCGGTCGGTTGCAGCGTCTGGACGAGCGCGCCGAACTCGTCCTCCATCAGGTCGCGCCGGATCGACTTGCGATAGCTCGGGCAGCCTTTGGTCGGGCACAGATAATAAGGGTGTTTGCGGCCTGTCTTGCTGCGCGACCAGCAGGCGGTCAGCAGCTTGCCGCAGTCGTCGCAGGTGACGAAGCCGCGGAGCGGGAAATCGTGATTGATGTCCTTGCGGGCGGAGGCCTTCGCGCCCTCCTTCAGGCGGCGCTGGATCTTCTCGAAGGTCGCGAACGACACCAGCGGTTCGTGATGGCCCCGGCGCAGCGGCACGTTCCAGTTCGGAACCTCGATGTAGCCGGCATAGATCGAACGGGTCAGCAGCTCATAAACCCGCTGATTGCGGACCTGTCCGCCGGGCGCGTCCTTCGGATAGGAGGGCACGCTTTCGAGGAAGCGCTTCACCTCCACCTGGCTCTGGAACCGGCCGCAGGCGAAGCCTTCCAGGGCCTCCTGCACCGTCGAGGCGTGGGGCTCGTCCCGCACCAGCAAGTTGCCGTGGCCCGAGACGCGGGCGTAGCGGTAGCCGACCGGGGCCTGAAAGCACCAATAGCCATTGAGGGTCCGGGCACGCATCCGGTTGACGGTCTGCTCGGCGTTCTTCTGGCGCTGATGCTGGGAGACGCTGGCCAGCAGGTTCTCGACCAGGATGGAATCCGAATCCTCGCCGAACTCGATCGAGGGGCTCTCCAGCTTGCCGCCTGCAGCGGCAAGCGAGGCGCGCAGCTCGAAATGCGCCTGCAGGCTGCGGGCGAGCCGCGAGATGTCGTCGATGATCACGACCGTCTCGCGCTTCTGGGCGCTGAGAGCGGCCAGCATGGAGAGCATGCCCGGCCGGGCGGTCTTGCCCCCGGTCATGTCGTCGGTGAAGACGGCCACGACCTCGTAGCCCTTGTAGCGGGCATACTCGCGGCAGCGTGTCTCCTGCGAGGCCAGGCCATCGCCCTGCCGCACCTGCTTGGTTCCCGACACCCGGCAGTAGATCACCGCCTGCTGATCCGTCGTCACTCCCATGATGGACTCCTTTCCGCCGCGGTCGGGGTCGGCCCCTCCGCGTTCGTCTCTTCTTTTGTTGTCGCTGCTGTCAGGTCCGAGGATACCAGATCGGCCAATGCCCCGGCGCCCTCGGCGGAAAGTTCTCCACAGCTTTGCGGAGCCGGCTGCAGGTTGAACCCCAGATCAACGAAGGTGACGACGATGGCCCAAAGCGTCTCGATCAGCTCGCGCTTCTGGGCGTCGGTGGCGTCGCTCTCCGCCAACATGGCGGCGTAGAGGTCCCAGTCGATGGCGAGCGACGGCGGCCTTGCCTTGTCGGGGATTGGTGGTGTTTCTTTGACCATCGTCGTGTCTCCTCTCCGCCCTGCCGGGCTATTCTCACGTGTTCTTCATTCGCGCCCCAACATTGGAACATAAAGAGAACATTATATGAATAAATTCCTAGATTGCGCAAGTAATATTTGCCGAGCGACGAACTTACTTCGAACAATAGCGAAGCTACCGCGCGCAGCGCGCGGGCAACCGGCAGGCAAGAACGGGTAATCGGGCATGAGCGACGATCCGGAGACCATCGACTGGTACGCGATGCCGACAGCGGAGCGCATCGCTGCGATCAGAAGCCTCTATCGGGTCTTTCGGCAGGTGGCGGACCTGAGCGGCCGGCATGCCGAGGACTTGATGGACGACGCTCTCGGCTCACCCAGAGCCCGCAGCGCGTCCGACATGAACAACTTCAGCAAAGGTCGCATCGCTCGCACCCGCGTCCGAGCGATCCACACCTGGCTCATAGGCAATCACTTCGAAACCGGACAGCAGCTTGCCCCGCAGCTCTTCCAGTCGAACCCAGAGACGGACTGGGAGTTGTTCCTGAAGCGGCATGCTTCGGCTGAAGGCAAGCTTGAGGTGGTGCCGCTGAAGTCGGAACGCGGCCTGACGGAGCGGGCGGGCAACCAAGCTGAGAACGTCCAGACGCTCAGGCTGGGCCAGAGCTTCTGCCTTCGGCTCACCAGCCCCATCAAAGGCGTTGCTGTCGCCTTCGAATGCTACCAACGCAAATGGTACCCGATCCCGCTTGGCGCGGATCAGCGGAAAGTGCGAACCTCAATTGGAGTTGGCCAGCAGTGGCTTCCCAAGGAAGCAAACGGCGATCCCATCGCGCTTGTTGAGCACAACGACGCCGGAGTCCACCGGTATGTGGTCGTCATGTCAGAGGACGCAGCGCTGCCAGCGGACCGACAGAGCTTAGTCCGCGCATCCCTTGCTAACACCCCGGCTACCTTTGATGTCGAGATGAATTTTGTGACGTAGGACACTGTGAGCGACCCGAAGGGCGGAGACCGGCCTGACTGCATTGCAGTATGGCGGTCGCAGAAACACTGTCAGAGCAGCCGTTGTGCCGGAATGCCGCGCGATCACTGGAGGATCACTCCCGTCACCCGTGCAGCGGTTCGAACTAGGATGCGCCGCAACCTTCGAAGAAGTAATTTACTAATACCGAGTGCTCACAGTCCTGTCGATTTTCTAATTATGCACAGATGGGGTTACCAACTATTTTTTCAGCGTAGAAAACATAGCACTCAACGCATTATCGGAGATAGGCCTCGCAGAACTTGAGGGACCAGCTCCCGCTCCAGGAACGGGTGTGGAACCCCCGAACACAAGTGGCGCCCCTCTTCTGTGGTACCGCTCCTCCCGATGCTCAGCTTGAAATTCATAGTTTCTCACGATAACTTCCAACTCTTCTCTCTTGGCGCTTACTCTCCAATCTGAAACTACCCTCTCAATTTTCTCGATTTGATCGAGCCAGTCTGCAACCGTACTTTCACGATGCTCTGAAGCGACCTCCATTGGATCAAGATTTTCGACGGTGTAACCGACCTCTTCCGACAAACGCTCATAGAATTTTTCCGAAAACTCAACATCAGCAGCCTCTATGCTGGAGCACAACTCGCTCGCCTCCTCCAACTCCAAAAGATATTCTCTATCTGTAAGGAATTTCATGAGCTTCCAGCGCATTAGTCGAGCGACAGCGCGAGCCAAGGGGAGCGCAGTATACACCCCGAACTCTAGCTCACTTATTGTATCAGGGAGAGATGGCTCATTGATGTAACAGTGGTCTGCAAACTCTTCCGATCTAAGATAGCGAACTAGATCAGCATTCGCAACCACAATAAGTGAAGCCCCTACAGTGCGCAAAACGACATCGAGCGATGCTCGGCCATGTAGAGCACCTTCGATCACTCTACGCTGGAGAAGAGATGCGACTTCAACCAAATCCTTTCGACGATTTGCAAGACGGATCTTGGCAAACTCCCACAGACTCTGCGCGAGATCCCATGTAAGGCAAGACTGCATCATTGGCCCTACTACGTCCACAGACGCCGCTTCGACCTCCAGAAAATCTTGCACAGATGGATTAATAAACGACGTTTGCCCAGAGTTTAACTTAAGAAATGCCCCCTCAAGGACCATTATCTTGTCTTCAAACCTTTCATCACGCACCAATCCGAATGCTTCATTGCCAGCCCTGTATGCATCCTTCAGATCCCTAAGTCCGATTGAGCGCGTAACCACCGACGAACGACCCAGAATGTGCTGGTAGTAGAGAACTATCTGGCACTCCCTTGAGATATGTCTTCGAAATGCTTTTTCCCAAATTCGGTGCGGATTATCAAGCGCGTCAAGAAAGGTCTTCGCATACGTGCTATCATCTGCCTCCAGAAGGCCATACTCATCCGTCATCCACTCAACAATTCGAGGCATGTAGTTGGGGTGGTCAATAATTCGAATTAGGCTGTCGCCGGTCAGCAAGCTCGCAATCGCAGCACTAGAGATTCCAGAATGATATACGTGATTATATAGAATACGAGCGCGGATTTCTCGATTATACCTAGTCAGATCAATCACTAACTCAGCAAGTTTTACATACGCACGATCTAATGACTCTGAATTTAGTTTTGCTTCGTGATATATGTGCGATCGCGAAGTAAGTATGAACCTCTTATTCTTACTCTTCATGATCATCTTTATGAAGCGCGCAATTTTGCTATCTTTGCTTCCCAGAGACCGTTCATCCAGTCGTGTTGTTCCCAGGAAGTCGTCAAACAAGAAGACTTGACTTTCGGCCTCAGAGTGCGCGCTGTAAGCGTCGTCGATGTCCCGCACAGCAACAAGGTCCCAGCCGCTATCACAATAATGCGCGGCGAGCACCTCAGCCAATGTGGTCTTGCCCACGCCCGGAGGACCGGAGATGATAAGAACGTGATGTTTATCCAGTATCTTAGACGCTTCGTCCAAGCTAGGGCTGGCGACGTAGACCTTCAGCTTTCGGTCGATATCGTCCCTAGTATCCTTTGTAAAAAGCTCACCCCCCCTACTCAGTAACTTCTCCAATACGCTGGAGCTAGTGAGCCAGAGCTTGATATTTCTCTTCTCTACGTTCGGATATTTTCTGAGCAATTCATTTAATTCAATTAGACCATAAATGTCCGTTGTTGAGGCGGATGGATGACTCAGCGCCGCGACAAGCTTATCTTTGCGTTGCGGCGTGAGGGGGACTGAGGCGGTCAAGACGTAGCGCGTCGGATTTAGCTTAGCGAGTTTCGTGGCTTCTTTCTTTGCCGATCGCTCAAGTGTTGCAAATTCACCTGTGTATCGCTTCGCTTGGAGAATGATATCTCCAGAAGCTGACTTAAACCTTCCGTCGATTCCTAGGTCAGCACCTTCGCTGAAGCCTTCAAAGTGACAGCCAAGGTGCTCACCTAAAAGGTCACGGCAAAGGCTTTCAAACTCTATGGGAGATAGATTTTTGAAGCTGTAGTTTTCGGTCAATCGGGCACCCCCCAAATAAAACTATCATACGTCGCCGCGTGGACTCTAATAAATACCGGCAAAGAGTGCCTTGTGCAACATAGCAGTGACATTATCGAGCGGGAAGGCCTCGGGTTATCGATCGGCGCGCAGTGCCAGCTGTTTGCGGCGATCGCGACGATGATGTGTGATAGAGCGAACGTCGGCTTTCGGGAGACGCCGCTTCGCAGCATCGATGATGTTTAGGCGTTCGCCCTGAGCCGAAATGAGCCGCAACGCAGTTTCGGCCTCACAAATCGGCCAGCCCTAATCTTTCAAGAATCGTGACGTTGGTCCGAACGAAATCGGCCCATTGCTTTGCGCCTGCGGTCTTGAGGCGACGGAAGTGGCGAGGGTTCCCCACGCTGGCTATCTCGATATCGTCGAAGAACGCTTCGGCCGATCCGAGGTCGTTCTGGACGGCCAGCGCCCCGGCCGCCGCCGCAAGGCCTATGGAATCCCGATAGAGCGGCAGCGTCACCGCCTCGCCGAAGGCGCGCACTTCGTCCTCGTGCGGCAGGTCTGCCGGATCAATCGTATCCGCTCCTCGCGCCTCCGCCTTGAAGCGGGCGGGTAGGAAAGGCATCTCGGCCACGTGTCCGAGCAACTGAAAGATGCGCGTTGCGGCCTTAGGGTGCGTTGAGAGTGCGCCGCCGTGCCGGCTGTCTTCCACTTCGATCAGCACCATCATCGCCGCGACAGCCGCCGCTCGATGGCGCAGGCTCTTCCACTCCTCCGTCGAGTAAGCGTCAATCAGCAGCTCGATCGCGTCATGGTCTGCCTGCAGTTCCAGGCAGGGATCAACCTTCGCCATTTCCGCTGGGCCAAAACCTGCGAGGAGATTGGGCCGGGCAACGTGGCGCTCTACGAGCGCCAGCACTTGAGGCGCGCGCGTCTCCGCGATGCCGCCGCGCCCGATGATCTCGAAGTGCCTCAGATCGTGATGCTGCATCTCGTGGAGCATCAGCCATACCAGCGACAGGTCGGCCATCACGCGGCTTTGCGCCAGGAGCGCGTCGCTACGCTCCGCTTGTGTGGCGAGGAAAGCCGCCCAAAGAGCGTCGAAGGCCGCGACTACGCCCTCGCTCACCCGGATCGTGAGGCCCTTTCCGTCCACCTCGCAGAGCGCCCAAAATGCGGCGTCCTCATGCAGGATGAGCCTGGGGACAAGGGCGAAAGGCTCACCCATCAGTTCTTCGACTTGGGCAAGCGCCGTGGTAAGTGCGGCCGATAGCCTTACTTTCGCATTGGACATTGCCGGCTCCATGGCCCGAGCCGTGGATGGTGTGAGGTGCCGAAGGGTTTCGACACCCAGGTTGCTTTGGGGTCAGGTTAAACATTGGCGCTTATTGCAAGATGTGTGCGGTAGTACCGCACCTCTTGGCAAGGGGGCCCGCTGCGCGCCCCCGTTGCATCCCCCCAGGCCCTGGCTCCGTCGAGGCATTGACGCTTTGAACAAGCCAGTGAAACATGCCGTCGTTCCAATCGCTTGCTGGCGAGCCGCTCTTTAGCCATCGACGTAGCAGGATGCCCTTCCAAAGCCCGTCGAGCGATCTCGCCGCGGGTGGATGCCCAGCTCGACTGTGGATAGGGTGGCGAGGAGCGTGTTTAGCGAGTGATCTTGGCGCGCTCACCTGCTATGCTAACAAAAAATCATAGGAAATTGAGTGTTGAGAAGCGAAATGGCAAGTCAGGGCAGCCTGTTTACATCTGAATTTTTGATCGAAAGCATTCAAGAACTTTCGGAATGGAGCGTCGTGTCTGGAGCCGAGCTCGATCAGTTTGGCGAGGCTAGGTTATGAGCAACGTTAACGTCAAACGCGCTGTCGAAAATATCCGCTCGGGGACGAATATTTACACCCCTCTTGTCGAAACCATCGTAAACGCCATCCAGGCGATTGAAGCATCATCGTCCAAAACGGGTCGCGTCGATATTCTAGTAAAGCGGTCGAGCCAGCAGGAACTTGAAGGCAGTCAGCCGCCAGTCGAGAGCTTCATTGTCATTGACAATGGTATCGGCTTTAATGACGAAAACAGGAATTCATTCGATACCCTTTATTCGGATCACAAGATCGCGCATGGTGGCAAGGGATTCGGGCGCTTTACCTGTCTCAAATACTTCGATGATCTGCTAGTTGAGAGCGTTTTTGAACACGAAGATGGACGAAAAAAGCGCTCCTTCAAAATGGGTAAGCAAACCGACATCATCGTTAACGAAAGCATTGAGGATTGTCCCGATGGTGGTATCGGTTCCCGTGTCACCATGCTCAACGTAAAGCGCGCATTTCCCGACAAAAAGATCAAAACTATTGCCAGGGCACTTGTGGAACGGCTCCTCCCTTATTTCATTGACGCCGACTATCAGTGTCCCGAAATCGGGATTGCTGAGGACGATGGAGCCAGTCGCATAATTCTGAATAACTTTGTCAATAATCAACTTTCTGCGATGATTCAGGAGATCCCGCTTCAGAACGGAGAAATAATCCTTGGTTCCGGGGACAAAGTTCAGAGTTTTACGGTTCGCGTGTTTAAAGTCTATGCTCCACGAAATCAGAAAAGTAAGATCAGCTTAGTTGCAGATCGCCGTGAGGTTACGGATACGGCAATCCATAGTTTTGTCCCTGAATTCGTTGATGAATTTTTCGAAGCAGGATCACGTGAGGGCGAGGAAAAAGATCGTAATTACATAGTCAAGGCGTATGTCTTCGGTCCATATCTAGATGCCAATGTTTCTCTTGAGCGAGGCGGTTTCGAGTTTCCTAAGGTCGATGATCTGCTTCATCCAATCTCGCAATTTGAGATCGAGCAGGCAGTCGCCCAGATCGCGCGCGATGCACTTGGTGATACTATCACCGCACGTCAGGAGAAGAAACGAGCACAAGTGCGTGGTTACGTCGAAGACTCAGCTCCGTGGCACCGATCGATCGCGGAAGATATCGACTTGGCGTCGATGCCCTACAACCCGACACCAGAACAAATAGAGACGATATTTCAGAAAGAGAAGTTCTCCCAGGAAGTGTCCATACGACAACAGGTTAGCAGGATGCTTAACGAGACAGATGCGCAGGATCTCAACGACGGTCTACCAAAGATTTTGGATCAGATATCCAAGACAAGTCGTAATGACTTGATTCACTATATAGCGCTTCGGAAGCACGTTCTCACGCTATTTGGGAAGAGCTTCGAGCTTACTGGCGACCAAAAGTATCCATCCGAGGGGGCTGTCCATGACATTATATTTCCCCGCAAGGGCGATTCCGCTGTGACACCTTTTGAGGAACACAATCTTTGGATTATCGATGAACGCCTCAATTTCACAAATTTCGTTAGTTCCGACAGGCCCGTGGACGGAGGAGCAACTGAGCGTCCAGATTTGTTGGTGTTTGAAAAGCCGGTGCTGTTTAGGGGGGATAACGAGGCGAGCAACCCAATCACTGTCTTCGAGTTTAAGAAGCCAGGACGCGATGACTTTGCGAACCCGTCATCAAAAGAAGATCCAGTGCAACAGATCATCAGATATGTAAATAATGTCAAGAAAGGGAAGTTCAAGACTCCTAGGGGACGTCCAATCCTAGTTGCGGATAATACACCGTTTTACGGCTATGTGATGTGCGAAATTACCGAGAAGGTGAAAGAATGGTTGGAGATGGAGAAGGAGTTCACCCCCATGCCGGATGGTGGCGGGTGGTTTAGATGGTTTGGCAACAACAATCTATACATGGAAGTATTATCGTGGGACAAAGTGCTGCGAGATGCAGAGATGCGAAACGGAATCTTCTTTCATAAACTTGGTATATGATAGCTATCTGCAGAAAACAAGGAGTTGCGCCCCAAGGAAAAGGTCTCAGCACCTGTCACGGTGTGGATCTTGACTAGGCGTCGTTGGAGGCTTCGCCGTAGGCTTTGAAACCCTCAGGCGGCGTGTCGGTTGGCGTTTCGTCGCCGTTCCGATGGCGGTTGCACTCGTCGGTCCAGAGCCAGTGCATGAGCAGATGCGACAGGGTCATGCCCTCGAACGGGTGGGTCTCGCAGTGCTTCACCCACGCCGCGAAGTCGATCGCGCCGCGCGCTTCAAGCCAATCGACATAGTCCCAATAGCCTTGGGTGAGGAAGATCACCTGATCCGCTCCGCGAATGGACGGATAGACGCGCGGGACGACCTCTGCCGGCTCGCCGCGGGTGCGCAGGTAATCCATGAAGGCGATGTGATCCATCTCAGCAGGATACCATCCTCATGGGTTAAATCGCCATTTGAACATATTCCTAACGCCTTTGACGGCTGCGGCTCTGACTTGCCCCGCGTAAGAGAAAAGGACGCCTTTCGGCGTCCTCCTGAGCTTGATAAGGGCTGAGATGGCTAGTCACCGCTCCCAGCCCAGCCCCTTGTCCTTGCCGGGGTCGAAGCCCTTGAAGGCGCGCTCCTGGCTGTCGTCCAGCCCGCTCCGGATGCGATGGACCGCCTCCTTCTGTTCCGGGGTCAGGGGCTCCTGTTTCCACTCCCGGTCGTAGAGCGCCACCTGCCGCCCGTCTTTCATCACCACGAGCTGCTCGACGGTGCCGCCATCCAGGCCGCTCTTGTCCGGCGTCTCCGTCAGCTTCGCCGCGAAGCTGTAGCCCGGCATCGAGAGCAGCTTGCCATCCGTGAACCGCCACGCATTGCCTTGATCGAGGGTCGGCAGCTTCACCTCGGGGGTGGCGTGCGTGACGGGCTGCTGCTGCGCCGTGATGCTCGTCCGAATGCCCATCATGCCCGGCGGGGCGATGTTCGGGGCGGGCTTGGTCGCCTGTTCCGGCGGCGGCACTCTCGGCGCGGCGTTGTCCTTGTCGCGGAAGGCGGGCGTCTCGCCACGGGAGGCCTCGTTGAACGGCTTACGCTGTTTGTCGTCGCTCATGGGAACGGGTCCTTCTCATCACCAGAGGGGATCGCCAGGCGTCACCGCCGCAGGCCGGGCCACGCTTCGATATGTGAGGTCTGCGCGCGGCCCGGCCTGCTCATCGCGTCGATGGCAGCCGGCCCGATCAGGGGCCGGCCGTGGGGCTCAGGAAGGATCGACCGGCCGGTGGAGGTTCATGCCTTTGGCCTGAAGCTCCGGGTCCTCGTACCAGCGCAGCTTGCGGGCCATGATCGGATCGGTGTTCTCGATCAGCACCAGCTGCCGATCGAGCTGCAGACGCATCAGCTCGTCCGGATAGGCCAGCTTGCGCTGCGCCGCCGCCCGCGTGTCGGTCTCGGTCCAGGAGGAGCCAATGCTGTTTCCGCCAGGCCCGGAGCCATGGTTGAAGGCGCTCGCCAGCGCGGAGCTGAAGTTCCACACCGTCGTCACCCCGCACATCGCCGAGAAGTACTCGGCCGAGGTCTTGTCGGGCGAGCCGAAGTAGCTGACCGCCCCGCTGTTGGCGATGAAGCTCTCATAGTCGTCGCCATAGACCTTGCGGAGCTGGCACAGGTCCTGAACCACGCCCCAGAGCTGCATGCCGAAGCCCGCCATCAGCCCATAGGCCTGTTCGACCGAGGAGAGCCGACCCAGGGCCGCCATCTCGTCCAGCAGGAACAGCACCGGCTTCTTCGGCTTGTCCTCGATGTTGCGGGCGTTCACCGTGATCGCCTGCTGCACCAGCAGGCGCAGGAAGCGGCTGAAGGCGTCGAGACGGTCGGCCGGCAGGATCAGATAGACCGTCATCGGCCGCTTCTTCAGATCCTCGAACCGGAAGTCGGAGACCGAGAGGCTTTCCCGCAGCCGGGCGCTGTCGAGCATATGCGTTTCCGCCTGCGCCGAGGCGAGGACGTTGGCCATCAGCCGCTCTTCCTTCTGCAGGCTGCGCGCCCCGGTGCTCGCCACGATATGGTGGGGCGAGTTGGCCATGCGCTCGAACATGACCTTCATGTCCGGGCCGCTGAGCAGGAGCAGGTCCCGCACCGTCCCCAGATGCCGGCGGCCCTCGAACGCTTCATCGACGGCCACGTGCATGATGGCTCCCTGGATCAGGGCCTTCGCTTCCTCGCGCCAGAAGGCGTCGCCCTTGGCGTCCTGCTGCTGCACGATCGCGTCGGCGAGCAGCATGGCGTTCTCGGTAATGTCGACATCGCCGAGCTGAAGCCAGTCCAGCGGGTTGAACCGCGCAGGTTCCCGCCCCATAGCCCCGGCGGCGATGTTCCAGGGATCGACCAGCAACACCTCCTGTCCCATGGCATCGCGCGCATCGGCCGTGATCATCGCGTTCTCGCCCTTGGGGTCGATGACCAGGGCCGAGCCGGGATAGGTCAGCAGGTTCGGAACGATATGCGAGACGCCCTTGCCCGAGCGGGTCGGCGCGACCGTCAGCAGATGCCGGTCGCCCTTGTAGGCGAACTTGCGCAGGGCGTGGCCGTCATAGGCCTGGCCCAGCACCAGGCCGTCCGTCCCGAAGAGCTTCTTCGAAGCCATGTGCTCCGCATCCGCCCACTTCGCCGAGCCGAAAGTGGTGGGAACCTCCCCCAGCTTCCGCACCGCCCGCGCGAGCCAGTAGCCCAGGGCGAGGCAGAACCCCACGACCGACATCAAGACGGCCGTGCTCCAGCCCAGCGCGCCTTCATCGATCACCGACACGACCACGGCGACCGCCGCCATCGCCATCAGCACCAGGCGGCGCGCCAGCCGGCCTTCGGGCGAGAGGAACCAGCCGATCACGAAGCCCGCGAGGGTCGCCAGCACCATCATGCCCACGCGCATGATGGCGAGCTGAAGCATCACCTCCTCGTAAGTGCGGGGTCGCCACAGATAGGGCTGCGCCTGCGCGGTCGCGCTCAGCAGGCACAGGCCCGCGCTCGCCCCGGCGACCAGCGCCGGGGTTTTCCAAGACGGTCGCATCGCGCCATCTCCTCATGTCCAGAGTTGCAGTGCGTCTGGACTAGAGGCGGACGGCCCATCGGCGCGCGGGTAGACCATGGGCAAGAACGGGCAATATTCAGCGCTCCAGCCGGGGTCCCGTCCGGGATCGCGGCCGTTCCGGCGTCGGTTGCCGATCATTGCGAGCCGCCGCGAGCGCAGACCGAAGGCTGCGCGCGAGGGTCTTTCGATCTTCGGCTTGCCGGGCGCGCAGGCGATCGGCCTGCAGCTTGAGCGTCCGGCGCTGCGTGAGCTGCGCCGTGACGATGGCATGACGCTCCGCCTGATCCCGCTCGGCGCAGGCCAGGGCGTCCAAGCGGTTCTGTTCCTTCATGCGCGAATGCCGGCCGGTGATCCGGTCGAAGATGCCCCGTAGACCGCCATTGAGGCGGGCCATCCGAACCTTCGCTTCCGCGTCTGCGCGGTTCGTCTGCTTCTGCCGCAGCTCGGCGCGTTGCGTCCGCTGGACCGCGACCATCGTGTTCCGCTCGTTCAACAGCGGAGCCAGGTCGCGGGCCTGTTTCTCCTTCACCTGCCAGATATAGCCGCGAAGCTGATCGTTGATCTTGCTCTTCAGCACCGCGCGCAGGTCGGCGACCGAGGGCAGCTCGTCCGCCGCCGCGCCGCACTTGTCGCGCACATCCTTGGTCTTCACGCCGGACCACCGCGAGAGCGCATAGACCTCGCCCTGCAGGTCCAGGGCGACGACGCTCCTGCGGTCTCCTCGCGCCAGAAAGTATCCCCGCTCCTCCAGCAGGTTGCTCAGGCCCTTGAGGCTGTTCGAGCGCTCCCAGGCATCCCGGAACACCTGCTTGATCTCCCGAGGATCGACGGATTGCCGGCGCGCCTGTTGCCATTCGGCCAGGGAGAAGTTGAGCGGGTTCTTGCCGCCGTAGGCCTGCAGCCCCTTCGGCAAGACCCATCCGTGATCCAGGAACAGATCGCGCGAGACATCGCGCAGCCGGGTCTTGAAGTGCGGCAGGTTCACCGCCTTGATCGTCTCGGGGTCGATGCGGGACCACACGACATGCGCGTGCCGCCGACCTTCCTTCTCGTGAATGACCATCGCCCGCGGCTGGCCATCGAGGCCGATGGCCTTGCCGGCCCGGTTCGCAGCCTCGCGGAACTCGTCCGGGGTGGCGACATGGTCGCCGGGCGGATTGAGGCTCAGCGAGAACAGGTATTGCTTGCAGCGCGTCGCCTTCGAGATCGCCTCCGCCTCGCGCAGCGCCCCTCGCAGATCGTCCGCCATGAAGCCGGAAATCTCGACCACTTCCACATGATCGTTGTCCCGATCGTTGAGGAGATGCGTCGCCAGAGCCGCCGCCCCTGACCGCTGCGAACCGACCAGGATCATCGCGTGGCGCCCCGCAGTCCGAGCGCCTGCATCAGCGTGGCGCGCATCCAGGCGACATCCACGCAGGCCTGCCGAAGATCGGCCTCCAGCGCGTCATCGACGACCAGCGTGCCGAGATGCATGCCCTTGGCGATCTGATTGAGATTGTTCGCCGTGCGGCTCTCCCCGAGCCGCGCCAGGATCGCCGCCAGAAGCCGCTGATCCTCGACCGGCGGCTTCGGCCGCGCCCGATAGCGGGCGGCATCCTCCGCGAGCACCACCGACTTGATGTAGGACGCCAGCGGCAAACCACCGGCCTGCGCTTCCAGTCGCGCGCGCTCCACATCGCTCAGTCGCAGAGAAAACGGCGCGGGACGTTTCCGCGTTTCGACTTGAATCCCGCTCATGGCCGCGGCCCCCGCAGGGCATCCGCATGGGGCTTCAGCGCCCGGTTCCAGTCCTCTAATTCACTGAAAAGCGCGTTCGAAGCTTCCCCTTTGAAGTGCGCCACTTCCCCACCCTTATCCTGAGCCTTCCGCCTCAATCCGGTTTCTGGAGCTCGTTCCGGCACCAGGTCTCGGGTCGGGCTCTCTCGCGTGTTGGCGCCCCCTCCTCCTGACGTATCGCCCGTCGCAACTGGGCCGCGCGGCACGCGTCTGAAGCCGATGTTCTCGACCGCGCGTTCGGATCCGCGCCGCCAGGTTCGGTGGGGGCGGTCGCGGGGCGAGAAAAAGCCGCCAGGCGCAGGGCGCGTGGCGGCTTTGGTCGGATCGGGCCCCCCGGCGCGCGAACGGATCGGCG
>TARA_R110000751_G_scaffold5675_1_pt1 | contig 16038 bp, 8 predicted proteins | sample TARA_R110000751 | Tara Oceans TARA_R110000751 (sample SAMEA4398001) | marine metagenome | biome: Polar Biome; feature: [MES] marine water layer (ENVO:01000295) within the mesopelagic zone...; material: water (ENVO:00002006), including particulate matter (ENVO:01000060) such as...... | reverse complement strand
CCTTACCACCGCCTCGTTGCTCATGATGGAGGACTGACCCATCTTAACAATAGCCATGGGGACGAGGCCATAGTACGGATACGTGACCTTTGTTTCCCCGTTGGCGTCTACCACTAGCTCCGTGTGGGATGCCCACCACCTCTCAAAGATTTCTGTGTTGTCGTTATATACTTTTGTCGCGCTGTCAATCTGACCTTGCGCTTTGTCAATGGTAACACTAGCCCACGCCATATCCTGATGCCCCTCGACACCCGTGAATCCAAGACCTCCCTTGAGGTTGTCAATGAGAGTTCCCGTAAGCGGGTTTACAATATCTCCTGTCCTAAGTTGGTCAGAGATATTAAATATCATGGGCACCCCCTCGACTACCTTCCACGATACCACCGGGAGCGGGTTGTCAAGTCGAGAATTTAATTCCGCAACATCAATCTTCGTGGCCTTGCCCTCGGTTTCACGAGCCTTGCCCTCCTGCTTTAATTCGTCTATCCGCTGAGATATCTTTAACCTTTTGGCAGCGTCTAGCTTTGGGCCCGTCTTATTTTCTGACGCCTCTAATCGCGCCTTGAGCACAGCCGACTCTTCCGCCTGCGCCGCTTGGGTCAGAGCAGCAGACTCATTCATGGCCTCAAGCACCGCCATAGTCTCAGCGTCCGTCTCATCTTGAGACACACCGAGAGATTCCCCCTCTATCCTAAACTCAGGGGGCTTGGGCTTCCCTTCTTCCTTAGCCTGAGGTTTTGAAACCTCGTCGGCAGCGATGGCGGCCTCTAGGTCGGCTGCCTCTAAAGCGACGGCATCTTGCTCTAAGAGTTTGGGCTGTAGTTCTGCAATCTCAAACGCATTAGCGTCAGCCATCTCCTGCTGAAACTTGGTTAGTTTCTTGCCATCATTTTGCCGCTTGGCTACACCTGCTAGAAGCGCGGACTTGCGCTCAGGGGCAATGGTCTCATTGCGGAATGCGTCTACGTCTTTGCGAGTGGCCCTGTCGGAGACCTCTAAGACTTCCGGCTGTTCAGGCGTTGGCGCAACTTCGTCTTGGGCTTCAGCCGTTTCGGCAGTTTCTTCGACGACGTCTCCTGTTCCCACTTCTTCGCTGTCTGTGGTAGGTTGCTGTACATCCACCTCCGTTGTGCTTGGCTCTTGAATGGCATTGTCTGTGGTTTGTTCTGACACCGAGGTGTCAAAGGGTTTTAGTTTCTCATCGAGAAGGATAGATGTCTCCTCATCGTTAGTGACCTCACTGTTCTTTACAATCCTAGCCACCCGCCGGGGGGTAAGGTTCTCAATGTATTTAAGAAACTCTGACTTGGAATATAAAACGCTTCCGATGCGGTAGCTAGGCGCCTGTGTGCGTGTGCCCCCAATAGTATTGAAGGTCTTTAAATCAATGGGACTCTCGGATAGTTTACCCGTCCGTGAAATCTCTGACAGTTCGTTGTTAATACGAGATATCTCCTTGCTGAATACAGACCTTCTAGTGCTCGTCTCCTCAAGTCCATCACGGATACTAAGGAGTTCCATTACGCGCCCACGTTGGCGGCTTCCAATGCCAACGCGAGAAGGGCCGGCAACACCAAGCAAGTCGTTGGCTTCCTTCCGCACCCCGAGATTTTCTAATATGCGTTGATTCTGTTCGGGAGTAATTCTCTCTAGCTTCAGCATGTTGTTCGCCCATGTCTGAACCTGTGAGTCACTAGCTCTGTCGGCGGCCATCAGCTTGACGTCCATCAACTCAGCAGCTATCCTTTGGTTATAACCACCGCGCGTTGCGCGATAGATATTATACGCCGCCATTGTAGTCTTACTTCCAATGGCACCACCGGCCTCAGCTATTATTTCTTTTAAAGAAATCTCATCGCCGACACTTATCTGAGCTAATAGCTCGCCTGTAGCCTCAAGCGCAGGGTCAAGAGTGAATCGCTCGGCAACAAACCCTGCTGCCTTTCTTGTTCTACTTGCTACTGAAACCCCCGTAAATACTCTGCCCGCTAGTCCACTACTGATTAAGTCCATGATGGCAATCGGGATGCCCCGCTTGAGGCCACGCTCCTTGCCATGCGCCCATACATCAGCATCCTGAAATGCCCTAACGGCATCCTCAGGGTCATTCATATTATACCCCGCCTCGCGCCCCGCATCGAGCACTCCGTTGGTGTACTCCAATACGAGGTTGGTCGCAGCAAATCCGGCTCTTATACCCCATCCGCCACCGGTAAGGGCGCCCGCTGCAGAGGTGAGCGGGGCGTATGGGCCGCCGGAAAGACCCGCAAGGGCACCCGCTGACGCTCCTGCCGCAGCAAAAGACGGGATAATTTTCGCACCATAGGGCAATATCTGAGAAAAGGAAGCCCCCGCCCAAGTCATCATTGTCTCTATGGGGTCACGGCTGAGGGCGCCGCGCACCTCACGGTTCCATCCATCCTCTGCGCTATTGTATCGGGATAAGGCGCGAGACTGCCTGCCGTCTACGGAGTTCATATAGTCCGTCATACGGGTGGCCGCCAACTCTAGTTGGGCCTCGTCTTCCACATCGTAAATCCCCATGGATAGATAAAGCAACTGCTGCGCTGCCCGGCCGTTTTTATACCCATCATTCGTAGCCACTGCCCAACCCTCAAGGTTGTCTAGGTACTCTTGAGATGCCTCCTTATTCGCTTTGGCATCATAGTATGTGAGGGCTGTCTCGTACTTCAAGGCCGCCGTCTGTTTTTTTGTTTGGACGCGGAGTTGCACCTCCGTCATCTCTTCAATCCGCACACGCTCCTGCTCTGTCTTAGGCTGATAGGTGGTGAGCTGTTCTAGGTTGACACCAAACTCCTCAAGGGATTGGGCCTCGAGCCCCTGCTCGATGTATTTGGCCTCGTAGTTTAGATTGGCCGCTTCCTGTGCTGTTTTTCTGTGTATCCCCTCAAGGTGTACATCTAAATCCTCTTGCGCCCGGCGATAGTCGTCGTTGTTTACGATATCCCACAGATTTCCCTCGCCCTCATCAAGAGCCTTAACGATGTCCGTGGCATCGGAGCGCAGGCTTCCGTCTTTTCGGAAGTACTTTCCATAGGCCGCCTGCTCTTCAGGTGTTAGGTCATCGAATTGACCCGCGTCATCCCACCGATTGTCTTGTTGAATCTCTATCTGCTCCTCAAGAAAAAGTCGGGCCTCTTGTGAGTCAGCGTAGTTGTCGTAAGCGTTGCGGTCAGAGATGTAATCGCGTCCGCGCTCATTAAAGAACTGCTGCGCCTCAAGGTCTACGAGGTTCATGGTCTTCCATGACCCCTCAGCAAATGCCTCGGCCTCCTCTTGGGAGTCAAACGAGATTACCTCTCCGCGTCGCTCGGCCTCTTCAATGGCCGCGCCCATATCTAGCTGAAGCCAATCCTCTGCTCGTGGTGATGACGGCTGAGTGGTGCTCTTAGGAAACAAAGTGGGCGCCACCTTGTGCACGCCGTCCTCCTCATAGGACATGAACCTAACAGTAGACGCACTGCCGTCCTCGTTCCATAACTCTTGGGTTCCGCGCATCTGTTGAGCACGCAGCGCCTTGGTTATCTCGTCCTGACTCTCGGGAAGGAGAGTGGGATTAAAGTGTTTGCGCAAAAACACCTGCAGCGCAGCAGACTCAGCCACGTCTGCTGAATTGGTGAAGTTGTCGAGGTCTATATCTAGGCTATATAGGCCGTCAGTGGTGCGCACACGCATCCTATCCGTCCCAAGGCCTATCTCCTCAAAGGTGAAGCCTCGGCCCTTAAATAGGGAGCGCATCTTCTCTACTACCTCCTCCTCCTCGAGGTCAATAAGAGCGGGGTTTACCTGAGCGAGCACGTCCTCCACCTCGGGCAAAGACACTGCCGCTGCCCGGTCGATATCTAGTTGCAGCGCCTCGGCGTCTGACTTCTTTGTCTCGCGGTCGATGGTGGCCGCATCCTCAAGCTCCCTTGCTGCAAATTTCGCCTGTGCCTCCGGGCTATATCTCTGCTCATAATCCTGCTCTAAGAGGCGATTCTGCTCGGCGACGCGCGGGTCTTCGGGGGCGAGGTCAATACCACCAATGGCTGCCCTGTCCTCGTCAGATAGCTGCTGATTGGATTCGATTACGCCAACGCTAGGCGTCGCTTCGGATGGCTCCGAAAAACCATCTTCCGAAATAAATTCCGTAGGCTCGTCTTTTTTTTTTACCTCAAAGAGTTCAGGGAATTTCGCATTAACCGCCGCGTAGTCGTAGCTATTCTCCTCTGCCGTGGCGATATAGTCCTTGAGAATCTGCAGGTCATATCCCGCAAGCTCAGGGAACTTAGGCATAACAAGGTCGTAGTCATAGTTGCTCTCTTGCGCGGTGGCAATAAAGTCTTTAAGCACCTGCTCGTCTATGCCACCCCCCTCCATCGTGGGTAAGGCCGAAGTATTATCGTTCATCTATTGATTAATTATCATCTTGTGTTTCCTCCTGAAGCCGATTTCCCTGCCGGCGTCACGCCCGGTGTCACCGCTGCCGGTTGTGGCCCCTTGCCGTCTTGCCACTCAATCCCAAGTACCAATCTCGCCATTGAAGCGTTATTATATTGGTCAAAGTCTGTGATAACAGCAGCAAAATCATTAGGGGTTAATGTGGTACCATTGCGAATTGCGTTGAGGATGAGACGATTTACTGCCTCATACTCAACTGTATTATTGTCAGGAATAAGGACAGGCATAGTCATAACTCCCGGAATCATTATTTCAACCGCGTCATTGTCCCACAAACTACCAAGGATACCCTTTTGTATTTCCTTTTCTTTTCGAGGATTAACCTCTGCGTTAGTGATTCCGATTCTAGAGAAGAAGGAAGTCTCAGCATTAGTCTGACTCGACACATTTGTCCCTATATCCAAAAATTCATCGGCATGAACCTCGCTAGGCGTCATAGGGTCATCGTCAGGACGCCCGGGTATTGGCTCGTCAAAAGTAGGGATAACAGGAGAAGTAGGAGTTCTTGAATCACCCGCTGCTCCGGAGAAGCTAGTCTTGGCTCTGTCTTGCTTACTGATTCCTGAGTTTGCCAATGCCTTGTCTATGTCTACGACACCGGGGACAAGGGTGGTTACGATACTCTTAACAAACTCCTCAACGCTATCTCCTTTAACGAATGGCTCCATCTGAGTGATGTTTCCTTTATCGTCCTTCCTCTCTACTATTACCTCGTTAGGGTTGGCGGGGTCAATGAACACCCTGCTAACTGTGTCGTCGAGTGCTTGAATAAATCCAAGCGCCGAATTCACCGAGTCTTGGTCTCCGTAGTAAATTTCAGCAAGGTTGGTAACGGCGTCCTCAGTTTTCTTGAGTGCTTGACCTGCCTCTCTACGAGCTTTCTCGTTATTGAACTCCGTTCTCGGCGTTTGAATTTTGTCCAACTTAGACAAGACATCAATCCGAATGGCATCCTCCGCTGCCTTCATTTGGGCCTTGTTGTTGGCGATAACACTGTTTACCTGCTCGGTGGTTAGGCCCGCATCTTTTAATACCTCCTTCAGGTCTACACCAAAAGCCGGCATGGGCAGTCCGCTTGCAGGTTGCAATGGATTGGCAATAGATAGGATAAGGTTCGGGTCGGCAGCAGCCTCCTCCGGGACGTCAGTAAAACCATAGGGCACGCTCGTATTAGGGTTGATGCCCAAGGTATTGGTGAGGACAGAGCTTACGTTGGTGGGGATTGTCGTTTGAGACCCCACAAAATTATCCAAAGCCTTCTGAAACTCAGCTCCTTCACGCGGGTCTTCGGTCGTCTTTACGTCGCCCTCCATCGTTGCCTCGACGATTTTACCAAGGGTGGACACCATCCCGTCCGTGGAATTGCCCAAGTTGTAGTAATTGTACTTCGCGTTAACACGGTTGCGCAAGCCGTTGACAGGTTGCGAACTCCCCGTCTTAGTGCTCATCTCCATGAGGCCGGTCTCCTCATTCATCTCCATTTCCCCAAGGTTTACTACCCCGTCTACGGGGTTAATCCACAGGCGGTGGTTGGCATAGTTTCCAAAGCCCTGTACCGTGCCTAGCACATACTGCTCATAGTTCTGAGAGGTGGGGAAGCCCGTCTCAGGGTCTATCTCTCCGCGCTCCATGGCCTCCTTAAACTGCGTGTTGTATTCTTCCGCAATACTGAACGCCTCCTCGGTGCCCTGCTTGAGATTTGCTCGGATATTGGTGTACTCACGCAAGTTCATCTTCCCGCTCTTAACCAAGTTCTCTACCATCAGGGCATACTCTTGTGTATTGGCAGCGTAGTCAGTGACTTGCCCATTAAAGCCCTGATGCTCGCCCATGGGCGGGTTAACAGCAAACTCTGTAAAGTCTCGAGACTGCTTCAGTAGCGCGTCTTTCTTCTCCTGTCGGATTCGGCCTTCATCCCGAACCATTTCCGACATGTCCGCGCCCACCTCGGCCCAATCAATGCGGCTCTCCGCATTCCTCTCAGCGTATTTAAAAAAAGTTGCCATGGGTTATTACCAATTATAGTTGTAGTAGGGACTCTGAGTCCCGCCCGGCACTTGGGTTCCAAATATGTCCACGGTCGGGATAATCTGAGGACGAGGAGCCTGAAAATTCGGGTTGAAGTTTTGTCGCGCCTGTCTCATCGCTCCTTCGTTCTGCTGTGACATCCAAGAGCCATACTCCGTGGGGTTCATGGAGCCCACTCCTGAAAAGTCTGCGCCACCAAGGGATTTGTTCTGCCCGAAAAGAGATTTCTGATAGTCAGCCTGTGTCCCATTGGGATTGGCCTTCATAAAAGATTTCATCATGCGGTTGTCGTTTCTTACGTTGCCACTCTCGGAGAACAAAGGGGCCATAGCCAAGCCCTGCTGTCCCATGCTTCTGAAACCCTCCATTGCGTCTGCCCCTGCTTCGTTCATCATGTCCTCTGCGCGGGCTGCCGCTAATTGAGCGCCCTCTACCTCTCCGAGGTCTAGCTGAGTATTCACATCGCGCAGGCGGCTTTCCTCATCAATTATCCGCTGCTCTCTAGCCTGCAGCTCTTGGCCGTATGCCACGCGAACCGCGTCAGCATTTTGATTCTGTGCCACCTGAATGCCGGCCACATTGGCCGCGCCACGCTGAGTCTCACGCATGGCACCAACAGCATTGGCGCCCTGCTGTAGAGATGCCTCAATAGCCATGGTGTACGGGTCTTTGCTGATGGAACTAGCCTCTTGATAATTGACATCAAGGCGCTTGCGTGCCTCAGCCATGGCCTTAGTTGCCGCAGCCTCAGCCGAAAGCATCTTATCCCGAGACTTGGCCTGTTGAGCCATAGATATGCCCGTGGTGGTTGCCGTAATAGCTAGGCCGCCAAGTGCAATGATTGAGGAGGCTACTGCTGCCATGGTAATTGTTTGTTTAAAATGATGTGCTCAGGGAGTTCCCTGAAGTCTAGGGTGTACACCTCCTTTTCAGCCGCCTCAATGGTGGCCGCATCAGTGCGGTATACACAAACCCACGTGCAGTCCTCGTGCATATAGGCCACGCGCTGTGTCCCTATATCCGTCATGACCCGCATCGGGGCTTTAATACGCTTCACCTCCCCCGTGTCCAATAGGACAGACATCTCTCCCGAAAGGAAGAAGGAGGGGTGGGATTGCTTGTGGATGAAACTCACCACCAATGCCCCCTTGGGCATGAATACCTCACGGGTATATAGCCCGTCAGAGAGGTGGTGCTGAACAGGGCACTGCTCCTCCATATCATCGGTGTGATGATTGACGCATCCCTCCATCTCCATAATCTGCTTATGGAAGACGTTGATTTCCTCCCAAATTAACCCCCGGTCTTGGTGGACATGACCAAGCAAATCCTCAGGAGAAGTCCTAAGGAGTTGGGCGAAGTCATTAACGGGAGTGAGGGCGGGACTCATGGACTCAAAGATACGGCGTTTCAAGGATAGGATTTCATGACTTCCGACTTCACCGCAAACAACTCTACCGCCACCGTATCGGTGTTGGTCAGGGTGAATACACCGTAGTGCCCAAGTATGCCATGCGACTCCGCCACAAGGTTCTTGGTTATCATGACATAATTTACGTCAACACCCGGCTGAACCCCACCTCCCAATGCGTTTTGCTCCACTACTATATTGTTAAGAGGAGGTACCGCAGGGATGTCCACGTTTATCTCTGTAATTTCTCCCAAGTAAATAGGAGTAAGGACAGCAGGGAATGTTACGGGTACACCATAGTAGACGCTGTCGCCTATACTCGGGATACTTCCAATAGGTAAAGTTAGTGGGAAAGTAAACGTGGTGACTGTGCCTACGTTGGCAGCCGTCAAGCTGTTCCCTATACCATTGGCCGAGCGGAGGGGAAACTCTTGTGCAGCCTCGGCAGCGGTGTCGATATTTGCTACCCCCTGATTCCGGACATAGGCAAACCAATCCGACTCCTTCTCCTCAAAGAACGTCGCCTCAATAAACCCTGTGCTCTGCAACTCACTGACAAGGGTCGCGCCCCATGCGTGGTCACCCTCTAGGGCCAATGTCTTAAACAGCTTATTGGTTACAGGCTCTTCATTGAATACGCTCGTTAGGGTGGAGTCGTATTGAAGCCCATAGAACTCATTCCTTGTCTCGTTGGTATTATGGCGATACAAATCCCCTCCCGAGAAGGAGTAGAAATATTGATTCATCCCCTGCATCCACTCAGGGGTGTATGAGAAAAATGAGGGCCACCCCTTGGCAGGGGGGCTGAATGTCAATGTGTAATTTCCTGCGGCTACGGGCATATTTTCTTAATGAGTGAGGTTTCAGAACCTCGTTAGCAAGCGATTACAGCACTAATAAGTCCATCGGCATCAACAGAGATGAGGTATGCAACATCGCTTGAATCTTTTACCTTATAGTCGCCGACAGCTTTAACCTGTACTGCGTTCGCATCCACAAATGCCCAATCATATAGAGTGGGCACCGAGGCGGTGCCGGACACCTTCCCGAGGTATATGGTGTCTATATACGGCGCGGTGGTGGTGCATCCGTCTACGGGGTTTACGTGCGTAGAATCTAGGGTGTCTGTAATAGGTGCCGGACAGCCGACGTCAAGAGACCAACTAGGGTCTTCGGTACCTATTGCCTGCACTATCTCAATGAGAAGGGTGGTGGGGGCGCTCAGGGTCTTAGGGAGATAGAGAATGCAGTTCCCCGGGTCACCGGTGCTTGTGCTCACCGAAGCCGATGTAACAACAACGGACGCGGTATCGCCATTGGCGGTAAAGGTGCCGTCATACAATTCGTACTCAGCGAGAGAGTGAGTCGCAACTAGCCCCGTTACAGCGGCGGCGTCGCCCATATATGTCAGCCCGTTGGACACCGAGGTGGCGTGGTATCCATCCAAGACGGCGCTGAAGCCATTATACACGACGCCATTGTACGTGGCTCGTATACCATCAGGGACAGTATTCGGGTTGAACGTAACCTTTACTGCGCCGGTGGCCGCCTCCAACTCTATGGGGATTAAATACACCCCGAGGGTGGCGACGCCCGCTGCTGCGGCAGGACATGCAGTAGCACAGGAGGGGCACGTCTGACGAGGCAGAAGGATGCCGCTTTGTAGATACCGAACCACAGTGCCCTGACTATAGTACCCGTCAAGGGCGTCAGTAGTGAGCGCCTCGTCTGTAAATATCCCCGTTGACGTAGCCAACACGGGGCCGTTTAAAAAATAACTACCGATAATTCCCATTGGATATAATTAAGCGCCGCAATTGCAGGCTGTTACTGTGATGACAATGTCTTCCGCCGCTCCGGAGACCCTTCGTATGTTGCTAGACGAGCATAGAACTGTTGTCTTGCCCGCACCGAGGGTGACGTTGGTCTTAACTAATGCGCATGTGTCGTAGCTTATTACCACCTGAGAAGAGGAGGTGTTGCTAACCGTATACTCCGTACACACCGATGGTGAACAAGTGCATACACAGCACGCATCGGCTGCAGTAGTTGCGCTAAAGCACAAGTCCGCAGGGACGCTCGTAGCATAATCCCAAATGAGATAGATGTAATCGCCATTGCTGCCTGTCGTCAGGGCAAAGTCTGCCGAGAAAGTCGGGACAACGCCTGTCGGAGTAAGGGACGTAGCCGCCGCAAGAAGCAACGCGATGTCCGCCTCCGTGTTGGTGTATCGCGTAGGCGAGCGTAGCCACAAGAACTCATCGGTGGAATTGCTAAAGACAAAGTCGTCCGTGGTCTGCTTGTCAGAGACAAGTGTGACCGTAGCGCCATCAGCAGGGATAACCCCGCCGCCCTGAGAACTTGTTATGGTGTCGTACTGAGACACCACATTGGCGTCAGTAGACGTGGTGAATAGAACCTGATTCGAGTGGGTGGGGGACGTCCACGTCCCGTCTACCCATCGGTACTGATTGTGGATACGCTGTCCGGAGTCGGAGTTGTTGGTGAGTGTAACCAAGACGAGCGTTAACTCGTCAGCTACGGGGCACCCGACGGTGAAATTAACCGTTGCCGGGCCGCCGGAAACAGAGAACACAATGTCCAATTGCTCTTCTGAGACCACGCTCTTGTCAACCACTAAGCTGCCTGCCGTCGTGATGTTGCTCCGGGTTTGCGTTACGCCATTGTAGGTGGCTGTAAAAGAAAAACTTCCACCAAAAGTGACAAGCGGGGCCGGCCATGAGATGGTCACGTCGCCCACGGTGGCGCCGAGGTTATAGCATACACTGAGGCCCGAGGCGGGGATGTTATAGGTCTGATTAACACCACATCCGATGCATGACGTCGTATCAGGCAGTGCCGTGGTATTGTTCCCAAGAACATACTCGTTCATATACGGGTCGAAGCCGCCTAGCTTCTGCGAGGAGAAGTTGGTGATGAACATATCCCGGAACCAACTGCGCATGCCCGCCTCTGACACCACAGACAGTGGCGCATTGGGGGCGTTGCCCATTAGCTGTATGACCGCGCCGCGCTTGGCGTCGGTGAAGTATTTAGACGCGCCCCATTGAGCAAAGCTCTCGGGGTTATTGCTGATGCCGAACTCTTCTATCCTAGCTATCTGTGTGCCTAGAATCTCGGGCACTGAGGCCACGACGCCACCTCCGGTGGAGTCAGAGATGAGGTTCTTACTCGCTAGGACATAGGATATCTTATCCTCCTGCAGCACCAAGATATTCGTGTCTTGGGCCACCATCTTTTCTATGGGGCCAAACGATTCCTCGAGGGGCTTATAGTTAAAGAGGCCGAGGTTAAACTCGTTCAGCTTATTCAGGTTGGACTCGTTATTGAACACGCCGCTATAGGTCATGTCCGCGAATCTATCAGCACGCTTAAAGTCCTGAGCACTCACCGTAGTCACCCGATTGCCAAGGGCTAGAGCCCGGCCTGAGATAGAGTCTCGAATCTTGTAACTCTCAACGCCGTTGCCAAAGGAGAAGCAGTTGAAAAAGGCCGTGTCCACAATGGCGGGGTCGGTAGCCGTTTGAGTCTGTACGTTTCCCGTATGTAGTCCCGTAGTAGAGATGGGGTACGACTCTGATGACTCGTACCACACGTCAGCCAAAGCATCCTGTGGCTCAGTTTCAAATACAATAGTATTCTCAGCGCGGAAGAGTTCAATTCGGATGCGAACATTAGATACCCTCTTCCGGCTCGAACCGCACGCCTTGGTGCCTGTGACTATGAATTGTATCTCATTGGTGACAGTATCCATATACCACCTGTAGTAATTGGTGCACTCAGAAGGCGACGCAATCAATGGGTGGGGTGTAGTTTGGTCAGCAGTCGGGGTAACGTAAACATTCTCAATCTCGCAGCCATCGCCACCGACATACTGAACCCCCTCATTAAGGGTCTCACCGATATTGTCTCCGTTCCACCAATTAATAATATTTGTGTAGGTCTCACTAGAGGTGTAGGTCTTGTTAAGGGTATACGTCCTTCTTTCGCATGAGTTGTCTCCACTTCCGCTGCCGAGTCTGCTAAATTCAAAGTCAAGACTAATGCGGCTACCGGTAGGTACGCTATAGATGGGGTAGGTAGCGGGGGCGACAAGCTCCGGGCCGCTAAGACCCTTGAATATAGCATAGGGATACGTATCATTATACACCGCCGAGGCTCCTTGTGTTGGAGGGGCGATGACAGCGTCATCAGTGAGAGATGAATTGAAGTTTGAACTTCGTATCTGCATATACACGCCCTGTGGAACCGTAATAGCCGTAGTGCCGTCGGACTGATACACAGTGATGAACCCCTCCTCCTGTGCCTTCTTCTCAAGGACAGTGGCGTACTCGCAGCTATTCAGCGGGCCGTCAACGTCACGCTTGACAATAAGGCGGTCGCCCTCTTCTATCTTCGCCGCGTTCTCTCCCCGCAATAGGAAGTAGTCCGTAGCCGTAACGGGGTCGTAAAAGAAGATGCTCGTGTACACCGTCTCATATCCCGCCTCATCAGGCTTGATAACGAACTTATACCGAGAAGCAAAAGAGGGAGCAATCTGAGCAGGGGGTATCGTTACTCGGATGTGATTTTTGTCTGACGAGTTTATACACCCGACGTGGATGGTGTTATCGCTGCTAACAAGGGCTGTAGTGGAACGATTGAACTCGTCCATATACACCATGCCCACCTCGTAGCCACGGTTGCTATGAAGGCTCGTAGGACTGCCAAGGGCGGAGTATGTCAGGTTGGTGGCGCTAACGGCGTAGTACTCATAAAAACTTGTGGCGACCGATGTTACGTCGTCCACGAACTGCATGGCGGGGAACTGAAAGCTGATGATGTCAGTGCCTGCCGTATGCGTGGCAGAAACCGGCTGCCCCGTTGCAGTAATACCACTCGCGTACTTGTATACGGGGGTGGGCGTGCCACCCTGCAGGCTGTCTGTAATAGTACAGTTGAATAGGTCTGTTAAGGTCAGCCCCTCACATGAGGTGTCGAGCGTCGCGTCATACACAGGTAAGATATTCGCCGCTGTGCCCACCTTCTCTTGGAAGTCTACGCTATTGAAAAGGTCGTCAACAGAGGCATAGCTCTGAGTGAGGGTGTATACGAAGTTCAACTCCCTGTCTGTAGACAACTCAATGGGGGCGTTCGTGGGAGGGGAAAACGCGCCCTCGTGAGTAAACGAAAGGCTCAGGTCTATGGTGGCGCCCGAGATTAAATTGTCGGCCACTGAAGAAAGGTCAACGTTTAAAATTGAGTTGGGAACAGCTACCGTTGTGCCAAAAGTATAGTCCCCACTAGAGCGGGTAGACGTAAGTTCTGAAAAGCCTATTTCCTCGCTGATGAGGGCGGTCTGATAGATGAATTGGGTAGGGTTCCCGGCGGCGGTATTCAAGTCCCACCCATCTACGTAGTTTCCGTACATGAGGCGGTTGTCCATAACGGTCTGTGCCTTCGCTAAGAGAGGCACGTTGTCATACAGCCTGAGTATCTCCGAGGAGGGCAGGACAGTAAATATTTTGCTGTTGGCAAACGAGATGGTATAGGGCTCGTTGTCCGCATACCCCATGTCAACCTTATTTATCTTCTCAATGACATTGATGCTATTGCCTGTCATCTCCTTAAAGAGCACGTCGATACCAACTACTAGCGGGCCACCTGAATTAAAGGTTATCTGACACGCATTGGTAGAGTTTACCATGCCCTCGTTTAAGAACGATTCGTTACTCAGGTCGTACTGCTTGGGCGTAAAGGAGGGGGCAGAGAACTGCGATACCGCCGAGTACTCGTTGTCCTCATACTTATATCGGTACGCAAAGGATATGAGCCGGTCTTCTAGGAAGTTCTCCTCACCCTGAAGGGTATTGGGGAGGACGATAGGAGACGCGATGGGCGGAGCCTTAACCACGAGGATGTCATTGGGCAAAAAATCATCGACGAGTGACACCGGGTCAGCATAGTTCTTGGTGACATTTATCCGGCGCGGTTGGTTCAGGTCGTCCGTGAAGAATAGCAGGTCGTCGATTAAATCGACCCCCGTAATTAGATAGGTGCTAGAAAAGTTCAGGGTGGTATTTACCCCGCCGCCATCGTCAAGACTTATGACGTGATACGTAATCGTCTCAGTGGTGGTGTTGTAAGAGACAATGAGGTCTAGCTTACCGGTAGCCGTTGACGGAGCGAAGTTGCCGTCATGGATGAACCAATACATGGTCTCCTGTTCTCCATCAGCATAGGCGCCGATGCACGTGGCGTCGGCGCTTATATCGGTTCCATTGTACGCAAGCGTCGTAAGACGAGTGTTCCCCTTGGAGTTCTCCACCGCTCCTATCTCAGAGGCTTCAGTGGAGCCGAGGCGGATATTTAGGGCGTCTATGTACTCGCCGTTGGGAATGAGTCTCTCATCCAACGTCTTGTTCATACGGCCCGCGATGAAGTTCCTTACAGTATTTGCCATCTTACTTTATCCACTTGTCCTGTCCACGCAAATTCATTAGCAAGCGACCCGGATGGATATTGCTCAAGCGAATTTTCGCATTGCGAAGTAACGCAGATTTCTCTTTGCGTGCTCGGGAAACGACATACTCTTGAACACCCAACTTAGAGTTAAGTATGGAGTAGCGGATATAGGCGTACACGTACTCCTCAAACATCTTATTCACTGTGACACTAGCGTCGTTACCGTTCTCCATGCCGTCAGAGACGTACTCAAGGATAGCCAATTTATTGTTCATCACGGAACTAAAATTGATGACGCCCCCCTTCTTGTCTATAGAGAAGGTCGGGTTGACATTGGCGGTCTCAGGATTCAGGCCAAAGCGGGCTCCGATTTGATAGTCGAAGTACCAATTGCCCTCCCACTGCCATCCCTCTGTGCCGCTGTACGGGTTGTTGGCGTTGAGGTATATGCTCTTCTTAGTTCCTATGATTCTCTGATAAGACATATCTGAGAACTCAGGCTTGAGGACGTTGCCATTGATGTCAAATAAAATGCGTGCGGTGTTGTCCTGAAGATAGGCGTTGGCCCAATTCGTTTGGATATTCTCCGTTAAGGGGGACAAGACGCCGTTCTCATAGAGCGAGAGGCGAACCCAATTGACGTAGTCCTGAGGGAGGATATACCGCAGAGACTCACCGACAGACAGCTCAAGGATTTTAACCTCCTTAAAGGCATCGTAATTGAGTTCCATGATGGCTCGCTTCGCATGGAAGAGAACCTTGAATCGGTCTTCGTTATTTACGAGCGAGTGGTTCCCGCTATAGACCAACATGAAATTGTTTACGATATCCGATAGGGATACGAATTGGTACGACCCCCAATTTGCGCCCTCCGGATTGCCGCCTTCGTTCTCGTAATAATTATAATCTGTGATATACGGCATTAGGACTGTTGTTGTAGATTTTGAGTCTCTTCAGTTTGTGCATACTGATACACCTCTCCTTCTCGTATGGAGATACCACACATCTGCAGAATCAAATTAACTAGCTGCGGCTCATCATCAATAGGAACCTCAAAGTCTTGAAAGTCATCTTGGCCGGGGTCATACATGGGTTCACCACCTGTAACATTGGCGTATGTCCAATTGGGGTCAAAGGGATAGCGGATATACTGAGCCTCGACTTGAGTCGCCGCATTGATGGTGGCCGGATATACCGTCAGGAGATTGCCCTCGATGGTATAGGCGGGATAGCCATCGCTTGGAGCCAACAGCATAGAGTTGTTGAGCATGGTAATCTTACTGTGAGACACTGCCTCAGCCTCTCCCAAGAATACCGCAGCAACGCTGTAGCACAGAACCTTGTTTAAGAGGTAGTAGTCATCGTCGGTCGTGGCGAGAGAGGGGAGGTTGTAGATGTTAACCCCCGGATTAACAATGCCAAGTGCCCCGGTGACAGAGAAGATGTCAATGGACTCCGAGATGCTCTTGGAGGCGTCGGCATACTCGGTGCCTGACTTCCGTGCGTTCTCTTTATTTATCGCGTTGTTGTAACTCGAGAAGTAACCCTCAAAAATCGTTAGCTGCGCCTGCTTGGCAAAGAGGTTGAAATCAGCCGGAGAGATGTACCCATAGTTATTCTTATTGAGCACCGAAAGGACTGTATTTCTTACGGAATTTATCATAGGTCAACCT
>TARA_R110000751_G_scaffold94131_2_pt1 | contig 16068 bp, 22 predicted proteins | sample TARA_R110000751 | Tara Oceans TARA_R110000751 (sample SAMEA4398001) | marine metagenome | biome: Polar Biome; feature: [MES] marine water layer (ENVO:01000295) within the mesopelagic zone...; material: water (ENVO:00002006), including particulate matter (ENVO:01000060) such as...... | reverse complement strand
GTGGAGGAACGCAAAAAGTTTAAAGCTGGTACTCACGAGCTGAATTGCAGGCTGGGGGATCTTCGAGTCAAACTTGAACACCATCACCTGGAAGCCCAAGAGTTAGACAAGAAACGAGCTCTGGATATTGCGGAACTTCAACGCGGCTTGCAAGAGAAAGTAAAAGAGACGACGTTGCTGCGTTCAAAGTTGCACGCAGCGAGTATAAAGAAACATGTTAGAAAGATAAAAAGGAGAAATTATGACAGACCAAGCGAAAGTACACCCAAACCGTGAGCTGGTGGATCAGAGGTCGGATGACTACGCTTCAGGGGATGCTGACTTTGAGGGCGTAATCGTGCTGGATGGTTGGGACGATTGCATTCTAGGCACGATACCCTTCAAGGATGCTTTTAAGGTTGTCTACAGCACTCGCAAGATTATTGCGGGGTTGGAAAAAGACATGACACACGAAGAAGCGGTCGAGTATTTCGACTACAATATCGAATGTCTTTATGCGGGTGAATACGGTCCAATTCTTTTGGACGACGAGTGGTTTGAATAGGAGAATGGAATGAGAGGAGTCATGTTTAAATTTTTAGTATTTACTTTGTTATTAGTGCCTGCGTCTTACGCTCAAACTTCTGGGAATAGTATTTGGGGAGACGCTAAGACTGACCAAGAACGCTGCCAAGCTGAAGCTGATTACATGGTTAAGTATCGTCAGTTTCGTCACGTAGGGCCGTGTATAGGGAGGTTTGAAGGTATTGGGTACGGAGGTCGTAGTCCTAAGCTAGGAACGTGTACCCCGAAGTATAAGATGCGATTATCGGGAGATGCGGTAGCCCAGACCGCTAAAGGCACATGGGTACGAGTTCGATCTTGGCGATAAGCTAAGGCAAAAAAATTAACTAAGGAATTTAATAGGATATGAAAGGAGTCATACTTGCCGGAGGACTCGGCACGCGGCTAATGCCGCTGACCCACATGCTGAACAAGCACTTGCTGCCTGTGTGGGACAAGCCGATGATCCACTACCCGGTTGATAACCTGATAAAATCTGGAATTAAAGAGATACTGATTATCTCTAACGATCCGGACGCATTCGTGCGAGCTTTCCGCAAGAGCAAGTACAAAGCGGATATCCGCTTTGGCTGGCAGAAGGGCGAAAGTGGCATTGCCCACGCCTTACTTAGTGCGAGGGAGTTTGTCGGAGACGACACTTGTTGCGTCATGCTGGGGGACAACATCTATCAATACAGGGTGTCTGTTGCTAAGCGTAGCTTTGAGGAGTTCATGCAGTATGGCTCCTGTGGGCAGGGCGGCTTGATTGTGACCAAGCAGGCTAACTTGGCAGAAGATCTGACCCGGTTTGGTTGTGCTTTTTCGGATTACACAGGCTTGAGACGGATTGTTGAAAAGCCAGATATCAAGGTTATCAAAGAGGCTGTCGGTTCCGGCAGTAGTGCCAGCATTGTCACGGGCACTTACTTTTACACGCCTGATGTATTCGACGTTTGCAAAAACCTCAAGCCCTCTGCTCGGAGAGAGTACGAGATTACGGATGTGAACACGCATTACTTAGAGAAGGGATGCTTGCAGGAGTACGCTACGGAGGGCTGGTGGCAGGATGCCGGAACGTTTGAAAGCCTTTACCAGGCAACGACCGTCGTACGCAACGAAGGAGCTAATATTGCTGAACTTGAATGAAGAGCCGCACATACACCAGGTGAGCGTGTTTCCTGACGATCGCGGCTCTTTCGCTGTCCCGTGGATACCGACGACTTGGGGGTTGAGCAGTCCGGCACAAATGAACGTCAGCCACTCGACACAGGGCGTTGTCCGTGGAATGCACTGGCAGACTCGCCCTGCGGCTATTGCTAAGTACGTTTACTGCTCCAACGGCAAGATATTTGACCAAGTGGTGGACTTGAGAAAGGATTACCCGACCTTTGGCAAGGTATGGTCTTTTGAGTTGAATCAAGGCAGGGCGTTGTATGTTCCGCCGTACTTTGCACACGGCTTCCAGTGCTTGACCGAGGAGGCAACGGTAGTGTATTTGCAGAGTGGGGCTTACCGTCCAGAGAACGAGCGGGCAATCAACGCAAAGGCGTTACTGTGGCCGATAGAGGTCAAGCAGCAATCGGAGAAAGACAAGGCAGCACCGTCATTGGAGGATAGTGATTATGGGGACTTTTTTTAAGCGTTTGTATTTGTTAGCTCGGGGCATAGACCCGTATCGCCCATGCCGCCACGACGACGTAGAATTTAGCGTCGGCCGTTACCGAGTACGGATTGATTGGGTAACCTATTCTCGCCGTCGCTGGCTTAACACTCAAAGGTACAGCGGATTGCCGCGTATCTGTGTTAGGTTCAAGGTGCCAGAGAAGTTGAACTGGATGGAGTTGCCGCTGGCAGCCCATCTGGATTACGGGACGAGGCCGCTGATTGACGCTAACTTCGAGACAGAGTTTTTAATGCGGTCAACAGCAGACGTGCACAACTACTTGCACATGTATTTCTTGAACATCGCTTCAATCAATCAGGATTACCCTGCTGTACTCGGCGGCGAGCTCACAGTTAATGAGATAAACTTCATGGTCAACTTGAGGTCTGAGTTAGAATGCCGGCCGTACGACTTGCGGCTTGCATTGGAGCAGGCGACTGTCTTTGAGGAAGCGTTATGAAGCACGTCGTCTTAGGGTGGGCACGTGGCGGACTTGGTTACGTTACGGAGTTGCTGCGGTCATCTGGTACCGACATGAATGTCGGTACCACATTTGGACCCGACACGACTGCTGAGAATTTGGAACAACGACTATCGACGGCTAAGGATTATGAAGTCAGCCCTTACATAGTGCCGTTCTTGGGTCACCCTGCGTTTAAGGGCGTGCGTGTGACGTTTGTTGCCCGTGATCCCATGCGGGTGCTCAACAGCTTGTATTTTCTGGGTTTATTTCACAACGAAAAGAAATCGGATGTTGCGAGGTTTGCGTACGACCATGTTCCTAACTTAAAGGCCAACTACTTAGGCTGCCCGCATCAAGCATCCAGTTTTTATCTTTGGAGGTGGCTGCACATGGGCAAGGTCAACGCACCGCACACAGAGATAGTGCGATTAGAGGAAGGTCCTCGCCAGCTTCTAAGCCACTTTAATTTAAACAACACTGGCAAGTACATTGACCCTTACAAAAATTCTTCTTACTGCAAACAGAACATACGGCCGTCGGATTCTTTGGACGCTTGCAATTCCAACATGGTTAAGTTGTTAAAAACGCTAGGCTACCTGCAAGACGCGTGGTTTCCCAAAGGCGGCCATGCTCATTACATTAACCCTGACTGGCACTGTTAATGGAAACAATAAACGTAGCTCGTTTCAAGCCTTACCGGCACATGCGTTGGTACCGGTCGAATTATTTGTGGCAGCCAGCCATTAATAAATCTTTGCTGGATTACAAGATTAACGTGTTTGACGAAGGTCACGGTGCTGCCGACGTACTAGCGATACCTTGTCCCCACATTCCCGGCCGTGAAGGCTTGTCGCACAGGGATGATCTTTTGTGGATCAAACAAGGGCACCGAGGTTTGTTCGATTACTGCGACACACCCATGGTTTGTGACAGCGGCATAGACTATGCCTACCTCGACCCGCCTATGCGGAATTTGATTAGTCATCCGCAGGTTCGGGCTTATCTTCCCGGCGTGAAGTTTCGAGATCCTAGTTTGCAGCAACGACGTAGTTGGGGTGGCGAATACTACGGGATGGTTTACAAGGAGCGGGAGCTTTACAACCGCGGCCCGGATACCCGCACGGATAGAGAACCACTACCGAGAGAGTTGGCGGCAAAAATGCAGCCGATTACTCGACCTCCGACGCCTCCATTCTCTAACAACGTTTTTGAGCACATTGCGTCAGAGTTTCGGCCGCTACACAAACGTAACATTGATGTATTTTTTAGTGGACGCACGGCGTACGCTCCAGCCAGTGTTACCACTCACCCTACTTCCGCTCGGCAGCATCTGCGTGACATCTGGGACACTCTACCTGGCAAGGTAAAGGTATTTAAAGAATACCACGACTTTCACGGCACAAAAAAATACGGCAAAGCAGTAAAGGTATTTCAGTACCCGTACGAGTACGTTGATGCTTTGCTGGACACAAAAATTGTTATCAGTCCGTGGGGCTGGTCGCCGTGGTGTGTTAGAGATCTTGAAGCGTTGGCTTGCGGTTGTATTGTGATAAAGCCAGAGTGCAGCAATCTGGTAATTTACCCTGACATCTACGACCCTAAGAAGCAGCTGATGGTCTGGTGCGACCTGATGTACGAAGGGTTAGCGGGCCAGGTAGACTATTGTTTAGCAAACCTGAACGAGATGCAGGACCGTGCAAACCGGGGTCGTCAATTGGTGACTGAGGCATTGTGGCCTAACGAAAAGATTTATTCGACGTGGACTCGCAGTCTTCGTAAAGTATTAGAAGAAGCAGCTAACACAAACAATTACAGCACATCTAAACTTATTCCAGAGGCTTATTAATGTTACCGCCGCAAGCTCAATGGTGCCATCAAATAGCTGTAACGTCGGCTTGCTGGCCTAAGCCCGCTTGCAGCAATTGCACTCGATTGCTTGGGCACGAAACGAAGCGGTACTACATGTCAGTGGAGCAATTTGAACAGGTGCTCAAAGTTGCTGTGCCGTTTATTAAGCACAGTCACGTTGACGTCGGGATGAAGGTCAACCGTAACGACGAGCGAGAACCGCACCGCAAGAAAGTGCTGGGTATCTTCGGCGGGGAGCCGTTGATGCACCCTCAGTTCCCTGAGTTGGTAGATTTGATGTGCAAATACGTGCCTCAGCCGCATCGTGGCTTGTGGACGAGCTTTGATTGGGTCAACGGCGAAGATAAGCGTTGGGGCCCGTATAGGCCGCAGGTAGAGAAGCTGCTGGGTGAAAGGCCGAACGGCTCTGTGTTGGACATGAGTACGGGCTACCTTAACTGGAACATGCACGAGGAAGATCAACTTTGCAATCATTCACCGATACTGGTGGCTGCTGACGACGTAGTAAAGGACAAGAAGGAGCGTTGGGAGAAGATTTCTAAGTGCTGGGTGCAGACAGAGTGGTCTGCTGCGTATGCGTTGGATTACAACAACGAAGTCAAGTTTTATTTCTGCGAGGTAGCCAGCTCGTTTGACCGCGTGTTCAATTTAAACACGGGTCTCTCTCTGGAAGAGGGCGTGTGGTCGCATCATCTCTGGTTTGAAGATGACGAGAACGGAGTGCCGCGACCTAAAGGGAAGTATGCTAATCAGATCCTCAGCACTTGTGGTCGTTGCGGAGGGTCGCTCAAGTTGAAAGGTCGGAGAGACCTAGAGTTTCGTGATGATATAAGCCCGATGAATCTGGTGCCGCTGACTGTCAAAGGCAGCCCCATGGTCAAGAAGGGCAAGTACGTGGTGGTGGAGTCGCTTCAAGATCCGACAGAAGACCCACGACCTTGGGAGTATCAGAAGGATGGGCGGAAAAAGCAGATTTCAAATTTTGAGAAGGCGACAGGTCGCACAGCTTGGTTAAATGATTACAAACAAGATGAATAAATTCAGCGAGACAAACAAATGGAACTAGAACCACTAAGGCAATCGTTGGCGAGGCTGCCTGACCCCCTCCGCCCGGCAGCGTGGCCAGCCGCTTCTCACGATATACCTGAGTCTCGTTGTCACTGGTTTTCAGAGCAGGGGCAGGAAGGTTATGCGAAGGTGTTAAAAAACTTGCCGCTGTGTCCGCTTTACCTTGAGCTTGGAACGTTCTTAGGGGCCGGCTCTACCGCGTTTGCACTGGAAACACGAGAAGACCTGCAGGCGATTTGCTTAGATAACTGGGAGATTGCAACTGTATCGGGAGAGCACAAGCCGTTTAATTACAGCGACAAGGATGGGAACCCTTGTGGGTTTGTGCGAGGCGAGGGCAGTGCACTGGAACATTGTCAGAATAATTTGCGGCAGTACCGATCTCGGGTACACTTATTGAAGGCTCAAATCAGTCACGTAACCATAGATATTTTAGCTAACGCAGGCATACGGCCAGATTGCGTATTTATTGATGACGATCACGGGAAAGAGCCACTTGTTAAGCGGTTATTTCGTTGTCGCTATCGCTGGCCCGGGGCTTTAATTGTGTGTGATGACTACTGTAAAATGTGGCCTGGCGTGATAGAGGGCGTGGCCGAGGCATTTAAGCGTGGATGGTATCGTGAAGATGAATCGCAGATGCTTGGCAACCGAATGATTGCGTTTAAGGGGAAGAGATGATTACAAAGTTTACAAAGTTATTGCCGTTCGCAACTCCGTATCCCGCGGAAAACCCCGACGTAAAGTCTCGGTCAGCGTGGTTCAACCCGAAGATACAGGGTGCTGTGTTTCAGACAATTATGGCTAAGCAAACGGTTGGCCCGTTTTTAGAGCTAGGCACTTGGACCGGAGCAGGCAGCACCGTGTTTATTGCCAGTCGTTTTCCGTCTACGCAAATAATTTGCGTGGATACTTGGGAAGGCAGCCCAGAGCATCATCGAATACCGGCTTATAACAAGGTTCGCAAGAACTTGTGGGACCACTTTTGTTCCAACACTTGGGATTTCCGGGACAGAATAACGCCGATCAAAATGACGACTGTCGAAGGCATGCAGGTAGTTGCTAATTCCGGAATTAAGCCTGAGTTGATTTACATTGATGCCGCACACGAAGAAGGGGCAGTCTACGAAGATATAACAACAGCCTTAAGGTTGTTTCCAGATTCAGCTATTTGCGGTGACGACTATACGACTGGGCCGAAGTCTCATCCTGGTGTTCGCTTAGCAGTGCAGGCTTGCATGGAGGAAGGCATCATTGAAGAAAACGAATTTGGCCTTCTGGGCCACTGTTGGTATTTAAAGCGGAATTGGAATAGATGATAGAAACACTCAAGCTGCCTACGATGCTTCGCAAAGTGCGTTGTTGGGAAGACGCATTTACTTTTAGTAGGTGGGGAGACGGAGAGTGGAGGGCAGTTCTTAACCGAGGGAAAAAGCAGAACTGCGACGGTCACAGGTTCTTTCCCTCGATGGGCAACGAACTTGCCAACGTGCTTAGGAGCAAGCCGACCTACATGCTAGGCATGCAAGGCTTTTCTATGCGGCTTTATGGGAAGCCTATTCAGCGGTTTATAGAACAGAACAAGCTCACAGATCTTCGGTGGTACACTTCTGACGTGTTTCATTACGGGGCAATCCACGAAGGCATGCCGGACATTCTCGATGCCGTCAACAGCCGTAAGGTCTTGATCGTCGGACCTCCGCACTTAAAGAAGCTAAACAAGGTGGGTTTGAATTATTGGGAGTTCATCGAGGTGCCTCCGCGGAATAACTATCTCGTACTTGACGAGACGTACAACGAAATCTTGGCAAAGATTGAATCAGAGAAAGAGCCGCTGCTTATCAGCTTGTCAGCCAGCATGCCTGCCGAGTTGTTGTGTGATAAGCTGCACGCTCGGGCAGGGAAGAAACACACAATTATTGACTTCGGCTCTTTGTGGGATCCGTTAGTTGGCGTGAAGTCTCGGAGTTACATGCGAAACAAAGACCCGTGGGTCAAGAAGGGTAAGCCTAGATGAGAGTTATATTGACGGGAGTTGGCGGTTTTATTGGTGCTCACGTTGTTCGGTGGATATTGCAAAACACCGAGTGGGATTTAGTGGGGATAGAAAGTTGGCGTCCCCAGCACGTCAACAGTTCTAAGCGGTTGCAGGACGCTATGTCAGATCTGACATACGAGCAGCGTAGTCGTTTTACTGTGCACCGGTGGGATTTGACCCACGAGTTCACGACGCCAATCTTAAACCAGATATTTTGTAAAGAAACTGACGTTATTATCAGCATGGCCAGCGATAGCCGCGTAACGTACAGCGTCGAAAACCCCGGGGAAACCTGGTTCAACAACACTCAAATTGCCTACAACATGTTGGAGATGGCCCGTAAACATCCGCCCAAGATGTTTATCCAAGTATCCACTGACGAGGTATACGGGGACGCAGGGTGGGACAACCCAGGACACCAGGAGTGGGACACGATATTACCCAGTAACCCTTACAGTGCTAGCAAAGCAGCACAAGAGGCTTTGGCAATTAGCTACTGGAGAACGTACAATGTACCTGTAGTGATAACGAACACGATGAACGTTATTGGTGAGATGCAGGACCCTGAAAAGTTCTTACCACTTGCCATAAAAAGAATACAGGCAGGAGAGCCTATGACTTTGTTTGGCGAGAAAGACGGAAAGACAACTTCTCGCCGAGTATGGCTGGACGCTAAGAACATGGCGGCAGCCCTTGTCCACATTATCGACAAAGTCAAACCAACACTTTGTACAGAAGCAGAGTCTCGTCCAGACAGATTTCATGTCATCGGGGAAACCGAATTAAGCGTTGGAGAGTTAGCCCAGAAGGTTGCTGACAAGCTTGACCGCCCATTGAAAAAGAAAATAGTGCAGGGAGATAAGATACGGCCCGGCTACGATAGAAGATATGCTTTGGTGGACAATAATCTTAAAGCTACGGGGTTTAGTCCACCTTTTACTTTTGACCAAACACTGGACCGAATTATAGAGTGGGTTCAGGCTAATCCGCACTGGGTTTACGAGTAGTAAACGAGTGTCACACGTCATGGAGGACAGTGATGAGCGATAAGAAGCACAGCGGTTACACGGCTAACCAGATCTTTGAAACTGCGATGACGCTTAACGGCAACCTCGCTGCAACGGCTAGGGAGCTTGGCTTGCCTAGTCGAAGTACGGTTTACCAGATCTTGCACAGAACAGGGCATTTAAAAGCTTTGAGGGCAGCTTGCGGAACCCCGTTGTCAACTAACATTCAGGGCAGAGCCTATCAAGCCAAGAAAGAGAAGCTGGACATCAAGCCTAGCAAGAACGGCTTGGCAATCGACTACCTAGGCACACGGATCACAACAGAGGAAGAGTTGCTTAAGGACTCTGGAGTGGACATGGATCTCTACGAGGTAGAGCGGTGTGTCGTCAACAACTGGGAAGTTGCGGGCAGCAAGAAGTCAGAAGAAGGCGGCGTCTGGAAAACGGGCTTACGTCAAATCAAGATTTCTCTGCGGCGAAAGAAGAACGTAGAAATCGGCATGCAGCGTTTGATCGAGAAGCTCGAAAAGAATGCTCCTGTCATGCTGCCTATCAAATATCCCAAGCAGAAGAAAGGCACGCCACGCCGAGCTTTAGAGGTGTCCATCATGGACCCGCATTACGGCATGATGTGTTTTCAGGGGGACAGCGACCACAGCTGGGACCTCGACAAGTGTGAGCAGCTTTGCATGTGGTCTATCGACACCCTGTTGGCTGATGCCGAGAACCACGGGCCGTTCGAGGAGATTGTATTCCCGTTCGGTAACGACTTCCTGCACCACGACAACTTGGAGCACACGACGACGCGTGGCACGAACCAGCCGGAAGGTCTTTCGTTGATGTACGTGTATGAGAGAGCCATACAGCTGGCCATAACGATGGTGGAGCGACTGGCAGAGGTAGCACCGGTCAAGATTATCCAAGTATCGGGCAATCACGACCAGCTGACGGCGTTTACTCTGGGCCATGTCCTGAAAGCGTATTACCGCAACGATCCAAACGTATCGGTCGATGTCAGCCCTTCTCCGTACAAATTCTGGCGATTTGGCACGAATTTGCTGGGACTAGACCACGGTCATCATGTAAAACCACCGCGTTTAGCCGCTTTAATGGCTCACGAATGCAAGGATGTATGGGCGGACACTACTTTCCGGGAGTGGCATCTGGGAGATCAGCATAGGAAGGGGAGTGCTAAGCCAATTACAATGGAGGAGCAAGGAGTCAGTGTCGAGTATCTGCCAGCTTTAACTCCTCCAAATGCGTGGCACCGGTTGAAAGGTTTCAACTGGCAGCAGCGTGGAGCGATGGCTTTTGTGTGGGATCACGACCTCGGCCCAAAGGCTCGTTTGCAGGTTAACCTGAACAGCTACACAGGCAAGCCGACCGGAGAATGACAATTCGACGGTAACATTTATGTTACCAGCCACGAACCAAGGAGGGTGACATGGCCAGCAGGTACGGAAAGAAATTTGACCGTGTTTTGAGGCAGTTAAGGAAAGAGTGCCCGCTAAAGAATCCGATGAAGGTGTTGACCAAGGATTTGGGCAAAGAGAAGCTTTGTGGCTGCTGCTACGCTTACTTGACGCCGAAAGGCAAGATCAACCATTTCCTGATCGAGATTGATCGCAATATGGGGCTGCTTACGGCAGTAGACACGTTACTGCACGAGTGGGCTCATGCGATGGACCAGGAGGTGTACGGTATTCCTGTAGAGCCGCACCGCAATACGTGGGGCGAGATGTACGCTCGAGTTTGGCGGGTTTACACAAGCATGGCGTCTGACCCGATGCCATGATTGACAGCGGTTATTTGCCAAGTTAAGCTGTGCGTTAAGTCTCATAGAAGGTACGTCTACTGCCTTAAGTGGCGGGATAAACTCCGGGTGACCGTGAAAGCGGGTGTGTCGGTTGATAAGGCTGAGACTTTTTTTGTTTTATAGCATCGGTAGCTGACCGGAGCTTTGACTTCACGGACGAAATATCGGCTTGCTAGCACTGTTTTCCACGAGACAGTCAGCGTGCTATGACAGCAATTAGGGTTACCTCTTCACTGGGGTAACCCTTTTTTTGTGTTGACGATGTAACCTGTTTGGGGTACAACTTCCGTGACAATTTAATTCCGGAATTAAACCCACGAGGGATCAACCTGTGAAGCCGCCATTAGTTAGTGCTATTCTTGCTTTCTCAGACTCTTCTCGCATAAACCTTGCACGCAAAGCTGTAAACAACTTCATACGACAGAATTACACGCCTTACGAGCTCATTATAGTTAACAGCACGGAAACCGGCGTGCTTACAAATAACGACATGCAGTCTGAGGACATGCGTAGGCAGGGTTGTCACCTTATGGAAGTTAAGGGGCCTTCGGATGCAAATGCCGGGACTCTGCGTAATTTCGGCATAAGGGTAGCAAGGGGCGATTGGATATTACCAGTTGATGATGATGACTGGGTTCACCCCACGCGGCTTATGTTTCAAATGGCTCACCGCCAAAGTAGTCAGCCTGTTTTACTCCGCCACCAACTTCGAGTTGACGTATCTCCTTTGCGTGAGATAGACCGAGAGGTCGGGGGTTCTTTTAAGCCGCTGTTGCATTTAATAGACAAGCCAAATACAGGTGTTGCGTCTACTATCCTTTTCCCTCGCCAAGTAGGCGGGGCAAGTAACGGAATTTCTTGGCTTTATGATGAAAACCTTAATACTGGCGAGCATGACGAGCTGCTTGCTAGGGTTGCAGAGGAGGAAGGCGGCTACGTAGTTGCCGACAATTCGCACAATACATTTGTTACTGGAATGCATTGGCCAATTTTATCAATCGCCATTTATCACGGAATGAATGAGCTGACGTTTGATAAATTTTTTGACGGAATGCCGAGACCAGTCGATCGAAATGTTGTTCCGCCTGGGCTTGTAGCGGAAGACGTGAGCCAATTAAAGCTGGTTCTAGCAGGCTACAACTTCAAGGTTAAGTAGGCTCTATGGAGGCACGGATGACAGATGGCTTGGTACAATGAGGATAGTCCGGAGACGCTTAATTTTATGGTAGCGGGAAATTCAGAGTGCGGGCATGATTTGCTCCAAGCATCACTTTCTGCTCATCCTGAGATTATTTGTCACGGCGACGTTTTGCACGAAACGGAAGCTCTTCGCAAGACAGAGCATGAGGAGTACTTTGGAAAATCAGGTCGAGTACCCGATTGGTACGTTCCGAGCTATTTAAGCATGGAGCAGTATTTAAACAATAAGATTTTCGACAACACGTTACACCAAGAAAAAGCTGTTGGAGTGAAAGTCAGTTATCAGCAGTTCATAGCTCAAGACTTGTGGGACTACACTATTCGCAAGTGCCGTCAGGGTGATTTTTGTTTGGTTCATGTTCAACGTAATCCAGTCGCGTGCTTTGTGGATTATATGCGTTCTTCAGCGTGGCCACATAAATCAGGACCTTTGCAGGTTTCGCCAAGCAATGTTAATGTCAATCCGCAGTTACTGGTTACGTTTGTCCGCAAGCATTTATCGACTGCGTTAAAAGTGGATGGGTTGTGCCAAGACCGGGCTATTGTCTATTACCACGAGTTGCTTTTAGATTTTCGAGGCACAATCGAAAAATTGTTTAAGTACTTAGATATTCGTTACAACGCGGCATGCATTCCTAATTTAAAAAGATTACGAAACAGAGACGTGCGAAGCACTATTAGTAACTGGAAACAGCTACAAAAGGAATTGCCCTTAGACGTCAGAGAACATTTAGAGTCTCCGACATTGCTGTAAAAAAGGAAGTCATGTCAAACGAAGATCAGGAAGAAGAGTGGGAAGAGGAATTAGAAGAAACCTGGGGACTTACGGAGAGGGAGAGACAAGTTGTTGAGTTAATTGGTAAATGTATGACTTACCCTGAAATTGCAGAAGAGCTTGGTTTAGCGTATGAGACGGTAAAGACATACGCGAGCCGAGTTCGCAAAAGGTTGAGTTTGAAATCAAAAGTAGCGATAGCCCTATGGGCCAAGGAAAAGGGTTTAATAGATGAGTAAAAAGTTTAATTTAAGCGGTTTTTGCGTAATACCGAATGCAGAGCATTGGACGGAGTATCAAGATCAAGTCGCCGAGAATTTAGATTCTAGGGCTCACGACGTGAACTTCCCGCCTTCTCCAAAAAAGTTCCCTTGTTTGGTTGCAAGCAAGGTGAAGGCAGCGGCGGGCGGAAGTAAAGAGTTTGAAGTGGATTCTTGCTTTGTTTACGAGGACGACGCGAAGCTGCTGCTGTCGGCTGGCGTCGATCATCGCAGGGAATTTGAAAAAAGTGTGGACGAGATGCTGGCGGAGCCCCCGTGGACGGCAGGGATGGAGTACCCTGACGGGGACATGGTTCCTACCATTGAGCCAGACCTGTCTATTTTGGTATTGTCAATGTTACGGGAGCTCGTTGACGTTGGTGCTATTAAGCCAAGCAGGTTGTTTGGGCAACTCCAGCCAATGTCAGATAAGCTCCAAGCTTTCCATAAAGCAGGCGTAGACCCTGATTCTTCTGTGGCAGATTTTATTAAAGACCTTTGGAAGGCGGTAAATAAAGATGCTAGTTAGGGTACCTAAATCCGAGACTTTCTCTGGCGATAGCGGTTGGTATTTTATGGAAATACCGAGGACAGGGACGTCCACTATTGAGCGTACGCTGAGGCATTATTTTCCAGACGCAAAGGCACCGTACCAGAAGCACTGGCCAATACGTCATGACGACAACCCTTATTTCCGGAAGTTGGCAAGTGTCGTATCTGTGCGTAACCCTTTTAGCCGTGCCGTCAGCTGCTGGCAATACTTTACGAAGCCGGATGCTTATACGTTTCAGTCATGGCTAGAGGAGCGGCTAAGGGAAGGGTTTTGTGATGTGTTTATTGAGGCACGTCCTCAATCTTTTTGGTACGAGTTGCAACCTGCGTGGAAGGAACGTGGAACCAGCGTTGTATCTAGCATGGCCGCTTGGGACTTTGTCATTCGGCAGGAAAATCTTGATGAAGATTTTCAAAACTTCTTGCGTGCGGTTTGCGATACCTTCATGTTTGAGGCAATTGACCCGCTTCCCCGTTACAACGACATCAACGGCCCGTGGGTAAACAAAGTCCAAGCGAGGCCGAGCCGCGATCGCCCGTGGCAGGAGTACTACTGCAAGAAGACAGAAGAGCTAGTGCTAGAGCTGTACGATTCTGACTTTGAAGTGTTTAGCGATCGGTACAGCAAGGATTTATCGGACGCTCGAGGTTTTGCGAAAGGGGCGTTTGTAAGTGCCACGCCCTCGCCGTAAGCGGCCGCCTGTCAAGGTTCCCGCGGTTATCTACTTTAAAAAAGCAAAGAACGAGAAAGGCAATCGCCAGTCGTGCGTATACGCTGAGTGCACGATGAGCGGCACAGTAGTCGGGCCGATTTGGAGCCATACGGATGGGGCAATCAAAAAATCTGTTTCGGATTTAACGCGTAAATGCGATTGCCCGGCACGGTTTCATCAACCCAGGGAGTACGTAGGAGCACGAATCGTTAAGACAACTTGATAGTTGGCACGGTGCTCGGTTAGAATTTAAAAGTGACTTTGCCGCAAACACTGGCAGGTTAGGAGTCGGGCTTTCGCTAGGAGAGCGGTTGTTTGGCAGGACGGTTACGTAGTGAAAAACGAGTAACTGGAGGATTATTGGTCGTGTTTTTTAGGCTGATATAAGATTAAACCCTCGCAGGTTTAGTCACTGGACCAAGGTAAGGGGATCCTTGGAAGTCACTTTTAAATTTTGACAAGGATGTCGACACATGCCGTCAGACAAGAGCACAGGTTCCTCGGGTATTCACAAGGTACAAGATCGTTTGCGGGTGATGCAGGCAGCACAGGCAAAGGAGCCCAGCGGCAGTTGGTCGCGGGAAAACGAAATTATCGGGTTGCTTGCTTCTGTGACGGAGAGCATGGCAACAGCTTGCGATAACCGAGCTCTGCAGTTTACAGATATATCGGAAAGAATATCTACAATTGAAGCGAACGTAAAAGACATTCGCCACGACATCAGTAGCCTGTGCAAGATTGTAAGAGACGGCAACGGACAGCCGTCGATGGTTCAACGACTTGCAAACGCGGAAGCACAAATTGCACAGCACAAGGCAGACATTGGCAAAGTAGAAGGCCACGCGAATGCAATCATCGCAGCAAAGGCTTTGAGCAAGACTCAAGTCATTGCCGGGCTATCTGGGATGATTATAACCGCGTTGCTTTCTTCTATGGCTTTGATAGCCACTTTAATGAAATAAGGCGATCATGAGCATTCTCACAAACGACTATCGTGCTGATAATTTGGTTTTATGGTATGAGATGCAAAACCAAGAAAAGCGGGCAGCTGTGCAATTGTCAGGCGTGTTGCAGGCAGCTAAGTCCGGTCACCTTTTGGTTGGTGTTCCCGCTGCCCTGGTTCGTGGTGTTTTTGACGCAATGGATGAACCGGGCATTTCCTTTCCTTCCGCGGTAGACGGCGAATTGTTGCGGGCGGGCATCGTAGTGATGTCCCCCGACGAACTTGAGAGCGTAGGCGGGGCCGGTAAGATCACCGAGCGAGGCAAGCAGTTTGCTTACCAGCTGGGTAATCTTGTAGAAGCCCCAGCTAGGGGCTGGCCGGGGGTTAGTAAATGCTGGCACTTAGAAGTCAAGTCACCGGAGTTAAAACAACTCAGGAAAACCTACGGTTTGCCTGCAACTTCATCTGGCAGTCAAGGCATGAGCATTGTCGTAGCTTGCCGCAAGGTCGGAGTGATGACAGCGAACACTACGAGTAAGTCGATTGTAGTTCGGTCGTCGACTAAGCTTCCTGATTGGACTCGGCCGTGAGCTTTTCTTTGATAGCTTCAAAGACCTCCTGTCTGTGAACTTTTATGTCTTTAGGTGCTTCGATGCCTAGCCGAACTTTGTCCCCGCGAATCTCAACGATTGTGACCACGATGTTTTCGTTGATGGTGATAGCTTCGCCAGGTTTTCTGCTTAATACGAGCATGGTTATCCTTCCGTGAAATGAATGCTGAACAGTACGAAATACACTATACTCTTTTAGGGGACGAGTCAACAATAAGGTGACGCCATGGGACCATTAGACCAAGTACTGCCAGCACATCCTGTTTTAAGCCAGCAGCTCAAGTTGGCTAGTGACGACTGGTATGTAGGGAAGTCGGAAGTAGCTGGGCAAGGTGTCTTTGCAGGCAAGGACTATGAACCTGGCGACAGGATCGGTATCGCCATGACGGATGGCGACGAAGATGAGTTCGGGGCTAAAATCTGGAATTTAACGGAGCTGGCTCGGTACTGTAACCACCAGAACAAGAACAACGTCGATATCGAGAAAGACGACGACCGCTTTCACCTGGTAGCGATCGAGCCAATCGAGCAAGACGAAGAGCTGGTC
>TARA_R110000751_G_scaffold94893_1_pt1 | contig 16086 bp, 17 predicted proteins | sample TARA_R110000751 | Tara Oceans TARA_R110000751 (sample SAMEA4398001) | marine metagenome | biome: Polar Biome; feature: [MES] marine water layer (ENVO:01000295) within the mesopelagic zone...; material: water (ENVO:00002006), including particulate matter (ENVO:01000060) such as...... | reverse complement strand
TGCCATAACTTCGATTAAACAACTAATTAGCTATGAGCTATATACGGTGTTGTACACCGTTATTTTCGCGTTAACATCCGCAATAATTTTCCACGATAGTATTTGATTCCGTTTCTTTAATTTCATAATAACATCCAACACCTTTATCAGTAGGTTCAAATTTCGATTTGTCAGAATTCCAACTATGTTCAATATCCATTGGTGAACTTTTAAAAATCAGCTCAATCCATTGATTTAAACTTTCTCTATCCGTTTTTGGAAGAACAAGTGAGATTGAAATTCCGCCAGCCTCTTTGCATTGTTCAATCGAGTAGTTAATTCCGTTTTCAAAGTTTTGATTAAAAGAGCAGATGCTATAGTCTGGATAATTATAATATATAACTTCTCTTTTTTTGGCAATCGAGTCATAGTTTCTATTCAGGTACATATAAATCACATCTTCAGCAAAATTTGTACGTTTCATTTCCGCATTCAGTTCAGTCGCATTTGGTTTAGCTATCTTAAAATTCTGTGAGAAAATTATGATTGGAAACAAGAAGATTATTATTGCGAAGATGTTTTTCATAATGGTGTACAACTGGTTATATCGACTCAAATATACTCCTTATCCATTAAAAATCTCCGGATAAACGGATGTTTGGTGGTTCTTTAGCAGATTTAAAAGTTTTGACAGCAGCATCTAGCGGATTCACAATTTGTAGTAAATCTTTTCTTGCGATATGGGTGTACAACATCGTGGTTTCTGGCTTGCTATGACCCAATAACTCTTGAACATGACGCAAACCCACACCATTCTCTATCATATGGGTGGCATAGCTGTGGCGCAAACTATGAGGCGTTATTTTTTTAGTGATACCTGCTTTCTTACAAGAACGTCTTAAAAAAGAACGGATACTACTGCTGCTATAAGGACCACCTGAGAGGCTTTCTAAAACATAGGTCTCTGGTCTATAAGTGGCCAAATAATTTTTAATCAGTGGGAACATGCTCACCGCAATACTTACATGACGGTCTTTACGACCTTTTCCGTGTTTGACAAATACCTGTTGTCGATCTAGATCAATGTGAAATAAACGCATGTTTAAGAGTTCGCCTATACGTAAACCACAACTGTAAAGCATCCCTAAAGCAAATCTATGCTTTAGGTTTTCGGTCACTTGTAACAACAGTATAACTTCTTGTGTACTCAACACCTGTGGCTGGAACTTATCTCTTGTAGGACGTTTCATTACTTCCAATAGGGTCTCTAATTCAGGATACAGCAATCCCAAATGTTTAAAGGCACTTACCATCTGTCGGTGGGTACTCACGCTGTAATTCAAACGCTGGACACTGTGAAGTATAAAATCTCTAATGCATTCTGCGTCGCTTTCTAACAGGTCCTTATATCCTAAATAACGTACATAGGCCATTATAAAGTTGCTGTAGGTGTCTACCGTGCTCACACTCATACGCAAGCCTATTAAGTAAGAACGGTAGTCCTTGTACATAGTAAGGTTGTGAAAGTTAAAACCTTTGTTGGTCTCCATAGGAGGAAGGGCAGCTTTGATATTGACTAAGAAATGCTGTTGTTTCAATTGTGTATAAAGAGTGTTGAGCTGATCCCGATCATAAACAAGATACCATTTATGCAATTGATCACTCCACAGCACCAATCCGCTGGATTTTAAAAAAGTATAAATGGGGGCACTGTATTGAAACTCTAAGACAACAATGTCCTGTCGTTGAAGGCGGCTTTTTTTAAAGTAAATAGTAGGTTCTTGCATGGCGTATAAATTTGTGAGTAAACGAACCGATGAAGTTACTAAATTTTAACCATATGATTTTCATATTGTTATGTAAAAAAATAAAAAACAAAGACCTAAAAAATAATACGCAACAAGCTAAGGTGAACACTGCAAAAATCACTTGATTTGAGTTCTCTAACTTATGAATAGATAGAGGTACTTCAACACCCTAGTTTTACGGAGTATTTTAATAGTACGCACAGCTTGTAAAGAAACATATCAAACGACACTACCACCATAACAGCAACCGCTTCAGCTTGTAGGACTGTTGAAGTCCCACCAAAAAAAGGATATAAAGCTCTTGCAGCTTGGTGCGACAACTTAGTACCTGTTAGTACCTGGCGTAAAAGCTATGGCAGTATACCCTGACTTGATAGTTTAGGTTTAGGGGAAAAGCAGAAGTTGAAATTCAGGCGCTAGAAGGTTCTTTTATGGTCAAGGGTAAAAGAAACAAACGTTGGAAAAGAAAATAGATATCTATAGGTATCTAGATAAAAAACCCACCATGGAATGGGGTAAAAGGAAGTGGAAATTACATTCGTTGACAACAAGGGGGAATAAGCTCAGTAACAAATGGCATGTTCCTACAAATTCTAATAAATGATTTTTAGATACTGCTAATCAGAAAACAAAACTATAAACGGTTGGATTAGGCTTGTATTTTCTATAGTCTAAAGAAAGTTAGATCATCAACAAATACTTTTCAAAAAAAAAGCACCTCCTTAAAAAGGAAGTGCTTTGTATATTCACTTTAGGAAAATAGTTCTATCCTAAATATGATTTAAGGATCTTACTTCTCGAATTCTGACGTAGTCTTTTGATTCCTTTTTCCTTGATCTGACGCACGCGCTCACGAGTAAGGTCAAAGGTTTCGCCTATTTCTTCCAGACTCATAGGTTGTTGATTTCCAATACCGAAATATAGAGAAATCACGTCTGCTTCTTTTTGAGATAAAGTCTCTAAGGCACGTGTGATCTCCAGTGTTAAAGATTCATGCATTAGTTCTCTATCAGGATTAGGAGACTCACCACTACGTACAACGTCGTATAGGTTAGAAGTCTCTCCTTCTTTAAGAGGCGCATCCATGGATACGTGACGACCTGCATTCTTAAGGGATTGCTTTACATCGCTTACCGTCATATCCAGTTCTTTTGCAAGTTCTTCTGGAGAAGGTGGACGCTCATGCAATTGCTCAAGATGAGAAAAAGCCTTGTTAATCTTGTTAATGGAACCAATCTTGTTCAATGGAAGTCGCACGATACGTGACTGCTCTGCTAGTGCTTGAAGAATGGACTGGCGTATCCACCATACCGCGTAGGAGATGAATTTAAAACCACGTGTCTCATCAAATCTTTTTGCAGCCTTTACGAGTCCGGCATTACCTTCATTTATGAGATCGGGAAGCTTAAGCCCTTGATTTTGATACTGCTTGGCAACAGATACCACAAAACGTAAGTTTGCAGTAGTCAACTTCTCAAGAGCTCTCTGATCACCTTTCTTAATGCGCTGTGCCAGTTCCACTTCTTCCTCTGCTGTGATTAAATCAATCTTAGAGATGTCTTGTAGGTACTTGTCCAGCGATTTTGATTCACGGTTTGTAACCTGTTTGGTGATTTTGAGTTGTCTCATTTAAATAATAAAGATTAAAAATTAATGACCTGACATCCTTTGTCAGATGATAAACTAGTAGCAAAAATCATACCAAAACAGCTTTTTCTGACAGCTTAGCAGGCTAGTAATAGCGCGACTTTCTCCACTCAACATTAGTCGCTATAATAGCTTTTTTGTTACAAGTGGAACCATCTTGTCGTATATAAACCTTAGGATAATGACGATAACCCCTCTAAAGTAAGCCCGTAAAGGCACAACAAATAATGAAAAAAAAATAACATCTTTGCACCACCATACACCATAAAAGAAAGAGTAGCGCCTCCTTCTTGCCTTTAAATATTTTTTATGAATCTTAAGTTTTTATTCTTAGTTCTTATCCTGTCAGGTGTCTACTGTCAGTCACAAACAAAAATTAGGGAGACCGGTTTATGGTCCCAATACCTCTATAAAACACCACTAGCTAACCGATGGGTCATCGCTGGAGATTTTCAATACCGTACCTATGAAATAGGAGCTGACTTCCAGCAATTTATAGCTCGTGCTGCAGTTTCTTATCAACCAGCAAATACCGCCATCGATGTGCATGCAGGTTATGGCTATTTTACGGGTCAGCCCTTCGGTGCAGCAGATGATACCACTACAGAGCACCGATTGCATCAAGATCTTTGGTTTGAAAGTAAAGTGAACAGCCGTTTGGAACTCAAACATCGTATAAGAATAGAAGAGCGCTTTGTAAAAGGTCAAGATTTTAGAACGCGTTTCCGCTATACCTTATTCCTTAATGTACCGCTTCACCGTAAAACCATTACAGACCAAACCCTATATGCCGCCTTGTGGAACGAGCTGTTTATCAATGGGCAAACCAATACAGGTACAGGAACTGTGGAGTATTTTGATCGCAACTGGGCTTTTGCAGGTTTAGGCTACCAATGGAATGCCTCTTTTAAATTTCAAGTCGGCTATATGCGAGAGATCACACCTTCCACTAGTAAAGGACAACTGGTGATTAGTGTTTTTCATCAACTCTAGCAATACTTATTAAATCCTATCTGTCACTGGTGGCTGTCTTGCTATACTTTTAAGAACAATAAAATTCTCAAAGTGACACAGGTGGCTTTTTTTGTTGGAAATTGAGGCAATCCCCTTGAGATTTGTTCAATAAAGCACCTAAATAAAACGAAATGACCTAAAACTAGCTTTGCTTAAGCTTTTAGATATTTAGGAAGTCCATTGTCATAAAACTGATCGCATGCACCAAAAATATCAAACAGAACAACAAAACTCTCCACCAGTTCAAGTGAACCAGTCGTTGCTGTACTTTGCGATCATCTGAATCCGTATCAATCTGCTCGTGTAAGGGAATAAAAACGAACATGGTGATCAGCCAATTCACAGCAATGAAGATCAAAGCCATGATCTCAGGAATGGCAAATGTGCCTTTGGTCAGCAATAAGTAGGCAGCTATTGCAATTTGAGCAATCATTAGTGGGGCCACAATAGTCGTAATTCTACCGGTATAAGTTTTATGCCACTTGCTTAGGGTATTGCTATTGTAATAGAGAAAACTAGGATAAATGATAAGCTGTACGATCCAGATAAGAACTACGAGTCCAAAATCTACCAAAAGCTGTAAAAGATCTAAATAATTCATAAACGAGATATTTTCCAAGCCCAATAGATCAATAAAGGATGTATGATCACAAGACGCAGCCAGCCTATCCAAGACGGTATACAAAAGTCTCCTGCACAACTGTCGTTCTGTAAAAAATATACATGAGAAATAGAGAAGGCCAGGAGCATGGCTATTGTGCTTATTCCCGCTATCCTGCGAGTTTTAGGAAAAAGAGCTAATCCAGCAACTACCAGCTCTGCAACTCCTGCTGCATAATTGATCCATAACTTATTTCCCAACCAGTCCGGAATGACCTCTAAGTAAACCTCTGGAGTCACAAAATGCATGATTCCAGCAATAGTATAGAGAACTATAAAACTATATAAAAGCGCTTTTTTCTTCATGTATTTGTTTTCTAGGTCAGCGGTTCAAACTTGTAAAATAATCCATTACCTCACTCTAATTAGGTAATGACACTTTTTAAGTAAGCTTCCATTTATAATCGGTATGTACTTTTTTAAGAATCAAGAAAAAAGGGATCCACCAGATAAAATCATTGGTGATCAAGGTAAAAATAAATTCAAAAGGAACAATATCCTGAACATAGTTGAACAAAAAACCTAAAGGGCCAAATATCTTCCCTAAAAAACCAACGGCTACAATAGGCCAGTGCTTCATAGGATTGTAGCTCGCCCACCAGTACCCTAATCCATAAACACCTATGACCATTCCCATTCCTTGCCATACCATAGGATGGTTGAGCGGTTCCATACCTACCAGTTCAAAAAAATGGTTGGGAAATATTACGACCCAAGCTCCCCAAATAAGATTGTAAATAGCAGCAAGTTGTAAAGTGAGTTTCATAAAAGATTTTAGGCGGTGAGTCTTGCGAGTAAAGATAACATTACAAAATATCTTAAAGAAGCCTTCAATAGGTATGCAGCTTTATAATTTAAACGACATAAACCACTCATTATGATTGACATGAGGGCAAGTAGTGGAGTTGGCTTAAAGACAGTTCCTCTTCTTCCTAGGTGTGAAAGGATCATAAGCAGATAACTTACTGCGATAAAGTTGTTGATTTTTGTGATATGTAGGTGGATTCCGCTTTCGCGAAAGCGAAACAACTAGTATCTTTAAAACATGAAAAAGAGCTTAGAACAATTGATCCAGACCCGTCGCAGCGTGTTTCCTTCCCAATATACAGGTGGAGAAATTCCTCAAGATGATATTTTAAAAATTTTAGAAAGCGCCAGATGGGCACCCAACCATAAAAAAACAGAACCTTGGCGCTACAAAGTCCTGCAAGGAAATGCCTTGACTGATTTGGGCGTTTTTATGGGAGATCAGTTTGTGAAAACCACTGGAAAACCACTTTCTATAAAATTAAAAAAGCTACAAGAAAAACTAGCCGTTACCAGTGCGATGCTGCTTATTTTTAAACATAGAGATAAAAAAGAATCCATTCCAGAATGGGAAGAAATAGCCGCAGTTAGCATGAGTGTTCAAAACATGTGGTTGACTACTCATGACTTAGGCTACGGTTGTTACTGGAGCTCCCCAAAAGACTTTGTGAATATGTCCGATTTCCAGCATATTAACGTAGGAGAAGGAGAGGAATTCTTGGGCTTTTTCTATTTAGGGACTTACGATAACCAGACAGTAGTAACTTTACCTGAAAGAAAAAACATTACTGAGTTTACCGAGTTTGCGGAATAAGTTTTTATAAACCTTCTCTAATAAAGACAGCTAGGGAGATTGCTTAGCGATCCTGGATAAGCTGATTCCTTTTCGGTATCAAGCTCAGAAAAATGGAGCAGTCCAGTTTTTCAAAACAACTCGCTTGACCATAAACTTTTATTCTGTTATAAAAATGCTGTCTTTATATAATGCAATTCTGTCAAGCGTAAAAGGGAACTAATAGCTAGAAAAACGCCGCCTCATACTTTTAAAAAGGGGTAATATCAGCCTATAATAGAGTTATTTAACGTCCTAAATATATATATATGATAACTATTTCATATTAAAGTTGTATTTTTGCAAAATATTTAAAAACAGTTATTTGAAAAATTTTGAAGCCTTAGGGCTTACTCAGCCGTTATTAGACGGCCTTGCTGAAATGGGATTTGTGAATCCAACAGACATTCAACAGCAAGCTATTCCAATCTTGCTGAAGCACGATGGAGATTTTATAGGTCTGGCGCAGACCGGTACAGGGAAAACAGCAGCTTTCGGTATACCGTTACTAGAGCTAATGGATACCAGCTCAAAAGACACGCAGGCATTAATCCTTGCCCCAACGCGCGAACTAGCACAACAAATTTGTCGTCAGATAGAAGCGATGTCTCAAAAAATGGGAAGACTTAATGTCGTACCCGTTTTTGGAGGAGCAAACATCATGGGCCAAATCAAAGACATCAGACGTGGAGCACAAGTAATTGTGGCGACTCCAGGACGTCTTATGGATCTTATGAAACGCCGCGAGATCAAACTCGATGCGTTGAAGTTTTTGATTCTTGATGAAGCAGATGAGATGTTGAACATGGGTTTCCGTGAAGACATTGACTTTATCCTTTCTAAAACAGACGTAGGTCGCAACATCTGGTTATTCTCTGCTACTATGGCAAAGGAAATCAAGAAGATTGTAGATACCTACATGAAAAATCCTGAAGAGGTGCGTATCAACCGCGAGGAAATTGTAAATACCAATATCTCTCACCAATATGTTCAATTAAAAGCACGTGATAAAACCGAAGCTTTAAGAAGAATGTTGGATTTTGATCAAGATATGTTTGGTGTGGTTTTCTGTCGTACAAAAAGAGATACACAACAAGTCGCTGATGAGCTCAATAACAATGGTTATTCTACAGAAGCACTTCATGGAGACATGTCTCAAGCACAACGTGATGCAGCCATGAAACGTTTTAGAAATAAAAATCTAAAATTATTGATAGCAACAGATGTTGCCGCTCGTGGTATTGATGTAGAAGATATAACACATGTTATTCACTTTGCTTTACCAGATGATCCTGAATTTTATGCTCACCGTTCTGGTCGTACCGCTCGTGCAGGTAAAAAAGGAGAATCTATTGCCTTAATTACTAAAGGTGATATGCGTAAATTAAAGTACATGGAGAGTAAACTTTCTATCAAATTTGATAGAGGAGAAATTCCTGCTTTAGAAGCGATTACACAGAAACGTATCGGTAGATGGACTGAAAATTTAAAAGCACAAACAGTAAATGAAAAAATTACTGATGAGCTTTTTGAAGAAGTAAAAGCAAGTCTTGAAGATGTTACTAAAGATGAATTAATAGGTAAATTCTTAACTAAAGAATTCAACTCCATTTATAAACGCAATTCGATTACTGATCTTAATGACCATTCTAAAGGTCGTGAAGATAGTGGTGAATACCGCGAGAGAAAACCAAGGTCTAGAGGTAAAGAAGAAGGAATGAAAACCTACTTCATTAATTTAGGTCGTAAAGATGAAATGAACAAAGGAGCTTTATTAGGCTTTGTTTGTGATGTTACTGGAATAACTGGTAATGACATAGGTCGTATCGTTTTGGATGGTGCTCACTCTTTTATGGATGTAAAAGAAGAAGTGGCTCCTCAAATGGAAAAACTCAACTCTGCAGAGCGCAATGGTCGTGAGCTAAGAGCTAACATACACGAAGGTGAAGTGACAGAATCTAGAGATAGAGGTCGCGGTGGTAGAGATGGCGGTGGTAGAGATAGTGGTCGCGGTAGAAGCGGCGGTGGCGGTTACAAAGGAAATCGTGACAGCAACTCTAGTGGTGGTTATAAAGGTAATAGAGATAGTGACTCCGGTTCTGGCGGTGGCTTCAAAGGAAGACGCAGCGAGGGCGGTGGAAGCAGTCCTAGAGGACGTCGTGATGATGACTCTAGTTCTGGTGGTGGCTTTAAAGGTCGCAGCTCTAGATCAAATGATGATTCTAGCTCTAGTACTGGTGGCTTTAAGAGCCGTGAGTCTAGACCTAAAAGAGAAGATTCTGGATCATCAGACAGCTCTGGAGAAAAAAAAGGAAGCCGTTCTAAGTTTTTTGGTTCCAAGTGGGACTAATTCATAAAGACACATTATAAATTATAAATCCGATCTCATTCATTTGAGATCGGATTTTTTTTATTAATTCGTTTTAAAGGATAGTTAAACTCAGGAGTTCTTGGGGATTATAATGACCCTAGAAAAAAGAAATAGCTTTCCTATGCAACATGTAGCAGGAGCTCTTAATCTCCTGATAAGAGATGATGCGCTAATTTTAGCGATTCCTTGTGAAGGTATAGATGGAAAAACGTAAGTTTGAATATGTTACACAAAAACAGTTCCTTTTATTCCCAATTACATCTGCATTATGGAGCACTGCATGAGCTGCTCCTCGATGAAACTGCCTTTACAGAAGTGCCTAAGGAATGGAATATCATAGTGACTGATATAAAGAATTCTACTCTAGCTGTACAAGAAGGGAAGCAGCAATTAGTAAATCTTGCCGCGACAGGCTCTATCGTAGCCTGTTTAAATATTTCTCGTGCTAAAGGCATTGATATCCCATTCTTTTTTGGCGGTGATGGAGCAACTTTACTAGTTCCTGATGAGATCCTACCAGATTGTTTATATGCATTGCAGCTGCATCAAGAACGTTGTAGCCTCTCTTTTGATTTCTTTTTACGGGTGGGACATCGCAATGTGAGTCAATTGAAAAAACAAGGGGCACAACTTAAGATAGCAAGGTACAAGCGCAATGATCTACATATAATGCCCATTATTCTTGGTGATGCCCTGCAAATAGCAGAACGCTCTATAAAAGAAAGTGAGCCGCAAGATGCTATGGAACAAATGACTTACAATCTTAACCTCCAAGGAATGGAGTGTAAATGGGATAAAATAAAACCCCCTCAAAAGGGAAATGAAGTATTAACATTCATCATAAGTGCCGCTACGGTAGCATCACAATCTGAACTATACAGCGAGGTGTTGAAAAAAATTGATCTTATTTACGGAGAAGATAGGATAAGACACCCTTTATCTGCTGGTAAGTTAAAAATGGTGCACCACCTCAGCAGATTTAAAAATGAGGTTAAAATGAAATATAAGAAGGTAACCAGTAGGCAAATAGCTGCTAACTGGTGGCTTAGTATCGCAGGAAGTATCTTTGCCAAGTATACCAGGCCAGGCAAAAATTATATCCATGATTTGATTCAACTTACGGAAACTCTACTGCTAGATGGTTCTATAAACACCGTCATAACAGGAGAAGAATCTCAGCGCAAGGAATTGCTTGCTTATCTGGATCAACTAGAAGGAGAAAATAAGTTGAAATATGGTTATTACACAAGTTCGAGTAGTATTCTCTCTTGTTTTGTTACCGCTCTAGACGATTACCATATTCATTTTTTAGATGGAGATAATGGCGGTTATACGCAAGCCTCAAAAGTGTTGAAAGCAAAGATGTAGTTTTGTATTGACACACTGCACCTATTTTATTTCCACTTATGTCGTATCATGCGATTCAAAGGCACTTCAAAATAGCGGTGGCTTATTCCAGCACCTATTATAGAGACAGAAAGTAGTATACCAATGATTATACAATCGTCGCTTACCCATTCCAACTTTCCGTTTCCTAAGCTAAAATAACGCAACACCAAATGATGCAGCATATAGAATCCAAAGCTTATTTCTCCCAGCCAGATGGCGTATTTATGACTTAAAATTTCTGATACCTTACCTTTTTGAAAGGCAAAAATTAGAATCATCCCCATCATTGGTATCCAATAAAACACACTGTAAAGAGCTGTTTCTGAAACCCTATTGCGCAAGCTAAAAAACAACATAAAAACACCAATACTCAACAGTTCTAGTCTGGTGAAATTGACCAAGGCTTTTTTACTTTTAAGGTGCACATACAGATCGTACAAAACGATTCCAAGAATAAAATCAACCGTCCTAAACAACGGATTGATATAGAACAACCCATGATGCCATTGGGTATCAATAAAATGAGGCAGTATTAAAATAGTAAAGACCAATGCCGCAGTGAGGTAGTACTTGAGCTGTCCTATCTTATCAAAAAAGCGCAGTAAAAAGGGAAAACATAAATAGAAAAACACTTCACAAGACACACTCCACGAGGGACCATTGAAAGAGAAATACAACTCTTTAATGGGTAAATAGCTTTGTGTAAGCGTCGCGTTAGAAGCCGCGAGCAGCCATCCTTTTACATCTAGTTCCTGTCCCCAAAACATCAATGGAATTGCAATTAAAAACGTTGCTAAATGCAATGGGTAAATACGCGCTAATCGGGCAATAAAAAACTTCTTGTTTTCTTTTTTACTACCATCTATTTGTGAACGGTAGACATGTGTTAATATAAAACCACTGAGAATAAAAAAGAAACTCACTCCTATGTAGCCCTCAACTAAAACATCTTGATAGGCAGTTCTCAACCAATCATAATTGCTTCTCCTTAAAAAATCAAGATGAGAGACAAAAACCATCAACGCAAATAAAAAGCGAAGAGAAGTAAGAGGTTTTAAATGCATGTATCTATTTAGAGATCGGGAAGCTACTACATTTTAGGGTCTAAAAGAACCTAATATCCCCTGATTTTAATAATATCAAACGAGTTTAAAAACTTTTGAATACTGGTGTTGTTGTCTTTTTCAGTAGAACAAATCACTTGTGTGATAAACATCGTATTATAAGCCAGTATAGCGTTCATGTATACATAGGCTCCTGTGATCTCAATTTTAATATTCCTTCCAGGAAAACCATTAAAAGTCACCGTTTTATCAAAAATTAAAATACCCTCTAGATTACTACGAGCACCTTCAACGGCACCATCAAGTACTTTAGTGTACATTTCAGAATCAGCACCTTCAAATTGACCTTTAGGATAATCAGAGCGTATTACAGAATACACTGCATTGTCATCGCCAGAGCTGGGTGCATACATGATCATATGCATGTCCAATTCTCCAACAGCAGTAGAAACTTTTTGAACTGTCTTTTCAGGAGTATCTGGATACGCTGCCCTAAACTCTAGGGTTTCATTTTTATAAACTTCCCATTCTTGAGCTTGTACAGTTGTAGCAGAAAGTAAAAAAGCAAGTACTATTAAAGTAAGTTTCATAATTAAAATAGATTTAAATGAAAGACAAGGTTTAAAAATTGCCATTATAGCGATTTCCTTAGCATTGTCTTGTTTGTTTGCATTGGTAAAGTTAAAGAAAACTTAAATAAAAAAGAATACCAAGTTAATTCGAGCACAAATTGTGGTTAAAATAGTCAACCTTACTACCAATCGCAGCTTATTGCCCTACCTTATATTTATGGAAAAAGCACTAATAGCAGGCGCTACCGGCGCAACAGGAAAAAAAATTATTAATCTATTAAAAGAATCTCCATATATTGAGCCTATAGCGATGATTCGTAAAGAGGATCAAAAATCTATTTTTGAAGATCAAAAAGTCCAATGGATTATGGGAGACCTCGCACAAGATCTTTCCCATATCTGTGAGAATATGGACAAAGTTATATTTGCCGCAGGGTCTGGAGGAACAAATGTAGTAGAGGTAGACCAAGAGGGAGCTAAGAGGTTGATAGATGCCTCTGTATCTAATAATATCAAAAAAATTATCATGTTAAGCTCTATGGGTGCTGATCAACCAGAAGAAATGGAAGAGTTACACGATTATATGGTAGCCAAACACCATGCAGATATTTATCTTAGAAATAGCGGTCTCAATTATACGATTGTTAGACCTGGCGCATTAACTAATGACAGTGGCACCCAACACATTCAATTGTCACATAAATTAAAGGAGCAAGGATCCATTTCCAGAGCAGATGTCGCTCATGTATTGACAAAAGTATTACAAGACGATACAGCAAATAAGGAGACCTTTGAAATTGTAACGGGAGATACTCTCATCGGTAAAGCATTAGAGACCATGAGCACTTTAGAGATGTAGTACATTTTTAAAAACTAAGATTTATCAAAAAAGCCATCTCTATTTGAGATGGCTTTTTCACGTTTTAGCAAAATTCAACAAGAATATTCACCTTTTAATAGTAAGTAAATCTTCTCACCTTAGCAATATATTTAGCCAATCGTATGACCTGATGACTGTATCCGTACTCATTATCATACCATACATAAATCACAACATTTTTACCGTCAGGACCTACGATGGTGGCATTAGAGTCATAAATAGAAGGCGCATTGGATCCTATAATATCACTGGAAACCAACTCGTTATCTATAGAGTATTTGATTTGTTCTACCAGATCACCTTCCAGTGCATATTTCTTAAGTGTGGCATTAAGCGCATCTTTAGAGGTAGCCGTTTCTAGTTCTAAGTTTAAAATGGCAAGAGAACCGTTAGGTACAGGAACACGTATGGCATTAGAGGTTAATTTCCCTTCAAAAGAAGGAAGCGCTTTGCTTACCGCTTTACCGGCTCCAGTCTCTGTAATGACCATGTTTAAAGCAGCAGCACGACCGCGACGGTACTTGCTGTGCATGTTATCTACCAGATTCTGATCGTTGGTATATGCATGTATGGTTTCTAAATGTCCTTTTTTTACACCAAAACTATCTTCTATCGCTTTTAAAACAGGAGTAATGGCATTAGTAGTACAACTAGCAGCAGAGAAAATATCTACTTGATCTGGATGGTGTTCTAAATGATTGACACCATGAACGATATTAGGTATTCCTTTACCAGGTGCTGTAAGTAAAACTTTATGAGCCCCCTTTGCTTTTAAATGACGCGCTAAGGCAACATCATCTCTAAAAGCTCCCGTATTATCAATAATAAGAGCATTATTGATACCGTAGACCGTATAATCTATATCTTCAGGCGCGTTGGCACTGATTATTTTTACTGTGGTTCCATTTACAATAAGAGATTCCTCCTCTACATTATAACCCACTGTTCCAGAAAAATCACCGTGAACACTGTCTTGAGCTAAGAGTGAAGCCCGCTTTTCTAAAACAGATTCTGTAATTTCTCCACGAGTAACTATAGCACGCAATCTAAGTTGGCTTCCTTTTCCAGCCTTAGTCATTAATTCACGAGCGAGTAATCTACCTATGCGGCCAAAACCATAAAGAACTACATCTTTAGGAGTGATCTCTTCCGTTTTTTGGGCATCTCCTAGTTTGTTCATTACAAAACTCATGACATCTTGTAGTTCATTCTCCTCCAGATGGTATTCATAAGTAAGCTTACCTATGTCTAATTTAGCTGGCGGCAAGTCTAAGGCTAGAATGGCTTGAGCTATTTCCACACTATCAAAAACCGAAATAGGCTTTTGAACAAATTGGCCAGCATATTCATGTAAATTGAGGATTTGACTCACATTTCTATCGATCAATTGATTTCTAAAAAGAACCAATTCTATAGAGCGGTCATACCATAAATCGCTTACAGCTTTAATAAAGGCGACAGCTGCACGTCGTCTGTCGGTTTGAAAAGCAAGCTCTTTTTCATAAGTATCTATCGGGTTACTCATAAATGTGGGTTTAGTAGGTTTAAAAATTTTTGCAAAAGTAATCATACTATAACGTTATAGTGAAATTAATTTGGACTTAATTCTATTTTTTTTTTGTTCAACGCTTTCTCCTCTAATCAAATAGAAGGAAAAGTGTTTCGCTTTCGCGAAAGCGTGCTACATCAATAGTTTTCAATCGCAGTATCAGATTTCAATAGTATTGTTACTTGTCCATAGATGGTCAATGATTTTTTTTTGCGAAGCAAAATACCGCAACTGGAATTTAAATTTAAGTTTTGACTTTGATTTTGATTTTCGTTTTGATTTTATTTTTCGTTTTGATTTTAAAATTGACATACCTAAGATTCTTATGTATATTTACACCTAAGAATCTTAGGTATGTCAAATAATCAATTATATAGAGGTAGCCTGACCACCATTATTTTGCGATTGCTAGAGCAGGAGGGAAAGATGTATGGTTATGAAATCACGCAAAAGGTTAAAGAAATAACCGGAGGCCGTATGGATATTAAGGAAGGGGCTTTATACCCGTCACTTCATAAATTACAGACAGAAGGGCACCTAACAGTGGCAGCTGAGAAGGTAGAGAACAGAATTCGCAAGTATTACTCCCTGACACCACAAGGAAAAAAACAAACGCTTACCATGCTTTCAGAATTGCGGGAGTATATGGAAAACATGCAAGCCATTACCAATCCTAAATTAGCTTTTTGATATGAAAATTAACGATTCTCAATTAGCACAACTCTATACATTTACTCAAAAGCATTTTGTTGAATGGTATGATTTACAGATGGAGTTGGTAGATCACCTGGCACATGGAATTGAAGCACAATGGAAGGAAAATCCAAGTTTAAGCTTTGAAGATGTCCTTCAAAAGGAGTTTAAGAAATTTGGTGTTTTTGGCTTTATGGATGTGGTGGAAGAGCGGCAGAAATCTCTAAGTAAAAAATATTCCAGATTGATATGGAAACACGTGCGAGCTTTTTTTAAAATCCCTAGGATATTTTTGTTATTGGTATCCAGTATTTTAGTTTTCTATTTGTTGAGACTTTTGACCCTGTCAGCAGATTATTTTATAGCAGCTGTATTTACAGTCTGTCTCGGTTATCTTGTGGTCTTGACGGTTTCAAATTACCGAAATAGAAAGCGAGCGCAAGAACGAGGAGAAAAGAAATGGTTGTTTAAAGATATTATGATGCAGCAAGGTGCTGGTTTTGGTTTGGCCTTATTACCTATTCACTTTTTTAACTTCATCCTACCCAATACAGAGTCCTTTGCAACTTTAAATGAGTATGTGTTAGCAGTCATCAGTTTTCTGTTTGTTTTGGTGTGTATCATGGTCTATGTGATGCTCGTAGAAATACCCCAACGAGCAGAAGAATACCTTCAAGAGACCTATCCAGAATACCAACTAGTGGATTAAACAAAAATATAACCAAATGATTTTACGATCATTTGGGAACTTTAGAATTTATAACCACCACAATAAATTCTACTTATTGAATGAGATAGTAATCCGTAACCTGTTCATTTCC
>TARA_R110000751_G_scaffold10128_1_pt1 | contig 16106 bp, 16 predicted proteins | sample TARA_R110000751 | Tara Oceans TARA_R110000751 (sample SAMEA4398001) | marine metagenome | biome: Polar Biome; feature: [MES] marine water layer (ENVO:01000295) within the mesopelagic zone...; material: water (ENVO:00002006), including particulate matter (ENVO:01000060) such as...... | reverse complement strand
AACGTGCCGGCGTATTTGGCCGGCCATCCTAACAGTATGTTTAATCGCAAGCAGATAGCAGTACCCAAGAAATTCATTCGTGTAGGTGTAGGCATCACGGCACCGTGGTTTGTAACAGCTGACGCGCTATACAATAAGGGCCGCGCGATAATGGCCGTGGTTAATGACCTTGTGGCGCAAGGATACGGTGTAGAAGTGTGCGCGGTATATCACATGGGGCACGAGCGAAAATTTACTACTCCTGAAGCCGCCTTAAATGCGAAAATGACGGTGCGCGTGAAAGAGTCGCACGCGCATTGGGATACTGGCACCGTGGCTTTTGCGCTAGCTAACTCAGCTTTCTTTCGCACGCTATGCTGGCGTGAGCTTGAGAACGTGGAAGCGCTTAGCGGCGTGCTGGATGAGTCCTACGGGTATTCGCTAGACGATGGCGGCGCCGACTTTGACCTATGGTTCCCACCGATGACAAAACAGGGTGATGAGCGGCCCTACAAGACGGCAGAAGGCGCGCTCAATAAGGCGCTGGAGTATGTGGCAGCGTATATAGAAAAGGCGGCATAGCGGCGCCGCATAGCAGGAAAAAACAGGGCCCTAGCTAGGCCCTTTTCTTTGCGTGTCGTATAGCGTTTAAACGCGCCATTAGAATATCCATGTGAGAGCCCTTACCTGATTCGCGCGCCACTATGTCACCGTCCACTGTGTTACGCGCGCACAAGATAAAGACACTGCACGCCAGTGTCTGATTGCGGCGCCATATTCGCGCGATAACTTGCCGCATCAGGTCGCGCGACCAAATTGGCGATGTGATAACCATACTGGCGCCAGCTGTTAGGTCCAAACCGTGACCGGCGCTCTTGGGATGTAAGAATAGCGCTGTAAGCGCACCAGAGCGCCATAGCGCCAATGTCTCCATGTCTGCCGCTTGGGATACGCCTAGCTGTCTGCCGCTTGGGAGCGCCGCTTTAAGCTGTCTCAATTCTTCCTTATACTGATACACGTAAATCACGCCGCGCGCGGTACGCCTGTATTCCGCTAGACCTAACTCGCGCGCCGCGCGCATTTTACCCGCGTCCAGCTGCACTGTATCGCCGTCATCTGTATACACGAAACCGCTCGCCAGCTGTTGTAGTTTACCTGTCAGCACAGCGGCATTATCGGCGGTAACATCAGCGGTTACACAGTCCTGCTCCATCGCGTCGTAATACTCCCGCGCGTCAGCGCTCAGGTCCACTTCTATAATCTGCTCGTTTAGCGGCGGCAACTCTGAAGTGTAGTCCGGTAGCACCACCACCACGTCACTGATAAGCGCTGTAAGCTCGTTTATACACTCCCTACGCACCGCCCACTTGCGCTGCTCATAGTCCAGCGGGTAACAGTAGCGCGTCAAAAAACTGGCGCGGTTCCGCCCTAAGCGCTCGCCACCGTCACAAGCGAACATGCAGTAGAATAGATCAGTCCAAGCCTCAGCTACCGGCGTGCCCGTCATAACTACGCGCGTTTTAAACGTCTTTAGGTGCTTGCGCATTTTCTTGAACCCGACACCGCCGGCTTTTAACTTAGTCACTTCGTCCACTATCAGCATGTCGAAACCATGCGCAGCACCGTACCGCTCAAAGAACCACGGCAGGTTGTCGAAAGTTATGACGGCTATATCTGTACTGGTTTCTATAGCGTGCGCCCGCTGTAGCGCGGTCCCTGAAGCTATGCCTACGGTCAAGTGATTAAGGTGCGCCCAGCCAGTATGCTCGCGCTTCCACACGTCGTTAGCGACACGTAGCGGCGCCACAACTAGCACGCGCTGAACCGCCTTATCCCCTAACAGTTCAGCGGCGGCAGTCAACGCAGTAACGCTCTTTCCAGAACCCATTTGACCTATCAGGTACGTGCAATCGTTCTCATAGATATGAGTGATGGCGGCTTGCTGTTCAGGGCTTAATAAATCAGGGCTTTTCATTAGTGAAAAACACCCGCATTTTTAAGCTCGCTCTCGGCGCGCTGTCTAAACATCGCCCTAGAGCGGTGAGCGGCTCTCAAAGCTAACTCATTGCCGAAAGCACGGTGCAGAAGTTTAGCTGTCTTTCTAGGGTCTATACCCGCAATATACATACCGATAAAAAGTTCTGATATGTGGTCAATCAATTCGTTAGTTTCCATCTTTGTTGCTCCCACTATTAAGTAAGTAATTGTTTTACGTTTTAATCGTCGTCAGCCAGAATCACGCCGGCGAGTTCTGCCGCACGCACACCGCCCTTCACAGCTAATTCAAACCCGAAAGCGTCACCCACTATAGTACCTGTTACGTCAGGGTCCACTCCTTCGCTATACATGCCAAAAATAACTTTAGCTATACACTCAATCAATTCGTTCTGTTCCATCTTTATCGCTCCTAGTTTTGTTTTAAAAGTGTTTAAACGGTGGCCCTGTAGTATAGCGCACCGACCAGCAGGCCGAGTAGTGCCAAGCTAAACAAGAAACCAGCCACGGCCTTGCGTAGTTCTTGCGCTTGGCGCTGTTTCACTATCGCGCGGGTATCTAGTATTTTATTCATGGCTAGTATCTTTCTTCTTTCATGGAGTTAACTACGTGTAGCATGTCCGATTTATTATCTATAACAGCCACGCCAAAACCTTGCGCCACTATCTCAGATATTTTCTTTTTCTGTAACGGCGACACTACACCCTTGCCGTTGGGATTCTTAAATTCAACAAACCGAATAGCACCCTTATATAGAAAGATGCAATCGGGCACGCCCCGCTGTGCTGGCGAGCTAAACTTATAGCTCAGCATACCAGCGGCTTTAGCTGTGTCGCGGGACCACTTTTCTAGCGCTTTCTCGCTCATAATTTTAAACCTCTTAAACATTGCTTGATGTCTTAATTTGAGTGTGGCATAGTCGCCTATATTGAGTCAACAACTAAGGGAGCGACAAAATGGAAACACTTATAGACCGATACAACATATACGTTGCGTGCATGGAAGGCAGCAACTCCTACATCAAAACTTTTGACGAGTGGCTGAATTCCTAGCCACTCACAGCGCAAGGGGAATAAAATGAAGTTATCAGAAATCATAGAAGAAATGCAAAAGCCACTTACACCCAAACAAATTGAAGAATTCAAAAAAGCACGCAATAAACATTGGAATTCAGATTTTGAAAAGGCTTATCGAGCAGGATCAATAAAGGATGATGACGAAGCAGAAGAGAAATAACATGAAAAAGATAATTCAAGAAGTCTTGTGCGCTGGATTGTGTTCGCTTTTTATATTGGTTGTTCTGGCAGAATTCTTTGAGGTGTGGTCATGAGCCTACTAATCGTATCCCTAACCCTTATCACTGCCGTAACCATACTCGTGGCGATGACCTCATGAAGCTAAGTGAAGCCATATTATCGGGAGATGTCCCTCTCACAAACAGACTAGTAAAAGAAGCACTAGCAAGATTAGTCGACGAAATGGCTGAAGAGTATTTGTTGAGAAGGGAACACAAAAGATATGACGGTCAGAACACCCGAAAGGTAACTGGCTAATTCCGACCATACTTATTACTGGAAATAACAAGGAGCGGCAAAATGAAGTGTAACAAAGAGTCAGGTTTGTGGTACGCAAGCGACAGTGCGCTAGACGGAGCAGTATGTTTAGGTATATCCCCGTCTTTAAAGGACGCGATGATTTATTGCGTCGAATCAATGCAACAACGAGAGGTGAATCATGGCGCTAACAGAGCCAACAGCAAGAAATCCCAAACGAACTAAGCGAAGCTCTGCCAGTGTGTCGGTGTCGTGGGAAATCTACGACCGTTTAGACAAGCTGGCAACGGAAGAAAACGCGCCTATCAGCAAGATAATTACCGGGCTGGTAGACAAATACGCAATCAAACGTAAAGCAAAGAAGGTGAAAGATGAAGCACTATAAATACGGAGGCTCGACAGCGGCGCGCACTATCGCGTGCCCTAGCTGGTCCACGTTAGCGGCAACACTACCGAAAAGCAGCGGTAGTTCTGCCTACGCTGAAGAAGGCACCGCGCTACACACCTGCATGGAAATGTTATTGGGCGGTGAGATCGACACAGTTGCCGATTTTCTTAACAAAGACATTGGCGGCGTGGTGATAGACACGGGGCACTTAGATCGTTTAAACATGGCACTAAAAGCATGGGACGACTTCTGCACCGAACATTCTATTTTAGACTTTGAGATAGAGCAGACCTACGAACTGACTGAAGACATAGGCGGTACGACTGATGTAATTGCATGGTCGGCTGACACTGTGTTTATAGTTGACTGGAAATCTGGTCAAGGCATAGAAGTTGACGCTGAAGGCTCAGCGCAGGGCATGTTCTACACTCTGTGCGCGCAGTACGCCAGAGAAGACCTGTTTGACGGCAAAGGCATAGCGGTAGCGATTATTCAGCCAATGCCCAGCCGAGATACTGAAACGCTCAAAGTTTGGAAGGTGCCCACTGATACGTTTAAACAGTTTCGCACTGATCTGTTTGCATCTATTCAGCACGACGGGCCCGATAAATACGCAATGGGCAAGCACTGTACGTTCTGTCCTGCTGCTTCTGTGTGCCCAGCCAAGACTGGCACAGCAGCGCACGCCCTTACGTTCAAAGCTGATGATCTTAAAGCGCTAGCCGACAATCTGCACATGGCTTTAGAGCTTGAACAGTGGGTTAAGGACGTGAAGAAAGTGGCCCATGAACAGCTAGAAGTTGGCGCTAAAGTTAAAGGGTTTAAACTGGTAGACAAGCGTGCGTCACGCAAGTGGGGCGACCCCGACGCGGCTGAAGTGAAGCTACGCAAGATGGTACGCAGCGGCGCAGCTAAGCTGAAAATATCTGAGATTATGACCAAACCCCTATTACTGTCACCGCCGCAGGTGGAGAAAGTATTTAAGGAAAAGGAACTTGACTTCAGCAAGATAGGCGATTATATTGTTAGTCAATCGTCTGGAACTACTCTCGCCAGAGAGGACGACAAACGACCAGCTATCTTGTCTAAGGACGCACTCAAAAGCGCACTTGGCAGGATAACGTAAAAGTAAACGTAAACGTAAACATACTAAAAAGGTAAACATTATGAGTAATCTCCCCGCAGTAAATCCGTCACAGCTAGGCACCGCGCTAGCCGCAGCTAAAACTCGCCTGTCTATGGACGCTGGCGATAGCCCCTTCCTACGACTGTTAAAGTCCGGTGAGTGGGTTTATTCAGCTGACGACGTTGAAGTACAGGAAGGCTCACTTTGGGCTGTCAATACCGCATCGCTTAGCGAAGGTTACGCGGCGTGGGGCAAGGGCGAGTTATTGGGCGAAGCAATGGCCCCTATGACTGGTACACCTGTGCTATTGGCAAACCTAGAAGACGTGGGTGCTACCTACCAAAAGCAAGTCGGCTTTTTGCTGAAGTGTCTAAACGGCGACGATAAAGAAGTACAGGTGCTTTATAAAACCACCAGCAAAGGTGGCATAAAAGCAGCTAACAAGTTGATTGCCAGCATACTTGAACAGATCGAAGCGAACCCAGCGGCGATTGTGCCGGTTATCACGCTAGAAATGGACTCGTACAAGCACAAGGAATACGGGAAGATTTACACCCCCATTTTCCAAGTGAAAGACTGGATGGATTTTAGTGGTCCTGACGACGCTGAAGACGAACCAGAAGAAGACGCACCGAAGCCGGCAGCACGCAAGCGTAAAGCTACCGCGCCAGTTGAGGAAGTGGACGAAGTTGACGAAGTTGACGAAGTTGACGAAGACGAGGTGGAAGAAGATTCACCGAAGCCGAAGCGACGACGCCGAGCTATCGCTACGTAGTAACTAAGGGGCTTAACGGCCCCTTTTTTATTCCCTACTGTTTAAACATAGCGGTACAACTGAAATGCCTAACTTACTAATAATAGACTTTGAAACCCGAAGCCGTGTGGATTTAAAAACACAAGGCACGGACCTGTATTGCACTGACCCGTCTACCGAGGTGCTTTGCATGGCGGCGTGTTTCTCTGACCCCGAAGACGACCGGACATGGCTATGGTACGGCTACGAGAAAGTGTTACCCCTAGAGCTATTTTCCATACTTGCCGAACACATCAATAGCGGCGGTTTATTTGCTGCACACAACGCCCGATTCGACCAACAAATTTGGGAGTACGTGGCTACTGAAGATCACGGGTTCCCCCACGTACAGGTAAACTCTTGGTACTGCACCAGCGCACAAGCGCGTGTAAACGCCCTACCAGCTAATCTGGACGACGCCACCCGTGCAATCAACGCAAAGCACCGCAAGAACCATACGGGCGGGGCGCTCATTAAAAAGCTGTGCATACCCAACAAAGACACAGGACAATTTTACGAGAACCGCGACGATTTACATGCCCTTGGCGCGTACTGTGTAGACGACATTCTAGCTACCAAAGCGCTAGCGAACGCCTGTCGTCTGATGTCGCCCACTGAACATGCTGACTGGCTGGCTAACGAGCGCATCAACGATAGAGGATTGCGCATAGACAGGCCGCTGGCTGAGAAAGCCACCAGTTTCGCAGCCGTTGAAGTGGCCGCACTTGGTAAAGAACTTACTGCACTGACCGGCGGCGAAGTAACGAAGCACACTCAGAACGCGCGCATAAAAGCGTGGCTGTTGCCTAGACTGTCACCAGAAGCCGAGGCACTGACAGCGGTACATACCACTGACGCCGCTAAAAACGACGTGCGCAAAAATTCACTGGCAAAGAACATACGCGCTAATCTGTTAGGCCGCGCTGATGCTGGCGAGATTGAGCTAGAAGACGTGGTGTATAACGTAATAGCGGCACTCGACGACGGTAACAAGTCCAGTGTAAGCAAGTTTAAACGCATGGTGGAGCGCGCCGACCCTGACGACGACCGAGTACGCGGCGCTTTCATGTACGCCGGCGCAGCCACACTACGGTATACCAGCCGTGGTCTTCAGCTGCACAACTTCAGACGTGATTGCTGGTCGCCATCTGAAACGGCAAGTTTTCGCGGCTTGATGTTGGCAGGGCAGTCGCTAGATGAAGGTACGGTGATGGATACCCTATCAAAACTGTTACGACCGGCGCTGTTACCTGCTGACGGTAATGTATTCGTAGTGAACGACTGGTCTTCGATAGAGAGTAGAGCGCTGCCGTGGTTAGCAGACGACCCCAGAGCCGAACGTAAGCTCGAAACCTATCGCGCATACGATGACGCCCCTGAAGACAGTAAGCCCCTTGACGCGTATCAGGAAGCCGCTGCTGATGCCGGTGTACTGCTACGACAAGTCGGTAAGGTTATTGTGCTGTCTTTGGGCTTTGGCGGCGCTGAGGGAGCGTTTAACGCAATGGCTAGAAACTACGGCGTATTTTTACCGCTGCAAGAGGTGAAAGAGATTGTAAAGAACTGGCGCCGCAAGAACGCATGGGCACCTGACTTTTGGGACGCACTGGAACGGGCTGCAATTACTGCTGTTCGTAATCCGCTGACTGAATGTAAAGCCGGTCGGGTAACGTATATCTATGTTCCTGACCTTATGGAAGGTTCATTGCTGTGCAAGTTACCGGGCGACCACTACATAACATATCCGAAGGCAAGAGTTGAGCTAGTTGAAACGCAATTTGGCGCTAAGCGACAGCTGACAGCACTGAAGGCAAACTGGACACCAAAAGCAGACGACCCTGAATGGCCTCGGTTTAGATTGTGGCGCGGACTGTTAGCAGAGAACGTAACACAGGCTTTTTGTGCTGCGTTATTGAGGTGGGCGGTACGCGAAACAGATTCCGCTGTACTCCACTGTCACGATGAAATAGGCTTAGAGGTTCCCACTGAACAAGCTGAAGCTACGGCAATGCAGCTACAAGAGCTTATGGAGTCGCCGCCAGAATGGGCACAAGGGCTACCACTAGCAGCAAAGCCAGCCATAATGACACGTTACGGCAAGCCATAAAAAAAGCCCCTTTCGGGGCTTAATTCAAATTGTTACTGCGTGGGAGCGATAACAAAAACATCAATCAAGTAGGAGCGACCCAAAAGTGATTAACACTACCGATAGTACCCAACCTAAAACAAAAGCACAAGTAGAGCGAAAAACAGCAGATACAGTAGATACAAAAATCCGTGTTATAGGCGATATTGAACACACCTATGACCCCGACCAGACCCAAGCGTTTATAGACACAGTTTTTCATACTGAACTTGCTGCCGACGCGCACAGGCTCGTTTATACGGCGCGAGACAATAACCCCGGTATGCCAAGCGGCGGAGGGGTGGCTAACTTAATCGACAAGGTATTGCGCAGGACCACAAAAGCGCGCGCCATGTATTTTAACGCTAGCTCTTGCGTACCTGACAGCGAAGGCGTGCTAAGACATAAGCGTGATTTGTTCTCAGCCTTTCATGTGCTGGTGCTGGACGACATAGGCACCAAGATTCCCCTAGACAGTATGCCCAAAGCGCTGCGTGACCAGCCTACTTACATCATCGAGTCCAGCAAAGGTAACTTCCAATACGGCTACGTACTGGACGTCCCTGTTACTGACTACGACCACGCGGTAGCACTGGTGCAGACAGCGGCAATGGCTAAACTGACTGATTGCGGTGGCTTAATGGCTACTAAAATCGTCCGTCTACCCGCCGGTATAAACGGCAAGCGAGTAGACGACAAGCGCGATTTTAAAGTTAAGCTGGTTACTATGGACGGGCCCTACTGGACGCCAGAGCTACTGCTTCAACACATAAATTTCGAGCTAAACGAAGAACTTGTAACTTGGGAGAAGATAGTTGAAGGCGCGTTCTCCCCGCTGGCTAAGAAGTATCACACCAAGTACCTGCCCCGTGTGCCTATATCGCAGTCTCTAAACGGTGCCATAGACCCCGTGCTTGAGTGGCTCTATGAAGAAGACCGTGTGCTTGCCGACAGCGGAAGTGAATGGGTGTCGGTGAAGTGTCCTTGGTCCCATGCGCACACCACAGGTGACGAGTCTGCCGGCTACAAGCCTATCGGCAGAGGTGAAGACCCTTACATACGCGGGTTTAACTGCTTTCACGAACATTGCGCCGATAACCACACTAAAGAATTCATACACTTCATACTGAATAACAGCGACTTCGGCGCGATACCCATACGTGACGCGTCAGTAGGAATTTTTGAGCGCTACTGCTTTGACGAAACCAGCAACCGTGCTTGGCGTCTGGACGGCGGTACGCCAACGCCGGTAGACATAAACGGATTTCGCACTAAGTTTAATCAGCCTGTGCTAGCGTTTAAACTCGGTTCTAAAGGGCTGGCTACGCGTTCAATGACAGTTGCCCAACTCTGGCTAGAGTCTCCCTACCGACAAGACGTGCATGGCGTGGTCCACATGCCGGGTGAGCCTAGATATGTAGGTAATGAGAAAAATGGCACTGTATTTATCAACACCTTCCAGCCGGCACCTTGGGGCGAAGGTAAGTTTGAAATGGAGCATGTGGATAAGTTTCTCGACTACGTAAAGTACCTGATACCCAATGCCAAAGAGCGCGGATACTTCACAGACTGGCTGGCGTCTAAGATGCAAAACCCGCTGTTCAGGGGCACAGGCATTATGATGGTAACGCCGTCGTTTGGCATAGGCCGCAGCACGTTAGGCTCTATGTTGGGTGAACTGGTCGGCGCGCATAACGCGGTCAACGTATCTTTTGACGATCTGCTTGGCGCTACTCAGTACAACTATTGGGAGATTGCGCAGTTGGTGACGGTATCTGAGGCAAAAGAATCCGCTGACTACATGCACTCGAAAGGGCCCTACAAGGCTTATGAGACACTGAAGCAGCGTATAGACACCACTAACGCACTGACAACTGTGAATATCAAGTACGCACCACACAGGACAGTCAACGTCTGCACAAGCTACCTGATCTTGACACAGCACGCGGACGCCGTTGCTATACCCCGTGATGATAGGCGCCTGACCGTTATCTCTAACCCCATAGAAGCCGCGTCACCACAGTATTTTGCTGACCTTAACGCATGGATACGTGAAACTGATAGCGACGGGTTACCGATATGGGCACGTCACGTCTACCGCTGGCTGAGAGAGCGTAAGGTAAAAAACCCTAACCGGCTGATGTTACCGCTTGCCAGTACCGGCAAAGACGAAATGATACAGCAGGGCAAAACGCTACCGTCACTGGTGTGTGAAGAAATTGCTGCGTACTGCGTAGCTAAAGGGTGCTTCGGCGCCACTCAGCTACAGCTACGCGCCGCAGTAGACCTAGCTTTAATGGGGCTGCGCTACGACCACGAACACAAAGACAACTTTTTCCGCAACTGCTTCAATGATATTAGCTTGTCGTCCGGTGTGGTGATGCGCTCGAAAGAAGGTGTAGGGCGTGTAAGGGTGTTTAAACAGATTATAATCTTGCACCAGTTTTCGTCTGAAGATTTGAAAATGACAGGCAATGAACTTGACCGGGAAAAGAAGCGTTTGCTGGAAGACAGCGTGGAAGCGTTTAAACCTGAAGTTATTGCGAAAGCGGTAGTAGACAACATGCCACAGTAGTTGTACTATAGTCGCCTATTCTCAAAACAAGATTTTTTCCCATGACCGATTTCAAGCCACAAAAGCGCTTTGAAGCTAAGCAAAAAGCAAAGGGCCTTATAAGAGTTACAGTGTGGGTTCCAGCAGAGAACCGCGCTGACCTGAGTAGACACGCGGAAACTCTACGTAAGCAGTACGGGGCTCGGTAGCCACGTTTATACGCTACTGCGGCAACGGGCCAGAGACAGGAAGAATAGCACCCAGTGGGGCTTCTGTTAGCATTGACGTTCCAGCAGGGACATACCCGCCACGCAGGTTTTCATTGATCGGACCTAAGCAGGTAGCTACCTGAACGCCGTTTACTTTTCTTGTCTTTATACAGTCCATGCTAAACATCTGAGAGAAGTTATGAGATGGTCCGCTAATGAAGATGCGCGGGGCAACTGTAGTCACTGACCATGCTGGGTCTGCGTATTTTGCAGGCACTTCTGAAAAGGTAGCAAACAAGGACCATACGTGGCCTTCTTCGGACGGGTCGCAGCTACCCTGCATATTCCCACCAAGCACATCAGCAACGGCTGGGCCGTCCATAACAGGGCACTCAGCCATAGCTTCATTGAACTCAGCAGTACCCGTAGGTGTTCGAACAGTGATTGTTCTGCCAGTTGGGACCGCAGAAGACGCGCCACAGAAGGCAAACTCACCCACACATATTTGGTATCTAGCGGCCTGTGCGTAGCTGCTCATTAATACAAGCATAAATACAAATAGATTTTTCATTTTACTCTTCTCACCCTAAGTATCTAAAGCCCGCGCCAATTCCAGCGGCTATGACTAACCAGACAATGCGCTCAGTTGAGCGAGTTTTAATAACGCTTTCAGAGAGGGCCTCTACCTTTTCAGCCAGCATAACAACACTCGACTCAATAGATGCTTGGCGATTAAAGACCGTAATCAGTCGTTCTTCCACTCTCGCTAAAGACACTATAGCTTCTTGTAAAGTGTCTATCTTTTTCTCCACTCTGCTTAATCTGTCTTCCATGACTACATCTCCAATACTGTGTGCTTACGGCGTATAGAAAGACTGTCTAAACGGTGTCCAGACAGCTTCTATGTCTGCAAAGTTAGCCGCTGTAATGGTTAGCTCTGAGCCGTTCTCGAACTGGAAAGCCGTATCAGCAAACACTCCGCCGGTTAGCTGCGCCCGCATAGAGCCAACAGCTATGGCAGCCAGTCCAGCTTGATCTTTACCCGTTGCCGAACACATAACGCCGAGTATCTTAACTCCGGTCAGTTTGGCTCCCGCCCTTGCTACGATCTTTTTCAGTTCGGCTTGACTGTGTTTCATTATAGAACCCTCACTTTCAAGTTGTTTGCAGCCAAAGCTGTTATTCGTACCTTGGTGGTAGTCGGAGCATCGAAGTCATAGTCAGTGCCTAAGATAGCCCCTTCGTTCAAGATGTTGGCATCGTAGTTAATCGCTACACCGTTAGATGACGGAACAGTTGTACCGCTAGTTAGGTTAAGGATGATGGACAGGTCTAGGTCAGTGCCAAGAGCTATGTGGTTCGGGTCTGTAACAGCGTCTAGTTGAGTCTTGTCCATCTGGTTTGTGTAGGTTGTTGATGTGTTTATGTCTTGCAAATACCCACTAGTAGACCCATCCGTTGTAGCCATATACCCGCCGCTGTCTAATACTTGAACAGATTTACCGTTGAACCCTAAGCTAATACTGTCAGCCGTTACTGTTGCCGTAGACACATCATAGGCGCTAGATAATGAATATTTCTGTATGCTGGTGCTAAACGAAGCAAACATTTTAGTCCCGCTATCTACAACATCAATATAAGTTAATCCGCTTGGACTACTAATGGTTATTGAATTGCCGCTATAACTAGCACTACTAATATCCCACGCAGTTGACAGGTTATATTGATAAACAATTAGACTACTCAAGTCGTTAATATAAACATATAGCCCATTTTCACTGAATGACAATCCTGCTGGAGTTGTGCTTTGACTAGATACACTAAAGCTGACTGAATCATAACTTGCGGATGTAACATCCCAAGCTGTTGATAAACTATACTGGAATATTGAGTCTGAGTTGTATCCTAGAATGTACATTTTTAACCCATCGGATTTAAATCTTATTCCTTTTGGCACTGTTTCTTGAGATGTAACGCTAAAGCTAGTTGTGCTTCCCCAGCTTCCGCTAGAACCATTAAAAGCACTTGGCAAATCTGCTTGGTATACTAAATCAGAAGTAGTCAGCCAATACCCTCTTGTGCCGTCTGCACTTAAAATAAATGTTTCTAAACCTCCTACACTCGGATCAGATGTAAAAGTAACTTCTGTAGAATTGGCTAAGTCATAAGGAACCGCAACACTAGCACCCTCCATAGCCTGTGCAAGCGTAGCTAACTCTGTATTCGTAGCACCCGCAGTCCAAGTCTCTGATGCGTATGTGCCGTTAGAGTTATACTGCCAAGTCCCTGCGTTATTCTTAACAATGTCTCGCTCGCCGCTTGTGTTGTCTACTATGCCCCACGTTGTTCTATCGTCTGTAGAGATGGCGTAGTAGACGTTGCCGTCACCTGCGGCTTGGTCGGCTGTCATGCTGTTGATGTCTGTCCAGTAGGTTGAGTCTATGGAGTTTGTGGTGTGGACTGGGTTGTAGCCTGATGGTGCGGCTGTTGTGCCTACCGTGTACTCAAAAATCGTGTTATTCGCCGCGCCGACAACAAACATTTTAGTTCCGTCAGCGTTGAACGCAAGTCCCATTGGAAACCCGTCTTGAGCTGAAACAGAAAAACTATCTACAAAAGTTGCTGATGTAGAAGGGTCATACGCTGTAGATACAGTGTATTCATTTACATCGTCTCCAACAGTTCCACAAACAAACATCTTAGTGCCGTCAGTATTAAATGCTACTCCTTGTGGATTTGATTCTTGAGCGTTAACAGAATAAGCATTTGTATAAGAAGCTGTAGAAACATCAAAGCCCGTACTCAGAGTGTATTTGTATACAGAATTACCAGTATTTCCACTCATGAACATATAAGTGCCATCAGCACTAAAGGTTAGTCCAGAAGGGTCTGTATCTTGTGCTGATACAGAAAAAACAGAATCATAAACAGCAGTTGACACGTTAAAGCCTGTTGACAAGGCGTACTCATTAACATCATTTCCATTAGAGCCAAGAATAAACATCTTCGTGCCATCAGTATTAAACGCTATATCTTCAGGGCTTGACTCTTGTGCTGAGACTGAAAAGTTTTGCAAGTAGGTGGAGGTTGAAACGTCAAAGCCCGCGCTTAGTGTGTATTCGTTTACTCCCGCATCTCCGACAACAAACATCTTAGTGCCATCGGTATTAAACGCTACTCCTTTTGGGCTTGTTTCTTGTGACGCTACAGAAAAGCCATCCACGAATGAAGATAGTGATACGTCAAAACCATTTATTGAAACACCACTAAGCTCCAAATCCCCATCAACAGTATTATAGACAACGCCGTACATCTCCCAAGAGCCTGATGCGACTTGAGCGTATGAGGTAGGCGCTGTGGTTTCTACATTGCTACCGTCTGTGGCTGTTAAGACAAACACACCTGAGTTGGCTTCGATGGTCTTGCCTACGTCTGCTGCGGCGAATGAGCCTGTACCTAGTGTTAGTACAGCGGCATCTAACGTGTATTCGTGTACGGCATCACCCGTATCGCCCACGACAAACATCTTAGTTCCTGTTGTGTCAAAAGCTAGTCCTTGACAACTGCCTTCTTGCGCTGAAACGTCAAAAGATACACTAGCGTAGGAAGCGGTTGATACGTCAAACGCGGTGGTTAAAGTGTATTTGTAAACGGAGGCCGTATCCCTTGCCAACATAAACAACTCGGTTCCGCTTGTATTAAACGCAGCTCCTTTTGGTTGTGTGCTTTGTGTTGCAAAACTAAAACTATCTACAAAACTAGCAGTAGAGACATCAAACCCTGTCGATAGCGTGTACTCGTTTATATCATTCCCAGTATCACCAGTGACAAACATCTTAGTTCCGTCTGGATTAAATGTTATGCTTTCAGCCTCTGTTTCTTGACCCGATATATCAAAAGATTGAGTGAAAGATGCAGTGGAAACATCAAAGCCAGTCGTTAAAGCGTATTGGGCAACAGTATCCTCTGTCTCACCCACGATATACATTTTAGTTCCATCAGTGTTAAACGCTACACTCATAGGCGCGGCTTGTTGAGCCGACACACTAAAGCTATCCACGAATGTTGAGGTAGACACATCATAAGCTGTGCTTAATGTGTACTCATTAACATCATTTCCAGTATTGCCTGTGACGAACATTTTCGTCCCATCGGTATTAAAGGTTACTCCTGTTGGGGCTGTGTCTTGGCCGGATACTGAAAAGCTATCTACAAAACTAGCAGAGCTTATATCAAAGCCCATCCAAGACAAAGTAGTCGCAGGCGCACTATCCAGCCTTGTGTAGTTCTCAGCAGTCGAACTGACATCCCATGTGTTATTAGTCACGCCTGTCTGTGGAATTTCTTTAGTCACAGTAACAACAGGTGCTAGGATAGCGGGGCCAGTGAGACTAATGGTTACCGTCTGTCCAACTATAAACGTCTGGGTTAGTGTTCCAATCGTAGACCCAGCTGGGGCTTGTGAAACCCACGCTGAACCGTTAGAAGTTAAAACCTGCCCCGAAGCTCCAACGGAAGTTATACCTGTGCCCCCGCTAGTCGCAGCAAGAGTACCCGCAAGGGTAAAGGTGCCAGAGCTAGTAACGGGACCGCCCGCCGTAGTAAGACCTGTAGTGCCCCCAGAAACATTAACGCTAGTAACGGTTCCTGTGGTTACACTTTGGTATTCTAGTGCTGTACCGCCCCCATTGACCGCTAATACTTGGTTTGCGGTGCCAAATGCTGTTAAACCTGTGCCGCCGTTAGTTACAGCAAGAGTGCCTGCAAACGTAATAACGCCTGACGTAGTAACAGGCCCGCCGGTCGTAGTAAGACCTGTAGTTCCGCCCGATACGTCAATACTTGTTACTGTTCCCGCTGACGTAAGCGGTGCTTCCCACGAAGTACCGTCCCATATTAAGAAGGGCTTTTGTGAGCCTGCTGGGGTGCTTGTGTCGTCTATCCACTTGGTAGTTGTAGTACCCAGCACGCTCATACGAAAATCGCCAGTACCTACATAGTACATACCGCTGCTAACTTCGCTTGTGAACGTAAACGCCGGTAGTGATACTGTTCCTGCAAAACCCTTCAGGCCCGCCAGCATACCGCCCTGACCATTACGGTCTAGCGACGCAGTAAGCTCAGTCCCCACGTCCAACATGGTGGTGTTGCCCCACGTAGCCGTAATGGTAGTACCACCCGCAACTGGGTTGCCGGCAGGTAAGGTATAGTTGCCACTCGCGTCTCTAGCCATGTTTAAACCTCGTTACTCTTGAGTTATGTCTGATTGGAAGCCTACAAAACTTGGCTGAGCCATTGCTGTAATAGCGCTTCCAATGTGTTCGGCCACGCTCGTATTCGGTGTACGCGGCGCCGTCGCTAAAATACGTAAAAATTCTTGTGGG
>TARA_R110000751_G_scaffold35616_4_pt1 | contig 16113 bp, 13 predicted proteins | sample TARA_R110000751 | Tara Oceans TARA_R110000751 (sample SAMEA4398001) | marine metagenome | biome: Polar Biome; feature: [MES] marine water layer (ENVO:01000295) within the mesopelagic zone...; material: water (ENVO:00002006), including particulate matter (ENVO:01000060) such as...... | reverse complement strand
CCCGCCGCGACGACCCGGACGGTCGCCGCGCCGCAGGACGCGTCCGACCCGGCGCTGCGGGCCTTCGCCACGCGGTTGCTGGCCGATCTCGAGCGTCAGCTCGGGGCGAGCGGCGCGCGCCCTGCGCAGGCATCGGCAACCCTGTTCCGCATCCCGCTGGTCGCCTCGGGCGACGCGCCCTATCCCGCGCCCCCCCCGCCCCCCGCGACCGAGGGCGCGGCCTGCGCCGTCGCCTCGCCGTGGATCGCGCTGACGGTGCGGCGGGACGGCGCGGGCATGAAGGTCGAGCTGCTGGCCCTGTGGAACGAGCGGCAGGTCCTGCTCGACCTCGCCGCGCTGGAGTCCGACGCGCCCCTGCCCGAGACCGCCCCGCAGACGCCGCTGACCCGCAGCGAATTCTCGGCCATGGCGCAGGCCTGGACGCGCGAGTCGATGGGAGGCGAGGCGCCCGCCGCGGGCGAGCCGCCGCTGGCCGAGCGCCTGCCCCCCGACGCGGCCCGGCTGTTCGCGGAGGCGCCCCAGGCGACCCGCGGTCCCTTCGACCTGGGCGCCGAGGCGACCCTGCGCGCGATCGCGGCGCGGATGAGCGAGGCCTACGCCGACCTCGCCGCCGCGCTGGTCGCCCGCTGCCTGACGCCAGGCGAGACAGGCGGCCGCTTTGGCGGACCGCACGACATTCGGACCCTCGCCGGTCCGGATTTTGGGACGGCGCCCCCGGAGTGAGGCCGCCGCCCCATGCACATCCAAGAGCCCGTGACGCCGGGCCAGCTGGGGAGAAAGACGATGGCATTTGCATCTGTAAAGAATAACACGACCTTCACCGGATTCAGCGCCGACGACGAGGCCACGATCCTTGATGCGATGAAGACCGGCTACAACGGCTCGGCGGTCGCCAAGAAGATGTTCGACGACTGGATCGCCGCGGGCAAGGACATCGAGGTCGACTTCGTCGCCGGCGCCTTCCAGGCCCGCACCAACGCCGGCAAGATCGAGATCGACCTGAGCTATCTCGACGACGCCAGCTACATCGACAACACCGGCCAGGCGGTCGAGGACACGCCCGTCACCGCGATCCTGCACGAGTTCGTGCACGCCCTGACCGGCAAGCGGGACAACGGCGACTATGTCACCGACTACCGCGGCGACACCGTCAATATGTCGAACAAGATCTACAAGGAGCTCAGCCTGGCCGAGCAGAACTCCTATGTCGCCTACGACAGCTCGGGCGACATCCTGACCCGCGACCGCGAGTATACGGCGGGCGCGTCCATCGACCGGTCCCAGGCCGGCGACCGGGACTGGAACTCCTCGGCGGCGGGCGTGTCCAAGGACCTGCTGATCGGCGGCGCCTCGGGCAACAACCTGCAGTCGGGCCGGGGCGCGGACGTGCTGTTCGGCGCGGGCGGCGACGACCAGCTCAACGGCGGGGACGGCGACGACGTCACCCTGCTCAGCGGCAAGCCCACCGACTACGACATCCGCGTCAACGCCGACGGCACCTGGACCTCGCGCCACGTGCGCGGCGACGCGGACGAGGGGACCGACACCTTCTCCAACATCGAGAAGGTGCGCTTCGCCGACGACGAGACCTTCAGCCTCTCGAAAGGGGGCCTGACCTACCAGACCGACTTCGCCTTCGTCGTCGACACCACCGGATCGATGTGGGACGACATCGGCGCGGTGCAGGCCTCGGCCACGGGCGTGATCGACGCGCTGTTCAACAACGACGCGATCGATGCGCGCGTGGGCGTCGTCTCCTACAAGGACAACGCCAACGGCGAGCCGACGCAGGTGCTGCTGTCGTTCACCGACCAGGACGATTTCGCCGACCGCAAGGCCGCGGCGCAGGCGGCGATCAACTCGCTTTCGGCCTCCGGCGGCGGCGACACGCCCGAGTCCGCCTTCGACGGACTGCTCAAGGCGCTCGACGGCTCGATGGGCGACTGGCGGGAGGGGGCGGGCACCAAGCGCATCGCCCTGTTCACCGACGCGCCGGCCAACGACGCCCACCTGCTGCCCACGGTGCTGAGCTTTGCGCTCAACATCGGGGCGGTGATCTCCTCGCGGACCACCGAGTCGCTGGGCGCGGGGATGACCGTCGACACGTTCAAGTTCAGCTTCGGCGACGGGCTCGCGGGCCGCGATCCGGGCTCCGAGGGGGACGATCTGCCCGACTTCGTGCCCAGCGACGACCCGGTGTCGCCGCTCTCGGGGACGGCCTCGGTGCAGATCACCACGATCCAGATCGCGGGCACCGACACCGATCCCGACCTGGTCGACGCCACCGAGCAGACCGGCGGCGCGGTGGTGGACGCGGCCGACCCCGACGCCGTGGTCGAGCAGCTTCTGAACCTGATCAACACCCCCAACTACGCCATCGCGGCCGAAGTCTCCTCGCTCGAGGAAGGCGACGCGGGCTTCACCCGCGTGACCTTCACCATCACCCGCGACCGCGCCGAGAACGACGCCGTGGTGACGCTGGGCACGACTGGCGACGCCGGCCCCGGCGACGTGACCAACATCAACGAGACGGTGATGCTGGCGGCGGGCGAGACCTCGGCCAGCTTCAACGTCCGGGTGCAGGGCGACACGGTCAACGAGCTCGACGAGCGCTTCGGCCTGACCATCGAGTCGATCGACGAGACCGCCACCGTGGGCATCGGCGAGGCCGGCTTCACGATCCTCAACGACGACACCCTGCTCGAGGGCACGGGCGAGGGCGAGGATCTGCTGGGCACGCTGCTCGACGACCGGATCGAGGGGCGCGGCGGCGACGACCTGATCCGCGGCTTCAAGGGGGCCGACGTGCTCGCGGGCGGGCTCGGCCGCGACGAGGTCTATGCCGGGCGCGGCATGGACGTGGTGCGCGGCAACAAGGGCGCGGACAGGGTCGACGGCAAGCAGGGCGACGACGAGGTCCACGGCGGCTTCGGCCACGACGTGGTGCGCGGCCAGCGCGGCGACGACCTGATCGACGGCGGCCGGGGCATCGACCTGCTGGTCGGGGGCGCGGGCGCGGACGTCTTCGTGCTGCAGGCCGGCGTGCCCGCCTACGACCGGGTGAAGGACTTCCAGGACGGGCTCGACAGCTTCCTCGTCGAGGGCGCCGGGGGGGCCGGGCTCGATGACCTGGTCTTCGACATCCGCGACGAGCGGACCCGCGTGTTCCTGGGCGACGACCTCCTGGCCGTGGTGCGGGGCGACTTCGAGGCCCTCGATCCGGGCGACTTCGTCTTCGCCTGACACGGCTCCGACCGGCGGCGCGCCCTGCCCGCCGCCGGTCCCCCCTCCCGACAGCCTCCGCTCCCGCGCCGCAATTGTGGCGCCGTGGCGCGAGACGGCTATGATGCGGTCCAGCGACCGACAAGGGGGAGGGAGAGCGCCATGGAGATCCTGGTGACCGGAGGCGCGGGCTTCCTCGGCGCGCGCCTGATCGCCGCGCTGCTGGCCGCGCAGGACGCCGGCGCGCCCGGCCTGCCAGCGTTCGAGCGGATCGTCTCGCTCGACCTCGCCCCCTGCCCGGTTCCCGACCCGCGGGTGACCTCGCGCCTCGGCGGGGTCGAGGAGGCCGAGGCGCTGGCCGGCGCCGTCGGCCCGCAGACGCGCGCGGTCTTCCACCTCGCGGCCGTGGTCAGCGGCCAGGCCGAGGCGGAGTTCGAGACGGGCATGCGGGTGAACCTCGACGGGACGCGCCGCCTGCTCGACGCCTGCCGGCTGCGGGCCGATCGGCCGCTGTTCTTCTTTGCAAGTTCGCTCGCCGTGTTCGGCGCCGACTGTCCCGCGGTCGTCCCCGACGACCAGGTGCTGCGCCCGCGCTCGAGCTACGGGACCCAGAAGGCGATGGGCGAGATGCTGGTCGCCGACGCCTCCCGCCGCGGCTTTGTCGAGGGGATCGTGGGCCGCCTGCCCACCGTGGTGGTGCGCCCGGGGCGGCCGAACGCGGCCGCCTCGTCCTTTGCAAGCTCGATCCTGCGCGAGCCGATGGCGGGCGAGCCCGCGGTCTGTCCCGTCGACCTCGACCTGCCGCTGTGGATCGGCTCGCCCGAGGCGACGCTGCGCAACATCGTGGCGCTGGCCTGCCTGGAGCGCGCGCGCTTCGGCGAGCGGATCGAGGTCAACCTGCCGGGCATCGAGACCACGCCGCGGGCGATGCTCGCCGCCCTGACGCAGGCCTGCGGGCCGGACGCCGCTTCCCTCGTCGCCCACCGCCCCGACCCCGCCATCGAGGCGATCGTGGCGAGCTGGCCGAGCCGTTTCGACACCGCGCGGGCCGAGGCCCTGGGACTGCGCGGCGATCCCGACGTCGCCGCCCTCGTGGCCGCCCACCAGCGCGCCATGGGCCTGACCGCCTGGACCTGAGCGGCCGCGGGGAGGGCAACGACAAAGGCCCCGGGCGCGGACCCGGGGCCTGTTTGCGAAGCGCGAAACTAGCGGCTCAGGACAGCGCCCGGACCACCTCCTCGGCGCGGATGATGCCCAGGTCCTCGCCATTGGGCCCGCGCACCCACAGCGTGGGCGAGCCGGCCAGCAGATCGAGCACCTCGCGCACCGGCATGTCGGCCTCGACCACCCCGCAGCCCTCGGGCGCCCAGCCGGGCTGGGCCACGTCCGAGGCGCGCAGCACGCCCAGCGGGTTCATGTGGGCGACGAAATCCTCGACATAGGCGTCGGCCGGCTCGCGGATGATCTGCTGGGGGGTGCCGCACTGCACGATGCGCCCGCCCTCCATGATCGCGATCCGGTCGCCGATCTTGAACGCCTCGTCGAGGTCGTGGCTGACGAAGATGATCGTGCGTTTGAGGTTGCGCTGAAGCTCCAGCAGCTCGTCCTGCAGGCGGGTGCGGATCAGCGGGTCGAGCGCCGAGAACGGCTCGTCCATCAGCAGGATCGGCGCCTCGGTGGCAAACGCGCGCGCGAGACCCACCCGCTGCTGCATGCCGCCCGAAAGCTCGCCCACCTTGCGGTCCGCCCAGTCGGTCAGGCCCACGAGGTCGAGCTGCGCACGGGCCTTCTCCTCGCGCTCCTTGTCGGGCATGCCGGCGAGTTCGAGGCCCAGCCCCACGTTGTCGAGCACGTTGCGCCAAGGCAGCAGGCCGAACTGCTGGAAGACCATCGCGACCCGGCTCAGCCGCATCCGGCGCAGGGTCTTGGCGTCGCAGTTGGAGACGTCGGTCATCCCCTCGCCGTCGTTGACCAGCACCCGGCCGCGGCACACGGGGTTCAGCCCGTTGACCGCGCGCAATAGCGTCGACTTGCCCGAGCCCGAGAGGCCCATCAGCACCAGGATCTCGCCCTCGCCGACCTCGAGGCTGCAGTCGTGCACGCCCAGGACCTGGCCGGTCTCCTCCTGGATCTCGGCGCGGGACTGGCCCCGGTCCATCAGCGGCAGGGCGGTCTGGGGGTCGCCGCCAAAGACGATGTTCACCGCCTCGAAGGTCACCGCGGCGGGGCGGGTGGTGTTCTGCGTGGCCATGCTCGCCCCCCTCACTTGCGATGCCCGAGGCGCAGCATGCGGTCGAGCATGATGGCCACGACGACGATGATGAAGCCGCTCTCGAACCCGAGCGCGGTGTTGACCTGGTTGAGCGCGCGCACGACCGGCACGCCCAGCCCGTCGGCCCCGACCAACGCCGCCACGACGACCATCGACAGCGACAGCATGATGGTCTGGTTCAGCCCCGCCATGATCTGGGGCAGCGCGTAGGGCAGCTCGACCTTCCACAGTTTCTGGGATCCGGTGGCGCCGAAGGCCTCGGCCGCCTCGAGCAGCGGCGTGGGGGTCGAGGACACGCCCAGATAGGTCAGCCGGATCGGCGCGGGGACCACGAAGATCACCGTGGCGATCAGGCCCGGCACCATGCCGATGCCGAAGAACACGATGGCCGGGATCAGGTAGACGAAGGTCGGCAGCGTCTGCATCAGGTCCAGCACCGGCTGCATCCAGGCGTAAAGCCTCGGCCGATGCGCCACCGCGATGCCGACCGGCACGCCGATGGCCATGCACACGACGCAGGACGAGACGACCAGCGACAGCGTCTCGGTCATCTCCTCCCAGTAGTCCTGGTTGAGGATGAAGAGGAAGCCCAGGAACACCCCCAGGCAGACCTTCCACGAGCGCTGGATCAACCAGGTGACGCCCACGAAGAAGGCCACCACCAGAATCGCCGGCGGCTCCTGCATGATCCACAGCAGCGCGTCGATCATGGCGGACATCACGTCGGCCAGGCCGTCGAAGAACCAGCTGCCATGCGTCTGCAGCCAGTCGAAGAAGCCGCCGGCCCACTTGCCCACGGGAATCTTGTAGTCGCTCAACCAGTCCAAGCCGGTCCCCTCTTCCCTCGAAAAAACACCGGCGCGGGCCGGCCCTTTCGCCCAGCATATCCCCTGGCGGGGGAAGTTGGCAGACGGGCGGCCGCACGCGCCGGCCTTTCTCCAGCCGCCCCGGAGCGCGTCGCCGGGGGGCCGGGGCCTCGCGCCCCGGACGGGCCCGGGGGGAGGCGGGCGGGCGGCGCGGCCGGGGATGTCCCGGGCGCGCCGCCCCGCGATCCGCACGCGGTCAGGCGGGGGCGTTTGGGGTCCCCGTCGCAGCCGCGACCTGCCCGCCCCGGCGCGCGTCTCGGGCCCCTCGACCCGGACGCGCCCCGTGGCGGACGGGGCCGATCAGAGGCCCAGCTCGGCCTTCACCGCCGGCAGGCCCGGCTCGCCGTCGAGCGTGGTGACGCCCTCCAGCCAGGGCTCGATCACCGTGGGGTTGGCCTTCAGCCAGGCGGCGGAGGCCTCGTCGGCGTCCTCGCCGTCGTCGAGGATCTTGCCCATGATCTCGTTCTCCATCGGCAGCGAGAACTTCATCTGCTGAAGCAGCTTGCCGACGTTGGGGCATTCCTCGACATAGCCCTTGCGGGTGGTGGTGTAGACCACGCCCTCGCCGCCGAAGAAGTCCTCGCCGCCCGGCAGGTACTTCAGCGAGAAGTTGGCGTTCATCGGGTGCGGCTCCCAGCCGAGGAACACCACCGGCTCCTCCTTCTTGTAGGCGCGCGCGACCATGGCCAGCATGCCCTGCTCAGAGCTTTCGACCACCTCGAACTCGCCCAGATCGAAGGTGTTCTTCTCGGTCAGGCCGACGAGATAGGCGTTGCCCTCGTTGCCCGGCTCGATCCCGTAGATCTTGTCGTCGAGGCCGTCGGCGAACTTGTGGATGTCGGCGTAGGACTGAAGACCGGCCTCGTAGAGGTAGGTCGGAACCGCGAGCGTGTACTTGGTGCCCTCGAGGTTCACCGCCACCTGCTCGATCTCGCCCGAGTCGAGATAGGGCTTGATCGCGCCGTTCTGCGCCGGGATCCAGTTGCCCAGGAACACGTCGACGTCGTCGCTCTCGAGGCTGGCGAAGGTCACCGGGACCGAGAGCACCTTCACGTCGACGTCATAGCCCAGGGCCGTCAGGACCTGCTTGGCGATCGAGGTGGTGGTGGTGATGTCGGTCCAGCCGACGTCCGAGAAGGTCACCTCGTCGCAGTCGGCCCGGGCGGCCAGCGGCGCGCCGGCGACCGCGGCCAGCGCCGCCACGGCGCACGCACGGGTCAGGAAGGAAGAGGTCTTCATTCGGCATCTCCTGTCGGGTCGGATCCCGACCGCGCGGCGGTCCCTGCAAAGGCGCGCCACGCGGCGGGTTGCTTTTGATTGACGCCTCAATCAAAAAACAGTTGAGGCCGGATGTAAACGGTTGAGTTCGGAAAAGGACGCCGCCATGCCCCGGATCGGGATGGAGCCGCTGCGCCGCGAGTCGCTGATCCGCGCCACGATCGCCGAGATCGGGCGGGTCGGCTCGCTCGACGTGACGGTCGGAAAGATCGCCGCGCGGGCCGGCGTCTCGGCGGCGCTGGCCCACCACTATTTCGGCTCCAAGGACCAGATCTTCCTGGCCGCGATGCGTCATATCCTGCGGGAATTCGGGGCTTCCGTCCGTATCCGGCAGGCCGCGGCCCAGGGCTCGGCCGCCCGGATCCGCGCGCTGGTCGAGGCCTCGTTCTCGCCCGAGCAGTTCGACCGCGAATGCGTCGCCTCGTGGCTGGCGTTCTACGTCCTGGCGCAGACCTCGCCCGAGGCCGCGCGGCTGCTGCGGGTCTATGCGCGCCGGCTCGATTCGAACCTGGTGCACGACCTGCGCCCGCTGGTCGGCGAGGCGCCGGCAAGGCGAATCGCCCAGGGCATAGCCTCGATGATCGACGGGCTCTACATCCGCTGCGCCCTGCAGGACCGCGCCCCCGGCGCCGCCGAGGCCAAGCGCCTGACCCTCGACTACGTCGATCTTCACCTCGCCGAGGGGCGCGCCGCGCCCGATCCGAACGAGGGGCGCGCCGCGCCCGACCCGAACGAGGGGCGCGCCGCGCCCGGTCCGAAACCGCTTCGCGAAGTCCGGAGGCTTCCCGCCGAATGACGTCCCGCCCCAACATCCTGATCCTGATGGTCGACCAGCTGAACGGGACGCTGTTCCCCGACGGTCCGGCGGACTGGCTGCATGCGCCCAACCTCAAGGCGCTGGCCGCGCGCTCGGTGCGCTTCGCCAACGCCTACACCGGCTCGCCGCTGTGCGCGCCGGGGCGGGCGAGCTTCATGTCGGGCCAGCTGCCCCGGCGCACCCGGGTCTATGACAACGCGGCCGAGTTCGCCTCCTCGATCCCCACCTACGCTCATCACCTGCGGCGCGCGGGCTACGCCACGACGCTGTCCGGCAAGATGCATTTCGTGGGGCCCGATCAGCTGCACGGCTTCGAGGAGCGTCTGACCACCGACGTCTACCCCGCCGATTTCGGCTGGACGCCCGACTACCGCAAGCCGGGCGAGCGCATCGACTGGTGGTATCACAACATGGGCTCGGTGACCGGCTCGGGCGTGGCCGAGATCACCAACCAGCTCGAGTATGACGACGAGGTCGCCTACCATGCGGTGCGCAAGGTCTACGATCTCGGGCGGCGGCAGGACGAGCGGCCCTGGATGCTGACCGTCAGCTTCACCCACCCCCACGATCCCTACGTGGCGCGCCGCAAGTACTGGGACCTCTACGAGGATTGCGAGCATCTGGCGCCGCCCATCGGGGTCATTCCCTATGCCGAGCAGGACGCGCACTCCAGGCGCCTGTTCGACGCCAACGACTGGCGCAAGTTCGACATCACCGGCGAGGACATCCGCCGCTCGCGCCGGGCCTATTTCGCCAACATCTCCTATCTCGACGACAAGATTGGCGAGATCCTCGAGGCCCTGCGCGGAACCCGGCAGGAGGAGGACACGATCGTCCTGTTCCTCTCCGACCACGGCGACATGCTCGGCGAACGCGGATTGTGGTTCAAGATGAGCTTCTTCGAGGGCTCCGCGCGGGTCCCGCTGATGATCGCCGCCCCCGGACTTGCGCCGCGGCGGGAGGAGACGCCGGTCTCCACCATCGACGTGACGCCGACGCTCGGCGCGCTCGCGGGGGTCGATATCTCCGAGATAGCGCCCTGGACCGATGGCGAAAATCTGGTCCCGCTGGCCCGGGGCGGGACCCGCGACACCCCCGTGCGGATCGAGTACGCGGCAGAGGGCTCCCATGCGCCGCTGGTCTGCCTGCGCCAGGACCGCTGGAAATACGTGCACTGCGAACTGGACCCGCCGCAGCTTTTCGACCTTTCGGCCGACCCGCATGAGCTGAGCAACCTCGCCGACGACCCCGCCCATGCCGAGACCGCCGCGCGCTTCGCCGCGAAGGTCGCCGAGCTGTGGGACCTTCCCGCCTTCGACGCCGAGGTGCGTGAGAGCCAGGCCCGCCGCTGGATCGTCTACGAGGCGCTGCGCAACGGCGCCTACTACCCGTGGGATTTCCAGCCCCTGCAGAAGGCCTCGGAACGCTACATGCGCAACCACATGGACCTGAACGTGCTGGAGGATTCCCAGCGCTACCCGAGGGGGGAATGATGCGCGCCCAACCCACCGCCTCCCACTTCGTCGACGGGCGGTATCTGGAAGATAGCGCCGGCCGGGAGATCCTGTGCGTCTACCCGGCTACCGGCGAGACGGTGGCCCGGCTGCACGCCGCCACCCCTGCGGTGATCGAGGCGGCGCTCGCCTCCGCCGCCCGCGCGCAGAGCGAGTGGGCCGCCCTGCCCCCGGCCTCCCGCGGCCGCGTCCTGCGTCGCGCCGCCGACCTGATCCGCGCCCGCAACCGCGAGCTCTCGGAGCTCGAAACCCTCGACACCGGCAAACCGTTGCAGGAGACGCTGGTCGCCGACGCCGCCTCCGGGGCCGACAGCCTGGAGTTCTTCGGCGGCGTGATCGCCGGCCACGGGGGGGAATCCGCGGCGCTGGGCGGCGACTTCGCCTACACGCTGCGCGAGCCGCTGGGCGTGTGCGTGGGCATCGGCGCCTGGAACTATCCCACCCAGATCGCCTGCTGGAAGGCCGCCCCCGCGCTCGCCTGCGGCAACGCGATGATCTTCAAGCCATCCGAGACGACCCCCCTCTGCGCCCTCAAGGTCGCCGAGATCCTGGTCGAGGCCGGCGCGCCGCCGGGCCTGTTCAACGTCGTGCAGGGCTTTGGCGACGTGGGCGCGGCGCTGATCGATGACCCGCGCGTTGCGAAAGTCTCGCTGACCGGATCGGTTCCCACCGGCGCCAAGGTCTATGGCGCGGCCGCCGCGGGGCTGAAGCACGCGACGCTGGAGCTGGGCGGCAAGTCTCCGATGATCGTCTTCGACGACGCCTCGCTGGAGGATGCGGTCGGCGGCGCGATGCTGGGGAACTTCTACTCCGCCGGCCAGATCTGCTCGAACGGCACGCGGGTGTTCGTGCAGGACGCGCTCCACGACCGCTTCCTCGACCGGCTGGCCGAGCGCACCGCCGCCATCCGCCTGGGCGACCCGATGGACGAGGCGACCCAGATGGGCCCGCTGGTCACCGCCGCGCAGCACGCGAAGGTGATGGAGTTCATCGCGGCCGGCCGCGCCGAGGGCGCGCGCCTGGTGCACGGCGGGAATGTCCCGGCCTTGCAGGGCCTTGAAGCCGGTTGTTACGTCGAGCCCACGATCTTCGCCGACGTCGCCGACACGATGACCATCGCGCGTGAGGAGATCTTCGGTCCGGTTCTCTCCCTGCTGCGGTTCCACGAGGAGGAGGAGGCGATCGCGCGGGCCAACGCCACGCCCTACGGGCTCGCGGCCGGCGTGTTCACCGCCAATCTCGCGCGCGGGCACCGGGTGGCGCACGCGCTGCAAGCCGGCATCGTGTGGATCAACCAGTACAACCTGACGCCGGTCGAGATCCCCTTCGGGGGCGTGAAAGCCTCGGGACTGGGGCGGGAGAACGCATTGGCGGCGCTGGAAAACTACTCCCAGCGCAAGACCATCTACGTGGGCCTGACCCCCGTCGACGCGCCCTACTGAGGAGATTGCGCATGTCCACGATCACGGTGCACGGCCGCGCCACCTCCTCCAACGTACAGACGGTGATGTGGTGCGCCGCAGAACTCGGGCTCGAGGTCGAGCGGCTCGACGTCGGCGGTCCCTTCGGGGGGACGCGCACGCCAGACTATCTTGCGATGAATCCCAATGGCCTGGTGCCCACGGTTCAGATCGGGGACGAGACGCTTTTCGAGAGTGCGGCCATCGTGCGCTGTCTCGCGGCGATGCATGGGGACGAGGCGTTCTGGCCCGCCGACCCTCTGGCGCGCGCGCGGCTCGACACGTGGGCGGAATGGGGGAAGGTCACCTTCGGGGCGGCCTTCATCGCGCCGGTCTTCATTCCGCTGGTCCGCCTGAGCGAGGCGCAGCGCGACGTCGCGGCGCTGGAGACCGCCATCGGCGGGCTGAATGCCGTGGTGAAGATCCTGGATGACCATCTGGCGACATCCCCCTGGATCGGCGGAACCTTCTCCTTCGCGGACATCGTGCCGGGCCACCTGCTGTATCGCCTCCACGAGCTTCAGGCGACGGGTGAACTGACCCTCGCCCCGCATCCCAACGTGACCCGCTACTACGAGGCGCTGAAGGGCCGCCCCGCCTTTGCCGAGCACGTGATGATCTCCTTCGACGGTTTAAGGCCGAAGTGAAAGGCGTTGAGATGGAAGCGGATTTCGTCGTCGTCGGCTCCGGCTCGGCGGGCTCGGCGCTGGCGGCTCGGCTGTCGGAGGACGGCAAGCATTCGGTGATCGTGCTCGAGCACGGGGGGACCGACGCGGGCCCCTTCATCCAGATGCCGGCCGCGCTCAGCTACCCGATGAACATGTCCCGCTACGACTGGGGCTATGTCAGCGAGCCCGAGCCCCGGCTGAACGACCGGCGGCTGGTGGTGCCGCGGGGCAAGGTGATCGGCGGCTCGTCCTCGATCAACGGCATGGTCTATGTGCGCGGCCACGCGCGCGACTACGACCACTGGGCCGAACAGGGCGCGGCGGGGTGGAGCTATGCCGACGTGCTCCCCTACTTCAAGCGCATGGAGAGCTGGCACGACGGCGGTCACGGCGGCGACCCGGACTGGCGGGGCCGCGAAGGCCCGCTGCACGTCACCCGCGGCCCGCGCGAGAATCCGTTGTTCCACGCCTTCGTGGAGGCCGGAGCTCAGGCGGGATACGAGCGCACCGACGACTACAACGGCGAGAAGCAGGAGGGCTTCGGCCCGATGGAGCAGACGGTCTGGAAGGGCCGCCGCTGGTCCGCCGCCAACGCCTACCTGCGTCCGGCCCTCAGGCGCGGCAACCTGAACCTGCACCGCTGCCTCGCCCGCCGGATCGTCATCGAGGACGGCCGCGCCACCGGCGTCGAGGTCGAGCGCGGCGGCGCCATCGAGATCGTGCGGGCGCGGCGCGAGGTGATCCTGGCGGCCTCCTCGATCAACTCGCCCAAGCTGTTGATGCTTTCGGGGATCGGGCCGGGCGCGCAGCTGACCGAGCACGGGATCGCCGTCAAGGCGGACCGGCCGGGCGTGGGCGCGAACCTGATGGACCACCTCGAGGTCTACGTGCAGCAGGCCTGCACGCAGCCCATCACGCTCTACAAACACTGGAACCTGTTCGGAAAAGCCTGGTCGGGCGCGCAGTGGCTGCTGTTCAAGCGCGGGCTCGGCGCCTCGAACCAGTTCGAGAGCGCGGCTTTCGTGCGCTCCCGCGCCGGCGTCGACTATCCCGATGTGCAGTTCCACTTCCTGCCGATCGCGGTGCGCTACGATGGCCTGGCGGCGGCGGAGGGGCATGGCTTCCAGGCCCATGTCGGGCCGATGCGCGCCCAGTCGCGGGGCGAGGTCACGCTCCGCTCGGCCGACCCCTCGGACGCGCCGAGGATCGTCTTCAACTACATGTCGACCGAGCAGGACTGGGTCGATTTCCGCCGCTGCATCCGCATGACGCGCGAGATCTTCGCCCAGCCCGCCTTCGCCCCCTTCCGCGGCAAGGAGATCCAGCCGGGCGAGGCGCTCCAGTCCGACGCCGACCTCGACGCCTTCATCGCCGAGCATGCCGAAAGCGCCTACCACCCCTGCGGCACCTGCCGGATGGGTCGGGCGGACGATCCGGGCGCGGTGGTCGATCCCGAGTGCCGGGTGATCGGGGTCGAGGGGCTGCGGGTCGCCGACAGCTCGATCTTTCCGCGGGTCACCAACGGCAACACCAACGCGCCCTCGATCCTGGTGGGGGAGAAGGCCGCGGACATGATCCTCGGCCGTCCGCCCCTGCCCGCCGAGAACGCCGAGCCCTGGATCAACCCGCGCTGGCGCGAGAGCGATCGCTGAACCGGGCGGAGGGGGTCCCCTCCGCCCCGGACCTCAGGCCACGCGGCGACGCGTGAACAGGCCCAGCCCCGCCAGCGCCGCGCCCAGCAGGCCCGCGGCGGCGGGCAGCGGCACGGCCGAGACCTGCGCCTCGGCCAGCAGCGTGTCGCCCGGGGTCACGGGATTGGCCGGCGCATCGGCGAAGGCGAAGATGTAGATCAACGCCTCGGTGTCGGAGACGGTCAGCAGGAACTGATCCGACGAGAACTGGAGGAAGAACTCGCTCGAGTAAGTGTCGTCAAAGTAGCCGACCTGGAAATATCCCCCGAGATCCTCGGAGATATACAGCGCCTCGGGCGTCGCCAGCAGCCCCCAGGCGTAGAGTTCGGGCTCGCCCCACGACGAGCTGGTCGAGGTCATCGTCTCGTTCAGCCCGTCGGTGCCGACGAAGTTCAGCGACCAGTCGGTGATCGAGTCCTGGTCGATCTCGCCCAGCGTGCCGTCGGTGGTGATCGTGCCGGTGACGGTGATCTGCTCGGGCCCGCCGACCAGCGTGGGCAGCGACACCTCGTAAGTGAGCGCAGCGGCGGGCGAGGCGAGAAGGCAGCACAGGGCGGCCGCCCCGGTCAGCAGTCGGTACATTCGGTGGGTTCCCCACGAACCGGGGCGCGCCGCGCATCCCCACGACGCGCGTTTCGACTCCCGAAGGCCACGCCGTCCGGCACGCGCAAGAACGGCGCGCGGCGGCCGGGACGTTGCACCGACTTTACGAAGCGCCCCCCGGAGCGGCAATCGCCCGCCGCCCTGGCATCTTTGGAACGTTTGGAAGACCGATGGAACGATTGGCGCCGATCAACGACCGGTGCGGCTCCAGCGTTCCAGCCGGCGCGCGGCGAGGCCGAGCAGCACGTAGAGCAGCACCGCCCCCAGCGCGAGCACGAAGAGGGCCGCGAACATCAGGTCGGTCTTGGCCCGCCCGTTGGCCAGCAGCATCAGGTAGCCAAGCCCTTTCGAGGCGCCCACCCACTCGCCGATCACCGCGCCGATGGGCGCGTAGACAGCCGCCAGCCGCAGGCCGGAGGCGAGATCGGGCAGCGCGGCGGGCACCCGCAGGCGCATCAGCTCCGACCAGCGCGAGCCGCCCATCACCGCCGAAAGGTCCAGCAGCGCGGGATCGGTGCGCCGCAGCCCGTCGTAGAAGGCCGAGGTGACCGGGAAATAGATGATCAGCACCGTCATCAGGATCTTCGAGCCGATGCCGTAGCCCATCCAGAGCGTCAGGATCGGGGCCAGCGCGAACACCGGCACCGCCTGGCTGAACACCAGTGCGGGCAGCAGCAGCCGGCGGGCCAGCGGCGACAGCGCGAGCTGGATCGCCGTGCCCGCGCCCAGGATCGCGCCGAGCGCCAGCCCCGCCAGCACCTCGACGAGCGTGATCGCGCCATGCTCGGCGATCAGCGCCCGGCTGGTCCACAGCGCCTGCGCGACCCGCAGCGGCGAGGGCAGGATGAAGGGCGCGACCGCCGTCGCCCACACCACCCCCTGCCAGATCGCCAGCAGCGCCAGCGCCGCCGCCAGCCCGCCCGCGGCCGAACCGCCCCTCATGCGCGGGCCTCCGCGACGGGGTCGCGCGACAGCAGGCGGCGGGTCAGGCTCGCCTGTGCGGCCAGCACCTCGGCGCCCGCGGGATCGCGGATCGGCTCGCCGGCGGGGGGCTCGGCCTCGACCAGCCCGGACTCGGTCAGCAGCAGGATGCGATGGCCGAGGCGCGCGGCCTCATGCGCGTCATGGGTCACCAGCAGCACCGTGCGCCCGGCCAGCGCCCGGAAGGCCAGGGCCTGCATCTCGGCGCGGGTGCGCACGTCGAGCGCGCCGAAGGGCTCGTCGAGCAGGGCCACGGGCCGGTCCTCCATCAGCAGACGGGCGAGCGCGGCGCGCTGGCGCATCCCGCCCGAAAGCTCGGAGGGGGTCTTGGCGGCGTGGGGGCCGAGGCCGACCGCCTCGATCATCTCGCGCGCGCGGGCGCGGTCGGGGCGCTCGCGGCGCAGGCGGGCGCCCAGCACCACGTTCTCGCTCACGCTCAGCCAGGGCAGCAGCAGGTCGCTCTGCGCCATCCACGAGACCCGGCCGTCGAGCGGGCGGCCGGCGTCGTCGCTCGCCTCGCCCGCAAAACCCACCCCCGTGGGCAGGCCCGCCAGCAGCCGCAGCAGCGTGGACTTGCCCACGCCCGAAGGGCCCAGCAGGCAGGTCCAGCGGCCGGCGGGCGCCGAGAGCGCGAGCGGGGGCAGCGGCGGGCCGCCCCCCTCGCCGGGAACCAGGTCCAGCCGACCGGTCAGGCGCAGGCCGGGAGGCTGCATTCACTCGGCCGGCGCGGCGGTGACGTCG
>TARA_R110000751_G_scaffold5466_1_pt1 | contig 16131 bp, 13 predicted proteins | sample TARA_R110000751 | Tara Oceans TARA_R110000751 (sample SAMEA4398001) | marine metagenome | biome: Polar Biome; feature: [MES] marine water layer (ENVO:01000295) within the mesopelagic zone...; material: water (ENVO:00002006), including particulate matter (ENVO:01000060) such as...... | reverse complement strand
CTTGATGAGTTGCCAGATGATGCGGGTCATTTCGTCCCCGTCCATTTCGACAATCGGGTTCTTGACCTTGATCTTAGCCATGTTTTGTAATCCTTGCGGTTGAAGCTATTGGAGTGCGCTATAGCAGAGCGGCAGGCCGCGTCAAAACAGGTTCCCACATGTCAGAACAGCGCAGCCCCTGCGTCATCCTCCATTCCCCGCAATTAGGCGAAAATATTGGCGCTGCGGCGCGGGTGATGCGCAATTTCGGTTTGACGGACCTGCGGCTGGTGTCGCCGCGCGATGGCTGGCCGAATCCGGCAGCCGATACGATGTCAGCGGGCGCATTCGACGCCGGTGTGACGGTGAATGTGTATGAAACATTGCAGGATGCGCTGGAGGGCGTGACCTATCTGGTCGCGGCGACCGCGCGGCTGCGGGGCATCGAGAAGCGGGTGACGGATGCGGTGGGGGCTGCGGGGGCAGCCCATGCGCGGACGATGGGGGGTAAGGGGGTGGCAGCGGTGATGTTCGGGGGGGAGAAGTCTGGCCTTCCGAACGAGGCTGTCGCCCTGGCTGATCTTTTAATGACCTACCCGGTGAATCCCGAATTCAAGAGCCTGAACCTGGCGCAGGCCGTTTGCGTGTTCGCGCATGAGTGGGGCAAGTTGAGTGCGGCGGAAAACCCGGCGGATTTCCCGTCTCAAAGCGACGTCAAACCGGTTGCGTCGACGTCAGGCGCTGTTTCGGCGGACTCGCCGCCAGCAACGCGGGACGACGTGTTCCGGATGTTTGAGCATTTCGAGGAGGAGTTGGAGCGGGCCGGCTATTTCTTCCCGGCGGCGAAAACGCCTCTGATGAAGGACAATCTGCGCGCCGCCCTGATCCGGGCGGACTGGACCGAGCAGGAAGTGCAGACTTTCCGCGGCGCGATCAAGGCATTGGCGATCGGCCGCGGAAAGGCACGTGTCGTGCGCGAGGACTAGGCTATCTGCCTTTCCAGACGGGCGCGCGCTTCTCGATGAAGGCAAGTGGGCCTTCCTTGAAATCTTCTGTTCCGACAAGACCGGCAAAGGCCTTGCCGCTGGCACGCCAGAGATCATCATCATCATCGGTAAGCGCTGCGGCAGCGACCTTGCGGCTGGCCTGCACGGCAAGCGGTGCGTTGGCGATGATGCGATCAGCCAGTTTCGTAGCTTCGTCCATGACCTGCGCCTCGGGCACAACCTTGTTGACCATGCCGAGTTCGTAGGCGCGCTGGGATGGCAGCGGGTCACCAGTCAGAATGACTTCAAGTGCCGTTGGCATGCCGATGACGCGGGGCAGTCGGAACAGGCCACCGGCGGCTGCTGCGAGGGAGCGCTTCACTTCGGGCAGGCCGAAATTCGTCGTGTCGGCGCAGACGATCATGTCGCATGAGAGCGCAATCTCGGTGCCGCCAGCGAGAGCGGAGCCGGTGATGGCTGCGATGAGCGGCTTGGTGCGTTCGCGTTTCACGATGCCGGCGAAGCCGCCCTTTTCAGTGCCGAGCTTGCCGCCATTGCCTGCATTGATCTCTTTCAGGTCTGCACCCGCGCAGAAGGCCTTGCCATTCGCCTTCAGGATAGCGACCCACATTTCAGGATCGTCTTCGAAGCGATCCAGCGCGTGCTCAATACCGGTGGCCATGACGCCGTTGATAGCGTTCCGGGCTTCAGGGCGGTTGAGCGTGATGATGGCGAGATGGCCGCGGGTTTCATATTCGACTGACATTTGGCGTTCCTCCAGATTGGTTCTGGCAACACTAGGGCGGCTTACGCTGCGTTCAGCAAGCAGAAAGACGCGAAACCGCGTAACCCCTATTGGCGGCCCCAAGGGAAGGGCTGTCAGTGTTCCCTAAAATCAGGGAGCCCCGCGCCATGGATCTATCTTTCAGCCCGGAATACGAAACCTTTCGACAGGAAGTGGCCAACATTCTTTCCGCCAATGCGCACCTTGCGCCGACCAGTGACGACAAAGGGATGAAGAATCCCAAGCGGCTGGCGTGGCAGAAACTGCTGATCGAGAAGGGGCTCGCTGCGCGCACCATCCCGACTGAATATGGCGGATATGGCGCTGAACCAGATATCCTGAAGTCGCGGATCATCGCAGAAGAGTTTGCCCGGTCAGGTGTGCCACGCGCCATGTCGAACCAGGGCATTTCCATGCTGGTTCCGACATTGCTGGAACTTGGAACGCCGGAACAGAAGGCCGCCTATATCCGGCCTACCCTGCATGGTGAGATGATCTGGTGCCAGGGCTATTCGGAGCCGGGCGCGGGGTCGGACCTTGCAGCACTGCGCACGGCGGCAGTGGAAGAAGGTGATGATTACATCATCAATGGCAGCAAGATCTGGACCTCGACGGCCAAGCAGGCCGACATGATTTTCTGCCTTGTGCGGACAGATCCTGCCGCCAAGAAGCACCACGGCATTTCCTATATCCTGTTCTCGATGGAGACGCCTGGAATAGAGGTGCGCCCACTCGTCGACATGACTGGCACGGCGAATTTCAACGAAGTGTTCTTCACGGATGTGCGCGTGCCCAAGAGCGGGATTGTGTTCGAAGCCAACAAAGGCTGGCAGGTTGCCAATGCGACGCTGACACACGAGCGGGGCATGCTGGGCGACCCGAATGCGACCAAGGCACGGCTGATAGAGCTGGTCGAGCTGATGAAGGGTGAAACGATGAACGGCGAGCGCTTGATCGACAATCCGCTGCTGCGCGACCGCCTGTTGAAGTTGCAAGGCGAAGTTTACGCCATGCAGGCGAATGGATTGCGCATTACGACCCATAGCCTGAAGAAGGAGAGCGCGGGCCTGGCAGGCCTTGTCGTGAAGCTGATGGGGTGTGAGCTGAACCACGAGATTGCACGCCTTGCCATTGATGCGCTGGGCGAGCTGGGCATCATGTACGAGGAAGGCGAGCATCTTCGGGCCGGCGGTTCGTGGCAGGCGCGGTACATGTATGACCTCGGCCTGATCATTGGGGGCGGTACGGCGCAGATACAGAAGAACATCATTGCGGAACGGGGCCTCGGCCTGCCGCGCGAACCCAAACCGGCCAAGGCCTGAGAGGAGACGACCCATGGAATTTGCACTCTCAGAAGACCAGCGCATGTTGCAGGACAGCCTGAACGGCTTCCTGAAGGATGCCGCACCGCTCGATACCATTCGCAAGATTGCGACAGGAGATGGGGCCGCGAGTGCGTCGCTGGCGTCCGGCCTGGATGAGTTGGGCCTCGCGGGACTGCATGTGCCGGAGCATCGCGGCGGCCTTGGGCTGGGCCTGCTGGATGCCTGTCTTGTTCAAGAGGCGCTGGGTTATGCGATTGCACCTAGCCGGTTCCTGGCGACGACGGTTACGGCGCACGCAATGCGTAATGCCGGGGAGGATTTCCTTTCAGGCGTTGCGACCGGTGACATCAGGATGGGCCTTGCCTTGACGGAATTGTCGTCGCGGCGCGATGGCGCGGGCATCACGATGATAAAGGACAAGCTGACCGGCACATCACTGCTGGCGGATTCCGCAGACGGCTCGACACATCTATTGGTGGCGGATTCCACGGGGGCACTGAATTTGGTCGCCACGCCGAATGCTTCCCCCATGCAGACAATTGACCGGACACGGGTATTTTCTGAAGTCCGGTTTGATGGCGAGGCGGCGGAAATGACGTTGGCTGCGGATGACGAAGTGCTTGCTGCAGCCCGTCTTCTTGTGGCCGCCGACACGTTGGGCGCAGCGCAGGCGATGCTGGACAAGGCGGTCGCCTATGCGGCGGAGCGGCAGCAATTCGGACGTGTGATTGGGTCATTCCAGGCCGTGAAGCATATGTGTGCGGAGATGGCCGCGCGACTGGAGCCTTCACGCGCGCTTATCTGGCACGCGGCACATGCGTTGGACACAGGCGAGCCCGAAGGATTGGTCATGGCAACGCTGGCGAAATCGCATCTGGCGGAAGCCGGCACATTTATCGCGCGCACGTCAACGGAAGTGCATGGCGGGATGGGGTTCACCGACCTTGTCGGCCTGCATTACTGGTTCAAGCGGATTGGCGTGAACCGGCAACTGTTCGGCAGCCCCGAACAGTGCCGTCACGATGCAGCACGGCTTCAGGGATGGCTCGAAACCGCTTGATCAGATGACCTTGCCGGGGGACAGGTGGCTCGCGGCTGACACGATGGCCTCTGCATCGATCTGGAAGTGACGGTAAAGGTCCCCGATGGTGCCGGTCTGGCCGAAATGCTCGACGCCGAGGGGCGTTGTGGCGTGGCCCTTCACGCCGCCAATCCAGGCCAGGGTGGCCGGGTGACCGTCGGTGACCGTGATGAGCGTGCAGTCGCGGGGGACTTGTTCCATCAGGCGTTCGATCTGGCTCTTGGCGGCCGTGTTGCCCCGGGCGCGGGCCCGGCGGGCCGCCGTCCATCCCGAATTGAGACGGTCGGCGGATGTGACGGCCAGAACGCCAATGTCGCGGCGATTATTGCCGATGCGTCCGGCGGCCTTGATGGCTTCAGGCGCGACGCAGCCCTGATAGGCGATGACGATCTCGCAATTCGGGCCGGGTTCGCGCAGCCAGTAGCCGCCATCGATGACGCCCTGACGGAATGTTCCGTCGTTGCGATCAGACCAGCGGACCTGTTCGAGCTGGCGCGTGGTGAGGCGCAGATAGACAGAGCCGCCTGTCTCGTCGCGCAGCCATGTCCGCTCATCCGGATCGCCGTCGCCATCGCGTTGGAGATAATCAAAAGACCAGTCCATGATGATGGATAGCTCGTCGAGGAAGGCCGGCTCGAAGGAGACGAGACCATCCTGGCTCATGCCGATCAACTGGGCGCCGATGGACTGGTGGGCGCCGCCTTCGGGGGCGAGTGTCACGCCGGATGGTGTGCCGACGATGATAAAGCGGGCATCCTGATAACAGGCATAGTTCAATGCATCGAGGCCACGCGCGATGAACGGATCGTAGACCGTGCCGATGGGAATGAGGCGTTCGCCGAACAGGGAATGCGAAAGTCCCGCCGCACCGAGCAGGAGGAACAGGTTCATTTCGGCGATACCGAGTTCGATATGCTGTCCCGTCGGCGAGAATTGCCATTTCTGGGTCGAGGGGATCTGCTGGTCGCGGAACGTGTCGCCGCGGACCTCGCGCGCGAACAGGCCGCGCCGGTTCACCCAGGGGCCGAGATTGGTCGACACAGTGACATCGGGAGAGGTTGTGACGATGCGGTCGGCCAGTTCGGATTTCGACTTGGCGAGCGCGTCGAGAATCTTGCCGAAACCGGCCTGGGTCGACTGAACGTCGTCGTCGAGGAAGATCGGGCCGGCGCTGGCGACAGTCGGGGCGGAGAAGCGGCGGGGCCCGGCAGCAAAGAAGGGGACTTCGCGCAGGAAAGTGTTCAGGGCGTCGGAGTCTTCGACACTTGCCATCGGGGTCCATTCGTCGCCTTCGGCGATCCCCATCTTGCTCTGAAAGTCAGCCATCTGGGCCTTGTTCATCAGGCCGGCATGATTGTCCTTGTGCCCGGCGAGCGGTGTGCCCCAGCCCTTGATCGTGTAGGCGAGGAAGACGGTGGGCGTGTCGTCGGTAGTTGAATCGAATGCGTCACAGAGTGACTGGAGGCACTGGCCGCCGAGATTGTTCATCAGGGCGGCGAGTTCGTCATCGCTGCGGCGGTCGAGCAGGGCGGTAATGTCGCCCTGGTCACCGATATCGTTCATCAGGCGCGCGCGCCATGCAGCGCCGCCCTTGTAGGTCAGCGCGGAATAATCGGCATTGGGGCAGGACTGTATCCAGCTCTTCAGTGTTTCGCCGCCGGGTTCCGCGAACGCTTCGCGCTGGAGGGCGCCATGACGCAGAACAACCGTGCGCCAGCCGAACGCCTTGAAGATGTCTTCCACCTTTTCCCAAAGACCTTCGTGCACGACGCCGTCGAGGCTCTGGCGGTTATAATCGATGATCCACCACGTATTGCGCAGGTCGTGCTTCCAGCCTTCCTGCAGGCACTCATAGACATTGCCCTCATCAAGCTCGGCGTCACCCACGAGCGCGACCATGCGGCCCAGTGGCCTGTCTGCCGCCCAGGGTTTGGCTTCAAGATAGTCCTGTACGATTGAGGCGAAGGCGGTTTCCGCGACGCCGAGGCCGACCGATCCGGTGGAAAAGTCGACATCGTCGATATCCTTGGTTCGGCTGGGATAGGACTGCGCGCCGCCATAGCCGCGAAAGTTCTGGAGCTTCTCGAGTGTCTGGTTGCCCATCAGGTAGTGCATGGCGTGATAGACGGGTGCGGCATGCGGTTTGACGGCGACGCGGTCTTCCGGGCGAAGTGTTTGGAAGTAGAGCGCTGTCATGATCGACACCATCGAGGCGCACGAGGCCTGATGGCCGCCGACCTTCACGTCATCATCGCGCTTATCCCGCAGGTGGTTGGCATTGTGAACCGTCCAGGCCGAGAGCCATAGCAAGCGTTGCTCGAGGGTTTTGAGATGGTCGAGTTGGCTGGGCATGGGCAATTCCTGTTGGTGCGGCGGTGCCCCAGACCTAGCGGGAAAGACCGTGCGCGGGAATAGAAGAACATGAGGAAGTTCATGCGCCTTGCGGCAATTTGGGGGCAAAAACTGCTTCCTGATGCACCGCAAGGTTTTGCTATGGTCGAACGAGCGTTTCTCGAAACCAATCGGATTCAGATGGATCAAAAGCGTCTCGCAACCATTCGATGACCACCTGGCCCCGTCCCAGACGCCGAATGCGTTCAGTGTAGCCAAGCCAGAATTGTATTGAGGCCATAGGCGGAAGCGGCAGGGGCACAAGCGCCGGAAAGGCGGCGGCAATATAGGATGGCAGCACCGCAATGCCGCCGCCTGCAAGGCATGACGAGATCAGCGTCGCCGTAGAATTGCTCACCAGTGAAAACGGTATTAATTGCTTTGCCAACTCGGCGCCGTCAGCCCATCTATTGGACTGATTGACGTATCCTTCATGCAACAGGCATCTGTGCTCATGAAAGTCGGACAGGTTAGTGGGCATTCCATTTTGGTCGAGATATTCGCGCGACGCAAAACAGAGATAGTGGATGACGCCCATGCGGCGACCGATGAGTTCGCTGCGCTTTGGCGGCTCATACTGAATGGCAATATCAGCCTCATTGTCGAGCAAGTCCGGAGGCCGGTTAGACGTGGATAGTGTAAGTTGCACTCCCGGACTACGGTTCCTGAATTCGGGCTGACGCCGCGCGAGCCAATACGGACCGAGAGCGTCGCAGGTGACGATATGCACTGGTCCTGCATTCGGCGTGTCGATGTCAGACACATCGTCATGGGCAGCTGAAACGATGTCGGCCATGAGATTTGCATGCCGAAGCAGCAAGCGGCCAGCTTCAGTCAAGTCGATTCCCTTGGTAGATCGTTTCAGCAGCTCGGTTCGCAGCGCGCTCTCAAGCTCGCTGATGCGTCGGCTGATCGTTGGTACAGACCCGCCCAGTTTTTCGGCTGCGGCAGACATGCTGCCCAGCTCAGCGACAGCGCGGAATATCCGCATTCTGTCCCAGTCAAAAGTTTCCGTTAGCATCGCTTCCCCTTTCACGGGTGTAAGTCCCCGTTTCATTTACCGGTAAAGCCACGAAGCAACGCCTATGGCATCACTCAAGTACGCTTGTAGTGGTAAATGACAATGAATACAATCAGAAATAGCGAAGCGCAATTTGGTGCAATTGATCTGGTGCGCGTTGCCGAAAAAGGAGCTGAATTCGGTTTTCGGCGCGCGACCTTTTCCGAGCTGGAGCAAGGCATCGCCATGGCCGAATCGCTCATGTCTTCGAAGATTGCCGATCCCGTCGCCGTTGCCGAAATGGATCGGATAACGGGAATGACGGCCTGGGTGACCGGCGACCCGGTGGAGGGGATTTTCCTCACGCTGCCTTTGACTCGTAAGGGTGAAGTGGCGGTGCGGGAGGGTTCCTATAATCCTGCTCGCCCAGATCCGGCGCATCTTTGCGCGAACGGTGAGGGGTGTGCGGCCTTCTACATTGGCGTCTATGCCGGCGCGACTCGTGAGGCGCGCCGGAATGTGATGACGGCAGCGGCCGTCATGCGCGTGGAAATGTTCAGCGCCTATCCGTGCTTTGCGCGCGGTGCGACTGAGGACGGCAGGCGATCCATGGAAGGCCTGGGGTTCGTGCAATATGAGGGGGGACTGTCGGACCTCTATGTCCAGGAGGCGCTGACACCGATTGTGGCTGGTGTGCAGTGAAGCAGTATCCATCGATCGGAGAAAGTGTCCTGTGCCGCAATGTGCCGGCCGGAGGGTTTGAACGCTATACAGCGCAGCCAGTGCGGACACTGGAAGACTATCAGAAAATGGTCGCCATCCGCGCGGCGGTTTTCATGGCAGAGCAGGCATGCCCGTATACAGAAGAGTTCGACGGCAATGATCTTAATGCCACGCACTTTCTTGTATTTGATGGTAAAGACGCAGTTGGGACACTTCGGATAAGGTGGTTTGCCAATTTTGCGAAACTCGAGCGTGTTGTATTGCTGCGGAGCCAGAGAGGGCGGGCCGCCCTGCATGTCATGCTGGCGGAGGCATTTGAATTGGCCACGCGGAAAGGCTACCGGCTGATGATTGCGCAGATACAGGCGCGGCTATGGCCTGTTTGGTCGCGCACGTTCAAGTGCCGCCTGGCGGAAGGGCGACCGCGCTTTTCTTTTTCGGATTTTGACTATCTTGAGATCGAAATCCCTTTGCCCGAACACCCCAAAGCGCTGAGACCCGATAGTGATCCCATGGTGATGATCCGCCCGGAGGGGCAGTGGGATATGCCGGGCGTGCTCGATGCATCCGCGGCACGATCGGATAAGTCGGATGTCGCAGCCTGACGTTAGATCACGGATGTCCACGGCTTGCTGAGCAAGGCCGCCGAATTGATGATGCCTACCATGCAATAGGTTTGCGGGAAGTTGCCCCAGAGGTCTCCGTTAGCAGGATCAACATCTTCGGACAGCAATCCCACATGGTTGCGGCTGGCGAGTACCGATTCGAACATGACGCGCGCCTCATCTACGCGGCCGATCCGGAATAATGCATCAATATGCCAGAAAGTGCAGGCGGTAAAAGCTGTCTTGGGCCGACCAAAATCATCTTCTGTCTTGTAGCGATAGACGTGGTTGCCTTCGCGGAGTGTTTTGTCGATGGCGTCGACTGTTGCGACGTAGCGCGGGTCGGTTGCCGGCAGGAAGCCGATCTCGGCCATGAGGAGGACAGAGGCGTCGAGCGCTTCGCCCCCGAAGGCCGCCGTGAAGGCACCGACACTGGGGTTCCATGCTTTCTCCAGGATGGTTTGATGAATAATGGCGGCCCGTTCCGCCCAATAGGTTGCGCGGTCGGGCAGGCCAAGGTGGAGGGCAATCTTGGAAAGCCGGTCGCAGGCGGCCCAGCACATGATTGCGGAAGACGTATGAACATCGGCAATCGTCCGAAATTCCCAGATGCCCGCATCCGGTGTGTCGTGCATGGCGAAGGCGCGCTCGCCGACTGGTTCGAGTTGGCGAAATTCGGCAATGCCAGGTGGTGATAGAAGGCGATGGTCGAAGAAGGATTGCGATACGCCCAGCACGACCTGCCCATAGACATCATGCTGCACATGTTCTGCGGCCTGATTGCCACGGCGCACGGGGCCCATGCCGCGATATCCGGGCAGATGGGTGGCATGTTCTTCGGTGAGGTCTGATTCCAGTCCGATACCGTAAACGGGCTGGATGTGTCCGCCGCGCGACTGGGCGACAATGTTGCGGACCCAGCGCATATAATGCTCCAGTGTGCCCATGGCGGACAAACGATTCAGCGCTGAGACAGTGAAATACGCATCGCGAATCCAGCAAAAACGGTAATCCCAATTCCGCTCCGATCCCTCGTGTTCCGGCACTGATGTGGTGAGGGCCGCGACAATGCCTCCGGTTTCTTCGAATACGCACAGCTTGAGTGTGATCGCCGCGCGGATTGTCGCTTCCTGCCACTCTAGCGGAACGGCGAGACTGCGTGACCATTTTGACCAGTATTTCCGTGTGCGATCTTCCCAGTCGAGCGTCATGACATCGACGGTATCGGCCAGGGACTCATCCGCGCCCAGGATAAAGGAGACGTCGTGTTCAAGGAGAAAGCTCGTGCCGGACAGGATATAGGATACCGGCGCATCCGTGGTGACGCGGAACGCCAGTTCACCGTCAGTGAATCGGATGTGATTAACCCCGCGTACCGAGGGTAGATCGCGTGCGCCCCAGTTTGTTTGCGGCGTCAGGGTGATCCGGACGCGCGGCGTGCCGGACACGACGTGGAATCGTCGGACAACGGACGCTGGTCGGAAAACGCGGCCGCGATTTTCGAAGCGAGGCGCAAAGTCGACGATTTCCAGTATGGCGCCATCTTCCGCTTCAAGGCGCGTGCGAAGAATTGCGGTGTTGGTGTCATAAGTTTGCGAGCGGGATTTCAGACCGTCCATCCATACGCCGAACATGCCTGCGCCGCCGAGGAGTTGATTGAAAACGGGCTCTCCATCAAAGCGCGGAAGGCAAAGCCATTGGTAGTCACCCCCTGCGCTCACCAGGCCAGCGATGGTTCCGTTTCCGACAATGCCCATATTCAAAGTGCTCATACGGATGCAAATTCCTTCAATAGTGCGTGTACATCTTCGATCGATGACATGCGGTGTTGCGCGGCGGTTGCGCCTTCGCCGATCTTTACGGCAATGCCGCCGGCAGACTGGGCCGCGACGAAGGCATCTTCGTCGGTCGTGTCATCGCCGATCATGACTGGGCGGCGCCCGGCGAACGGCTTGTGTTGAATGGCCGCAGACAAGCATTTGCCTTTGTTGGCCGCCGTTGGCTTGGCTTCGTAGACCATCTTGCCGTGCTGTAGGCTGTAATCGTCAAATGGCAGGACGGCTTGCCTGAGCGCCAGGCCCAATTCGGATTCCACTGTTGGCGCGGCGCGGTAGTGGATAGCAATGACGGGGCCTTTCGTTTCCAGGTGTACACCGGGAAGCTGGGCCGCAATTTCAGCCAAGGCAGTGGTCAGGCCGTGAGGAGCGGCTGCGATCTCGTCAGCAGAGTGTTCTCCGGGACCAGAGGCGCGCAAGCCGTGATTGCCGAACCGCCAAAGGGTTGGCGGCACACGCTTGAACAGGTCGTCGAGATCGCGTCCCGATATGATGGCTAGCGCGCCGTTCAAGCGTTTGGCGCATGCCTCGAGAATGGCATCCATGCCCTGCGCAAGCCAAACAGTATTCGCGTCGTCCTGCAGGGCGGCAAGCGTTCCGTCGAAATCGAGAAAAACAGCGTCTTGCGACGAGAGCGCAAATGTTCGTGTGGAGTGGCCGGGCATGCCTTGCACTAGGATCCGGCCTTAACTGTGTCAAATGCGGCAAGGAAGTGCTTGCGCCACCAGGTGATATCCTGCTGGCAAATGCCGTCATACAGCGCGCGCCAGCGCTTCTGACGCTCGTCGAGCGACATGTTCAGCGCGGTGCGCACGGCCTCTGCAAGGGCGTTGGTGTCGTGAGGGTTGATGATGAGAGCCTCCTTCATTTGCTCGGCGGCGCCGGCGAACTGGGAGAGGACAAGTACGCCGGGATTTTCCGGATCCTGAGCCGCGATGTATTCCTTCGCGACAAGGTTCATCCCGTCCTGGAGCGGCGTGACAAGCCCAACCCTCGCAAGCCTGTAAAGCCCGGCGAGTTCATCGCGCTCGTACCCGCGGGCGAGATAACGGATCGGTATCCAGTCAAGGTCGCCATAGTCGCCATTGATGCGCCCGGACAGTTCGTCGAGTTGCTGTCTGAGTTGGGCATATTCTTCAACAACGGATCGCGACGGTGGCGCAATCTGGGTGAATGAGATGTTGCCGTGGAGATCCGGGTATTTGTCAAACAGCGTGGCCATACCCTCGAAGCGTTGAGGCAGGCCTTTTGAATAATCCATTCGGTCGACACCGATAATAAGTTCCCGGTTACCGAGAAAGCGTGCCAGTTTTCGAGACGCGCCCTCAGCGGCTTCGCTGGTCGCACTTCGGCTAAAGCCTTCTGCGTCAATTCCGATCGGGCAAAGCCGCACGGTGAGTGTGTGGTCGCCAATCCTGTAGTGTTCTTCGCCTACCTGTTCGGCGCCAAGTTCTTCCTGCACATAACGCGCAAAGTTCTGGCAATCATGCGGGCTTTGAAAGCCGACAACGTCATACGCGCAGAGGCCGTGAGCCAGCGTCCTGTGATCTGGAATAGACCGGAACACTTCAGGCGCTGGAAATGGAATGTGGAGGAAAAAACCTGTCTTGCGGTCGCAACCGGCGTCCTTCAATTGCTTGGCGAGCAGGAAGAAATGGTAGTCCTGAACCCAGATAACGTCCCCGGGTGACGTTTGATCCGAAACGACCTGAGCGAACTGCTGGTTAATCGCGACATAGGCAGCGAAATAATCGCTATCGAATACAGCCAGATCCAGTCGATTGTGCATCACCGGCCACAGGACGCTGTTGGCGTAGCCCAGATAAAAGCCTTCATATTCTGATTTCGACATGTCGAGCAGGGCAAAGGATACGCCGGTCTCTTCCGTCAGGAAGGCGCGCCGCCGGGGCGTATCAAAAATCTTGCCGCTCCAGCCGATCCAGAGGCCCCCGGTCTCGGCGAGCGTATCAGACAAAGCGACGGCGAGACCGCCGGCGCCTGGGTTGCCGAAGGCCGTTCGATTCGAAACGGCGACCAGGCGTTGGATTTGATGGGATGGAGATTTCGTCATGTGAGCACCTGCCCACCGTACTCACGAACCGTTGCGCGGTTCCGTTCTGCGAGCCAACGACCGTGAATAAAGTGCAGTATGCCCAATTTTGAGGCAGGCGGTCCGTTCATGATTGAGCGGGTCGTTATCGATGAGCGGAGGGAAATGGTGCCCGGGGGCGGAATCGAACCACCGACACGCGGATTTTCAATCCGCTGCTCTACCCCTGAGCTACCCGGGCGGGCCGATAGGGAAGGCGCGTAATAACCAAGGCAGGCACACTTGTCTATCGCGTTTTCAGTCATCGCCTGCGAAGTCGTCCAGCGGGCGCCCGCTGTCGGCGTTTTCATCCAATTCAGCTGGTGCACCGGGGATTGCATATCCCCCCTTGAGCCACTGGCCCAGGTCGACATCGGCGCACCGTTTTGAGCAGAAAGGCCGATATTCGGACGAAACGGGTTTCTTGCGACACTGCGCGCATTTTGGAGTGCGATTCTCAGGCGAAATAGGCTTGCTCATATCTGGAACACTTCAGGCTTGGACTTGGTGTAGGGTGAGATCGTCAATCGGGCCCCGAAAGACTCGTCAAGGCTGGCCTGAAGGTCAAGGCCGGACCCTGTCATCCATGAATGGGCTCGGGCCGGCATGTTGAGCTGGAAGCGGGCCATAGGCTGGGCGCGTGCTTCGCGCTGCAGGTGGCGAAGCCCCTCAAGACAGACAGTTTCGTCGGTCGGCAAACCGTCTGCGCCAAGCATCCGATCAGCAATGGGGGTTTCTCCCCAGGCAACTGATGCCTCCATGAGTCCGAAGGGCGAAGGCGCAAGTGCCTTGACCTGTCTCTGGGATAGATCGGCGAAAGCGGACAGAAATCCGTTGCGTATTTTGATTCCTGCCTCCCGATTGATCGGCGACACGCAATCGAGAACGACTGCGCCGCCAAGATTGCGCAGATTCATCTGGCGCGCGAGTTCACGACAGGCCTCGAGGTTTATTCGGAGCGCGCGAGCGGCTGCGCGCCCCCCATCACTACGACCTGACGTGTCGAGGTCGACGGCGACTAGCGCGGCAGTCGGCTGGATTTGAAGGGTGCCGCCTCCCGGCAAGGTTACGGATTCCGACAGGGCGTCATCGAACGCAGCTTGGATTTCCAGGTCACCTGCAGGCACATTTTCCGGCTTCACTTCCGTTCCAAGGGGCAAGCTCTTCTGCCACACGTCGACGGGATTGAGTCGCGTTTGAGATTTTTCTCTGGATTCGACCCTCACGACCCGAGCCAGCTTGCCGCGCCGCGCCTCTGCAACAATTTGCACCTCGATGCTTTGGCCCTCGGTCAGGCCGTGTCCATCGTTCAGCCGGACGAAGGCTTCGGTTCCGTGAGAGAGGTCAACAAAAGCGCCGCCCTGACGTTCATGGATCGCGCGGATTCTCCCTTCAGCGATGGTACCAACCTGGGCGCGCGACGTCTGATCGCTCCACCTGTCCAGTCGCAGGGCGATGGGCCGATCTGATGCGTCGTACGCGACCCAGCGTGTTTCCCCGATTGCCTTTTCGCGCAGAATTCGGGTCACCGACATGTCTATCGCAGGGCCGAGATCAAAGACGCGGTCACGGGATCTGCAGCGGATGCATCACCTGTCAGGGCCGGTTTCAAACGTGCAGCCATGGTCTTGCCGCGCTCGACACCCCACTGATCGAAGGGATTGAGGCCCCAGAGCTTGCCGGCAAAATATGTGCGATGCTCGTACATTGCGATAAGCGCGCCAAACGCTTCGGGCCCGAACTGTTTGTGGATCATGAAAGTCGAGGCGCGTCCTCCGGCATGGACCTTCTGGCGGGCGACCTTGTCGTCGAGGCCGGGCTCTTCCTTCATGACTTCAGCGAGGCTGCGTCCGTTTGCGAGGACCTCAGCCTGCGCGAGCGCGTGCGCTGTCAGCGCCGTAAGGCCTTCCGGATCGCGACCGGTGTCTGGCGCGAGGATGAACTCGCAGGGCACGGCTTGAGCGCCTTGGTGCAGCCATTGGTGATAGGAATGCTGGCCGACCGACCCTTCTCCGCCCCACAGAGCCGGGGCCGTCGCAACAGGCACTGTTATGCCGTCGGAACCGACGCTTTTTCCATTTGATTCCATTTCGAGCTGTTGCAGGTAGGTCGGCAGCAGCCTCAGACGGTTCGCGTAGGCCAGAAGCACACGCATCCTGTCGCCGAGGACGGACGTGTTCCAGTAGTCCAGCAGGGCGAGACGCATGGGGACGTTGGTGGCAAGCGGCGTGTCGCGCGTATGCGTGTCCATTTCCTCTGCTCCGACGAGAATTCTCTCAAACACGTCTGCGGTCAGGTAGATCATGCAGGCAAGAGACGCCGCGGACCAAAGCGAAAAGCGGCCGCCGACCGATAACGGCATGTCGAATAGATGCGCCTCGCGCCCCCCCAGCCAAGCCTCGGCCTTATCGGGCGCTGCCGTGACGAGGGCCAGGTGTCGGGCGGAATCGTCACCCAAAGCGTGCTCAAGCCAGATGCGTGCGCGGGCCAGATTGTAGAGCGTCTCTTCAGTGCCAAAGGACTTCGATACGCCGATGACGAGCGTTTCTTTAGGGTCGAGACCGTCCAGTGCGCGGTCGAGATCCAGCGGGTCGACATTTGCGCAAAAGCGCAGGTCTATTCCGGCAGGCGCCAAGTCTTCGAATGCGTCTGCGATGAGCCGTGGTCCGAAATCGGACCCGCCAATGCCGATATGAACGATGGCCGAGAACGCCTTGCCGCTCGCGGTTGTCGTTTTGCCTGAGCGGATGTCGCGGGCAAATTGCAACGCGGGTAACACGCTCTGCCTGACGTTTTCAGCTTCTCCCGTGAGTGGCGTTGTCGACCGTAGCGCCCAATGCAGGGCAGGGCGTCCTTCGGACGGGTTGACGATGGTCGCGCCAAAGAGTTCGCCTGCCGACGACTCGAGTTCATGGGTGCGCCCAAATTTGATCAGTGCGGCTTCGGAATCCGGGTCGAGGTATTGGCGCGCCATGTCGATCCGCCACCCGGCAGCTGCCAGAATCGATGTGCCCGCACGTTTGGTGGCGATCTCTCCCAAAGGGTTTTTGCGAACTCGCTGAGCGTGCGCGGATAGGTCTGCGGCCATGAAACGTTCCCCGATGATAGAGTTGGTCCATGGCATATCCGGCCTTGGGCCTTGAAGGCAAGCGACCGCCCCATGCACAGCCAGCATACAAATGCCTGCTTGAAACCCGTGCCACACATGGGTATGAGGCGCGTTTAACGGGCGATCTGCCTGCAATTTCGATATCAAACCGCGTCCGGCGGGCCGGACACCAAACACAGTAAGGAGAGGCCCGATGGGCAAGGCAAAGTTTGAACGCAACAAGC
>TARA_R110000751_G_scaffold152353_1_pt1 | contig 16142 bp, 15 predicted proteins | sample TARA_R110000751 | Tara Oceans TARA_R110000751 (sample SAMEA4398001) | marine metagenome | biome: Polar Biome; feature: [MES] marine water layer (ENVO:01000295) within the mesopelagic zone...; material: water (ENVO:00002006), including particulate matter (ENVO:01000060) such... | reverse complement strand
AGTTATAAACTGGCGTAAATATTCCGTTTCCGTCAAATGCCATTAATTACTTCCCTGCTCATTCTCTTTCTTGCCCATAAATCGCTTGCCCAGTGCCCGGCACAAGGGAAGTTCCAGACCGAACCCCCGGAATTGGACTGGTGAGGGTTCTTGCCGCGCTTTTTCTCGCCGCCTCCGTAAGACCAGCTAAGTTAACAGGTGAGCGGGCCAGTAAGCCCAGGGCAGTCCCATAGCCCACGTTCCCTTTAGTAAATTTCTGGCGAGCGCCGTACACGCGCAGGGTTTGTCTAATGGCAGATTCTAAAATGCCCGCCTTTTCTAAATTTTTCTCTGGGTTTTTCACCGCCGCCCGCATGGCCCCTGCATATTTGTTTATTAAATATCTCTCTTTAATCGAAAACAATTGGTTCAACAATGTTGGGCCTTCGTTCTTAAGTGTGGCAAGAGAAGCTAAAAACTTTTCAGGACTCAAAGCCCGACCCATTTTATCCTTTGATAATTTCATCCAGGCGACTTCCTTCATTGCGCCCCATTCCTGGCTTTCTCTTCCAAATATTTTAGCAATCCTCTCGGCAGCCTTGGCACTTTGTAATTTAGCTCCCAACCGACTAGCCCCAAAGATGAAGTTAACGGCCTGCTCTGGTGTCTCCGCCTCTTCAATAATTTTTTTGACGATCTTACCGCCTGAATCAAATTTGCCTTGGGGCTCAAATAGCTGTCCTTGTTTGCGGCGAGCCGTCCGCGCCCGAAGCAACTGCTCTACTGCCGCCTCATCGCCACTAAATAAGCCGCGATTAATCAAGTTATCTACATAATCATCGTAAGAATTAATAAGGGTGGATGCCGCGCGCCTGTCTGTCGGGTTTGCCGCAGCCCCTTGCAATTCCGAAATTATTTTCCTTTTTTGATCAATTTCCGCCAGATCAATTGCCGGGCCTGATCCTGCCCGACCTTTCCCACCTGGAAAAACAGACGCCCACGCAGAATCCATATATTCGGGAACCGAAGGCGCTTCATCAGAAGTTATGGGCCGCCCGCCCCCAGGCCGGCGCCTGTATAAAGTGTCTATTTCCGCTTGTATTCTAGTTGCCGCCGGAGTGAGGACATTATCTATAACGACGTTTTCTTCTTTAAGCGCGGCCCTAATATACGGCGTTATCTCGCTTGTATCAGTAAACTTAAAATTCTCAGGGGACATATCATCAAGGGCATCGTACTCGACTTTTACTTTAGCTTTCTCCTCGGCAAGCCTTGTCCTAAGGCCACTGTCTATGTCCGCCGCCGCCGCTGCGGGCGTTTCTGAGCGCCGCCCAGTAAGGCGGGATTGCGCGTCAACCTGTGCATCGCCCAACCTGACTTTTTGTAAGTCATCGGCATCCCTCATTATTTCTTTGGCCCCAGAACCGAACACGCCCATACGCATAGATTGTTCTTTCGCCAAAAGATCAGGATCTCCAGTAAGTGTTCCGCGTGTTGCCGGAATATTAAACTCAGCCATGTCCGCGCTTCTTCGAGCAACGTCAAGATCTCCCCCATCCCGGGCTAAACGCGCCCACTCTTCGGCATACCGCCGATTCATATGTTCTGGATCTAATCCAGATTCTCTCGCCACACGTTGCCCTTCTTTTGTTAGCTTTCCTGTGCTTTTATTAAAATAATTATGATTAGTAAAAATTTTCCGGTAAACAGTTTTTACCATAGGCGCAAATGGCTCTACCATAGCCCCCATTGCGCCCATTAGAAGGGCGTCTTCATAGTTAGTCTCCCGCTTGCTTCCAAACTGTTGCGAGGCTTTTTGTAAGCCAATATCAGCGCCAGTCCCTCCAATAACGTTTTTCACCGTGCGGCCCAAAAAGCCAGAAGCCCCCGGCGGCACAAGTCTGTTTCCAAAGGCATAGGCGCCCGCCTGCGACACAAACGGCGCAACATCACCAACGTCAAAGCCGGGAGGATTGAGATACCCAGACGCCATTTTCTTATTCGTCGGGTCTTCATAGGTGGCGAACGTGTAGTCTTTGCCGTCCCTTTCTATCGGGAGCAAGCTGACATCCGGTAGTTGTTTTTTAATAATGTCCCTTCGTTCCTGCTCTGTGTTAGCAGTCTGAAACCCTGCGGCGGTTTCAAAATTATAAGGGAACGAGCCGGGGGCGGGAATGGCCCATCTAGGGCTATAGTCTTTCATTTCGCCCGGGTCCGGAAACCCTACATCGTGAGGCGGTCCGCGATAAGCCTCAATAGCGCTCCTTCCCAAATCACGAACAGCGCCAACAGCCTGTCCAGGGAGGTTTTTTATAGTATCTATAACGCCCGTCGCGGTTGCATCCACAACCCCAGGCTTGGTTTCTTCAGCGCGCGCCTTGGCCTGCGACTCTTCAGCTCGCATATCCATATAAACTTCCGAAACAAGCCTAAATTCCTTAGGCCACTCCGTCCCGGGAGGGGGCTTATTTTTTACTAACCACGCCGCATAATCGTCTATTGGCGGCATTAATTGCCTCCCCCTTGAATTATTGCGTCCGCGCGGTCCCTATTTGTCAGGTTATCATCGCCCGATCCAGGAAGACCCGCAGCAGGATTATTTGCAGTAGGGCTCATTACATTGGCAACGGCATCATAATCGTCTTGCGTAAATATTGGGTTTGCAGCCGACCAAGCGGCCATAGCGGCATAGTGATTTTGGTCAACAAAGCCGTTCTTGTCTTCGTAATCCATCGTCATTTTGGCATATTTAATTAATAGGTCGTTCTTTCTTTTGTAATATTGCGCGATAAGTGCATTGCCTCCTTGGGTGTTAGCTAAACCCGGCGGGAGTGAAACCAAAAATTGTCTATCTGAATCGGACATAGGCCCAGGCAGATCAGTCTTCATGTCTAAGGCCATTTTGGCGGTAATTGTTTTCGCCAACTCCCCAGACGCTACGCCTTTGACCTCAAACCCCATAGCCCCCGCTACTTTTTTAAGACCCAGCGCAATCTCGGCGCCCGGGCCTGTGTAAAGCTCCGGGTCGTTAAGTGCCAACATGAGAGGCTCTACTAAATTTTGTGTTTGTGCGGCGGCGTTATTGCCGGCCGTGATTATTTCATCTGATCTTTTGAAGTCTCGGGGTCGGGATAATTCTGTCCACGCTTGCGTGTCTGTTAGTGGTTGTTGAGTTCCGGCTGCTCTTATTGCTACCCGTTGGGCAAGAGCTTCTTCGGATAAAACATCTGATTTGGGTGGGGCCGTCGTTACCAATTTGAGTTCCCCGGTTATGGGATCTCTTCTGTAAATACTATCGCCGGCGGTAAGGTTTTCATACGTTGGTTGCGGTGGAGTTCCCGCCGCGTACAACTCATCGCGGTTCTCTAAAGCCGCTGTGGGGCCCATCACTTGTCGCGCCATAGCAAATCTTTGATCTACATCAAGCGGGCTAAAGGCCTGACGAGCAGGGGTGTTTAAAATCGGCGCTAAGCGTTCGGCTAGGCCACGGTTTTGCCGGGTCGGCTCTCCGGTTTCAGGATCAAGAACCTCCTGAGGCCGCGTCCCTGGGTCAAAAGCCGGTTGAGCAGGCTCACCTAAGTTTTGCGTGGTAAGCTCTTTGTCTTTCATTATATTGATTGCATCAAGTTTGTTCGCGGCGGCGAGGTCTCCCCTGCGCGCGGCATCCGCCGCCTCCTCCTCACGGCGATCTCTCTCCAATTTGGCTGAAAAAATATCAGCGGCCGCCACAATGCCCCCTACAACGGGACTTCTAATGCGGCTATAATCGGTGGGTTGAGCAAACCTACCTGGTCGTGTATTCGGAATGTATGGCTCTTCAGAAGGAACTGATTTTTCAGGTTGGCGTAGAGCCCCCAAATTAACCCGTTCGCGCGGATTGCGCGCCAACTGCTCCGCCATCTTGCGGTTAAGACCGTTATAATTCGGTTGATACCGAGGTGAGGTGTACCGATTATACGCCAAGGACGGCCTCCATTTCGTTTCGGAGTTTTATTTTCATCTCCGGCATATCTTTAACAAGTGCGGCAATTAAAGGCCCGCGCTTCAAATACATTTCGCGCAACGAATCAGGCGCCTTTTTAAGCATCCATTCCCTAAACTCAAGCCAACGAGGATTGTCCTTGCCATAAACTTCACGCGCCACCCAACAAAAATACGCCGCGCCCACTTTGCCTGCCGCGCCAAATATATCCCCCATCGGATTGCTCCGGTTATTCATTTGTGTCGTATAATTAGATCCGGCCAGGCCTATTAAATCGGGGCTTCCTTGCGCTGCGGTACTAGAAGCAAATTGCTGGAAGTTGGGGTTTTGCGGAGTAATGGGAGCGCCCTGAAGATAGGCCATAGCCTCGTTAATGTTCTGGTTGCGCCCCATAAGCTGATTGTTGACGTTCTGTTGATACTGGTTTTGATTAAATCCAAGCACATCCAACCCTTGGCCGAATTGTTGCCCTTGAGCCCGGTTGTAAGCCTGCTGGCTTGTTAAATTCTGGTTAAATCTATCATTTAGAACCTGGTTTTGCAGCGCAGCATTTTGCATTCCCTGGCCGTAAATCTGACCTTGGCCCTGATTGTAAAGATTTGCGTTTTGCATCCCCTGGCCGAATTGCTGCGCTTGGTTCTGATTTTGTAGCGCAACGTTTTGCATTCCTTGATTATAAATCTGGTTTTGGCTCTGATTGTAGGCGTTCAAATTTTCCATTCCTTGGCCAAATTGCTGGCCTTGAGCCTGGTTGTAAAGGTTCGCCAACTGCATTCCCTGACCAAAATCTTGATTTTGGGCCTGATTCTGAAACCCAGCTAAAGATTGATTTTGACCGAATTGCTGCGCCAAAGCCTGATTAGCAAAATCTCCAAGACCGAATTGTTCTTCGACTCCCTGCTGCCTTGCTGCAAGGTTTTGTCCAAAAAGTTGACCCTCACGCCCAAATCCCTGAGTTATGGCCTGGTCTCTTGCTGCTGCGTATGCCTGCTCTTGCTGGTCGGCAAGAGTTCCTAAAGCCTGATCGTGTGCCTCTGATCCCTGTGTCACCCCCTGGGCAGAAAGCCTGCTTCGCAATTGATCCTCTTGCTGTTGGCTTTGTGGATTAAGATAGCGCGTGTTTTCACGGTAAGCGGCATCTTGGGCTTGTTGCGAAAGGGTTGCAAAATTAGTGTTAAGTGACGGCTGCCCACTTAAATTTACGCCGCCCTGCACAGCGGCTCCCGGATTAAATGTTCCCGTTATGGCACCCCGGTTTACACTGTTCATTAACGGACCAGCCTGGACAGGCCCCGCAAGGGCGCCCGCCTGGACGCCCCTCGCCAGGTCGCCGGCCTGGACGTTAGTGGTCATTTGGTCGGCGGTTGGATCAACATCCGTCCGAAGCGGGCTACTTGCTCTAGGGTCTAAATAGTCAACGGGGCTTTCTGGAAGCTTGTAATCTTCGCCGGGGGCGCCGGCCAACCGCTTATTGGCAAGGTCCGTCAGCGCTTGGGTAGAGCCAAGCTGGCCCTGCAAAATTTTCTGAAGTTCCGGGGAAAGAGTAACGTTTTGGGTGCGGTCATCAGTCCCTATCTCGCCGGTATATGACATGCTTCCAAATGGATTGTTTTGGTTCATTTGGTTAAGCTGGGCCGCAGTTTTTAATGCGCCCGTATTAACCTGACCTTGTGCCATCGCGGTCCGCATCGGATCGGGGGCCGCTGGCGCTGCACCTCCATAAACACCCATTACATCGCGTCCTTTATTTCAATTTGCTCTATGCCGTTACTATCGTAGGTTCGCAGAGACTTTAAATGCCGCATATGGTCCCATCCGCCGGTCAGGTAAGCGACATGTAAATATAAATCCACATCGCCACATCTCACTACGTGCGAAACAATTCGCTCCATTTTATTGTCGCTTTTTTCCCACTCGTCACCATCTAACCATCTATTGCACACCGAAATAATGTGCGAATAAAGCTGATCCTTATGCTTTTCATAGAAAGAATTGTAGCTAATCATATGAAAAAACTTAACAAAGGTGCGGACCCCCATCTCATAGGGCACCGGCTTTTCCTTATCTAAAAGATCGTCGTAACAATGGGCAAAACACCAAAAATCCCATAAAAAATTGTACGCATCCGCATTGCCGTTAGAGGCCTTAACAAAATACTCTTTTGCTTGGGGGTTTTTCTCCATTTCATCAATGGCGTCGCAATAGTCGATCATGCCGCGACCGGCATATATACGAATGCGCCACCAAATGGCGTTAAATGCTTTTTAAAAAACTTCAATTTAGCCAGGGCGTCAGCGCTTGTTCCCACACGCAAAACAAACGGAATATTTTCATCTCGGGCGGCTTGCTTTAGGGCGGCGATTAAGCGCACGGCATGACCCTCTGATCTGTTTTTAGGGTGGACAAAGAACCATTGATCGAAAAAAGCCAAATCATCGGAGTACCACCATGATTCTTTATAAATCCCGACCGATCCAACGATTCCTGATTTATTACGGGCTATAATGCAGCCGCCGTCGGATATTCTTTGGGAAATGACCCCTTGGGCCTTAATTTCGTTCACGGGAGCGACGCCGCTTTCTTCGTGCATAGCTTGGAGTAGGCTATAAACCCCATCCAAATCATCGTCCGTGGCGATAGAAAGCACTATAGCATACCTCCAGGCTCAAATACTATATCCGTTCCAAACCATTCTATCGCAAGAGTGTTTACCGCCCCCTTCATTCTGATTCCCCCGTATGTCCCAATGGCACCAGAGGATTGCCAGAAAATAGACGGCATAGGCTCATCTGCCCAAAAAAAGTCATCCCACGTTGCCACGTCCCACTCCCCCACGACAATCGGGGTGGCCGCCGGCACATTTGTGGGAATTATGTCTCCAAAATCTACATTTATATCCGCCGCAAACTCAATTTTCCCATCAGTATTTATTAAAGGCCTGAACATGCGGAAAAATTTAAGGCGGCCAGGTAGCCCGTAACTAGACGAAGCCTGCCGAGCGTCCACGTCTATGTCGTTACCGTCATCAGCGTTTGATGTTGTGCCCGCTTGAATAACCTTTCCATCAGCACCAAAATACAATAGCCCGCCATGTTCAGCCCATGTATTTGCGTTTAAGCCGATGTACCGACACCAAGCACCAGTTTGGGTGTTCATAACATATTGTTGCTGGCTCTTACCTTCAGCTACCGGCACATTCATAATTAACCAATCAAGTTGGGCTGCCCAAAAAACCTCCCAACCAAAATTAGCCCTATAAATTCCCGCAGCCGCTTTAATGGCTGATTGTATTTTATCGGTGACAACACCCTGCTGAACCAGACCAGAGACAATAGCTGCCATAGGCGTGATACCAGCCTTAGTGGCTATTAGTAATTCTGCCCCGTATTTAATCATGCTTCGATTTGAAATAGGCTCGGCAACCCTAAAAACACCGAGAAGTGACCAATTGGTTGCATCTCCAGGGTCTATCCCTTGATAAATAGCAACCTGGCCCAAATCAGACGAAAAAGCGATTAGATCATCCATTCCACTGCCGCCGTCTCGCGTCCAGGTTCCGAAGTCAATCAGATTGCCTCCAGAAGAAAGCAAAGGGGAAAGATCAAACGCGGCAACTGTTCCGCCGATAGACTCGGTATTGGTGTGATATATGAAGCGGAGGCTGTCTTTTTCTAAATAAAACAACCGCCTCTGAAACACCTCTACATTTGAGAAGGAGTCAATAGTAGATGATGAATATGTGGTTCCTTGAAACCAAGTCGTTCCGTTGAATATTTGCCGCTCATCAGCGCCGTTTACTGCAACTAAAAATCTTCCGCCCGGGGTGCCAAAGCTTTTTGACTCAAATCGGCTATTTTGGAAGGCGGCTGTGCCCGCCGCTATCGTTCCGCTTGTAACAGTCCCAGAGACGCCCACGGTTGATATATTCTGGAAAACGTTCCCGGCAGCTACAAAAAGCTTAAGATTTGGGCCGTCAGTATAAGAAAGTATGCTTTCAACCTGAGAGCCAATACCCGAGGCGTAAGTGTCCGATCCTTGACGTGGGCGCACGTGCGTTGCCTCTGGATACCAATTATCAAGAGAAATGGCATCTGTAATGGGCATTGCCGCAAGGGCATCCCTCACATTCCAGCCGCCAACGGGCGCCGGGATAGATGTTGGGGCCGAGTCAGGGAGTGTGGATGGCGTTGGTCTAAGGGCGCGGCGCATTAACAGGGCATCCTAAATTCGTGTCCATTACGGCACTTGCGGCCAATCTCCAGCCGGGATGTTCTCAGCCAGGTAATAGACACCAGAACCGCCAATAAATAGCACCCTGCGGCCTGAATCCTGCCCGGTAAACCTATCTATCTGCTCCTCTGCGCTCTCTAGGTCTTCAGCATAGGCAAGCCCCTTAGACTGCTTCCAACGCCAAATCAAAGATAGCTTGAACAATTCCTGAGGAATTATGCAAACGTCCGTATCGGCAGCAAATGAGGATTGGCCTGTTCCGCCGGCCGATTCACACCAATTTTTACTTAGATAATTAAAGACAAGCGTGTCACCAGCCGGAAGGGCCGTAGGGCCAACGAGCAATTTGTCGCCCTGTAAAACAAACTTATAGGGCGGAGAAACAACCGCCCAGGACATATCAGATTGCCACTCTTGTCTTGAAACAGGCCCCAGAATAGGCTGCCTTAGTGAGCGATCCCAAAACGTCTGATCTACAAAATAGCCAAAATCAGTCGCAATAGAGCCGCTTAAATAGCCCTGGTCTATTGTCCCCGTGGCCGTAAAACTGGCCTCTTGCACCAGTTCTTGCCAACCGTACCGGCGAGTCAACTCCTGACCCGTTGTGTCGGCCATGATTAGCATCTCAAGAACGCGGGTATCCGCCGATGACATAACCGCCGTCGGCTTCGTCATTCCCATCGTTTGACTAACGTCCTGGATTAAGTCAAGTAAAGCCATGTTTCACGTGAAACCTTATAAAGTAGATTCTTTCCGTGGCCGCCCTCTAGGCTTGGGAGCCGAAGCCATCTCAAGCCGCGAAAGCCTGCCCCTCAACTCAGCCAACTCTTTGTCCTTCTCGGACTCCTTGGCGTCATATTCATTTACAGATTGAAGTTTAGCCTGTTCAGCAAGAAACCGCTCGGCTTTCTTTTTCCATGTTAATGAGCCGTGAAATAAACGCTGCGCGCTGTCCGCCATTTTTGACATATCTTCAACAGTATGAAACCCAAATCCGCGAAGCTGAGACATAAAATCAACGTTGGCGGCAACCTCGGGCCATAAAGCAAGGGGAATGCCGTCCACGGCCTCCTCACCCTTTTTAAACGCCTCATAAGCCTTAGAGAAGCGCTGCCTGTCTTCATCTCTTACACGGCCACCGTAAACGTTAAGCGCCTCACCAGGAGATTGAATCTTAGCCATTTCAATCTTAACTAATTCCCCAGTTTTGGGATCAATGTCATCTTCCCAATAGAAGATTGCCCTGGATGTATCCCTTTCTTCCTCGAAGCTATCTGTTTCCATATTAAACCTCGATGAATCAAAACTTCTTGAAAATTTACTCATGCTGCCTTTCTTTCATTTTGCTTGCTTTCACTATGAAGCCCGTACTGCCTTGCTATATCGGGGATTAAGCCAAATCCATGAACAATAATATCGTGATTATCCATTCGGCCTTGAGTAATATTATTATTACGCCATTTTATAAATCTTTGAAATTCGTCAGCCTGGGCCAACATATTGCCATTCCCCCAATATTGACGGTCTCGACCGCTATCAAAGCCGCGAACAACAAGTTCTTTTATATCATGTATGGTCTCTTTCTTTTCGTAGCTATGGAGCCTCGGAGCCCCGTCTAGGCCACAAATTCCGTTTTTTATTTCTTCGTCATTATAGCAACTGTCAAAACCAAATAAATGAATTTTCTTAAACCCCAACATGTAGGCAAAAATAATCGCACGAAGCCCACAAGTCGAGCCGACGGATGGAACCATATGTTTCCGCTCTTGGTCTGTTAAGCAGTCTTCTACAATCTTATGAGATTGGGCGTGCCATATAAAATGCTCATATGGTTCAAATTTATCAAATGTATCTGGATGACATTGAGACCCTATGTAATATCTAATTCCGTTACGGGGCGCGATATAATTGGCGGCATTCGGAATGCTTTCCAATAAAATGCAAGCCCACGGCTTAATCCAGGGCATACCATGAGATTTTGGAAGCCCAAGCAGATAGTCGCCAGTCCGGTTAATTGCCATAACCTTGGCCCCGGATTTTTGCAAAGAGCGCAATTTGTCAAGATTCGGACCCAACGAAGGGCCACCACCGCAAATGCAGATTGACTGGTTATGAAACTCAAAAGGCTTGTGCATCGGCCAATTGCGGGCCTTCGCAGACATTACGTGATCTTTTAGCTTCCATTCAACAGCCCGCCCCTTAGTAAAGGGAACAATATCGCGCAAAGGGCGGAAGCCTGGTATTTCATCCCCGGATTCTAAATTAGAAAGAACATCAGGAGAAAGTTCAATGTGGGTAAAACCTATGTCTTTTTCTGCCGGGGCTAGATCAAACCCTTCGTCAATTCTCAAATTCGACAAAACATGATTTTTTTTAATCATAGAAACCCCGGAAAAGAAAGGGGAGGGCGCTAACCCTCCCCGATCCATTAGCCGCCCAATAACTGGTTAGGTTGGAGAACATAAACCCAGCCATATTCGGCATCATCGAAAGCAACAGAGCCGTTGCGGCAAAGAGCCGTTCCAGCCGCGCCCGCATTAACGGAAGTCGCCAAACAACTAACGGAGCCTAAGGCTATCGTCACATAAGACGAATTGCCCACCTCACCGCTAGCCCGGACATACATGGCAAACTTGCCTTGTAGAGCCGGCACATCACTCACCACCTTTACAACAGTCCCGACCCGAACATCAGGGGTCGAGCTTTTATATGTAACGGCCGTGCCCAAGAGGGGATCGGAGGAGTATGTATTGTTAGCCATTGTCTAATCCTCCTTATGTATTTGTTAAAACGCCTTGGAGAAACCTATTGGCGACGGTCATATTGCCCGCAAAACCAATTAATTTAACCATAGCGTCTTGGTTGACAGAAAAACGATCATCCCCAATCGGAACCATGTTTCTTCGACTATGAGGCCGAAAATATAAATAGTCCGTATTAAGGAAATACATGTGATCCTGAGGACAATTTCCTCCGTAACCACCATCAAGCACAACGTCTGAGTTCATGTACTTAAGCGAAACAAAGCCCGCCGAAGCCATTTTATTAGACGTTACACGTTGAATTAGCTGAAGTGATTCCATGTACCGCGTGTAGTAATTGTTATCGGCAAGAATCAAGTCAGGCGTATCATTGGCCCTGCACATTGAGGTGTAGAGCGAGTTCATCGCTCCTAAAATCGAGCCCGCCGCAGCCGTAGAGGCCGTGGTTTGCTGGTTTCGCCAAAACGACCATGTAGCTGCGGAAATACCACCAACCGTCGGAGTTGCCGGCGCATCGGAGACAAGCAGTTGCAAGCCACCAATTTGCTTTGATCCTGACGCGGTGCCGTCCGAATACATGTCTCCAGAGATATTATTAGACATTGTTCGCTCGGCGTTTCTAATCCGCCCCTCGAGCAAGTCAATAATACGCTCCTCGCCGGCGTTCTGTAGTTCCTCTAAGCCGGAGATAGTAATAGCAACCGCTGCTTGCTTGTAGTTGAAAGAAGCAGAGGTAAACACTTGAGACGGAGACACGTCCAAAGTTTCGTAACCGGAATATCTACGAAACGTGCCGTTTTCCGCATAATCAAGTTCTTGAAGGATAACATCACCGCCAGAGACGGGCTTAATGTTTCCCTTCGTGTTCAGACGTTGCAGAATCGCGTTATTGTTAGTTACGTTATCTGCGAGGACGCCCGAACGGCTCTGAATCGTCGTTGTGACGATTTCTGAAAGGCCGGGAATAGCCATATTAATCAGTCCTTAAAATAGGGACTTACACTCTTGATGATTGTCCATCTTGATAATTTCTAAGATTTTGAACCAAGGTCGCGCGTAAATCCGAAGTTGATGGAGACCCCGACGAAGCTCCCGGCGGGGTGCCTATAGGTAAGGACTTACCTGCAATTCTAGCTTTATTAGCCCTGCCTTCTTTCTCAATACTAGCGCGTATGCGCTGTTCATTAAGACGCCCAATTTCATCAGTAAGGTTAGGATCAGTATGGATGGCCGTGTTGTAAGCCTTTTCCATAACCTCTACTACACTTGCATTAGGGAATTGTGCGCGGATTGTAGGAATAATTGCCGAAATGCTAGGTCGCGCGCTCTCAAAATGAGGGCGTTTGAGATTGCCTGCGGCATCCTTCTCCGAAGCATAAGCATCAATCTGAGATTCAACGCTCGATAACTCTTGCGTTGATTGCTGATTGAGAAAGCCAGAGACTTGCTGGTTAAGTCCATTGAAGCTTTGTTGCAATTGTTGAACTACGGGATGACTGGTTATACCGTCATCTGTGCCAACGTCGCTTTGCCCAAAAACTTTATCTAAATCTAACTTCGGTGCTATATCCGGCTGAGCAATGTAAAAGGAAAGAAACGCGTTAGGGTCGGAGCTGGCAAGATCGGAAGCATTAAGAACGCGACTTAGCGCCTCTGCTTCGCTTCCAAACTGTGCCCGCCACACGGCCCTGCGCGGCCCTATTATCTGCTCTATGGGAGTGTAGGCCTCGTTAATTTGTCTTAATTGATCCTGATATTTTGTGACTTCTCGGGTTCCCTCAGATTCCCGACGTAAAATCTCCGTCTTTACGCCCGGGTCCAAATCACCCCACTTCGCCCTAGCATCAGGCTTCCATGTACCTGGTGCGGAGTCAGCTTTTTGCACATCAGGGGGAGCCCCCTCTAGGGGCTTCTTTTCTAATTCTTCAGGTTGAGTCTCGGTTGGCGCTTTGGCTACAAACTCTCCGTTTGGAGTGCGCTCCCGCTCTTTCTGTTTTTCCGGGGCGGCATCTTCAGACGCCTTTTTAACAGCCTCGCGGATACTATCTCTAAGTCCCGTCTTATCCTCGACAACCGGACTTGGGGCCTCGGTTACCTCGGGGGGCGGCTCAATGGGCTCAATGGGATCACCTGAAAACGAAAGCTGCTCGCCACTTAAATCGCTCATAATTTACCCATATGCCTTTTAATTGTTTCCACTAACTTATGATCTACTACATTTGGCGGCGCGCGGGGGGCCTCCCTTGGGGCCTGATCTCCCACTTCCGTCAATTCATATGCCCGCAAAAAATCCCTGTGCTGGCGCCGGCCACCGACAACCTTCCCATCTACCGTGTTTCGGTAAGGCTCTAAATCTTTAATTATTCCGACACCAGAGACAACGGCACCGAGCGGGCGTGCCAAGTGCTTTAAAACCATCTTTCCGTTACGATAAACGTAAGTTTCGCGGGCCATCTACTGAAAATTATCCATTTTATGTAAATTGTCAAATATATTTAATAAAAATCTTAAATATAATAAGATTAAACCGTTTATTTTTTATTTCTCGGCGCAGCTTAAGGGCGGACCAAGGGCGGGGTCCATTAAATCTGTAGGATTTGTAAAGTCTGTGCCGTCTATGACGACATATTTAGGAAAACGGATTGATTTAACGATGGCCGCTATCTCTTGTGGAGAAGCGTCCATAACAACCGCCGGCGATAGTATCGGCGCACTAGCTCCAATCGGAAGCGGACACTCACCGATCCCAGAGCTGACTTCCGCGCCGACTTTAATCTCAGAAGACCCGGCAAAGGCCATTAGTTAATTACCTCGACAATATCAATGCTCGGGGCCGCCATCGTTCTTTCGTTTTCGGCGCTTATCTTCATTTCCTCAATAACCCGCTCTTGCTCTAGCTTGGCAATAAAGCGCTGCAATTCTGCCTCGCGGTCCTTCTGAGCTTCCGCAGCTTTAAAGGCCAAATCCTGTTGGTGCATCTGGGCCTCGGCGCTTAATTCGTTATTTTTTACCTGAACATCAGATGTTAACTCGGCACTTTTAACCTGCATGGTGCTTTGTATTTTAGCCTGGGCAAGCTGCATTTCCGCCTGAGTCTTTTGCTGTTCCGCCGCCATTTCCGCCTGTGCCTTTTGAACCTCTGGATCAGGTGCAGGCTGAGATGCTTGTTGTGTTAACTGGGCAACGGCTTGCTCAATCGTGTTTTCTAGCAACCTTCCCGCCCTGTACCGTCTTGTTGCAAACAAAAGGGCCTCTCCTGCAACTGGCGCCAACGCCGGCATACTCTTTATCATTGGGCCAAAATTAGATATAAAGCCCCCGAAAGCTGTCAAAAACTCTGTAACAGAATTCTTTTCTTCCTGGTCGTTAAGGGCAACCGTTGAGTCCGTTTCAATATCTATGTGAAATGAACGCATTCTATCGTCGCGCAAAAGCTTTAAGGCCGCCTCAAATTGCTCTTTAGGGGGCGGAACTGGCATTCCAGCCTGTTGCAACATCTGGGCCTCTTGCTGTTCCCTTGGGGATAGCTGAATGAAACTTGCCGCCATAACCATATCATAAAGGGTTTGCGGCTCGTACATCTCAACGGCGGTCTCGACCATAATTGCGATTAAATCTTTAGCAAACCGGGCAACCTCTGCCTGCGCGTCTTTAATCCTTAAACTTGCAAACTGACTTTTAATGCTTTGAGCCCGGGCGGTCTCGTTGGGGTTTGACTCACCTCTAATAATATCAGACAGGCCGGTGACTTGATAAATAACACCAAGAACCTGTTGGCGGGCCTCGTAAAGACTCATTAGTGTGGCGGCAATTAAATCTAGTGGAACTAGCTCAATTGATCCGCGAACACCGCCCTTCTCCCTTAAACCGGCATAGTTGGAAACCGGAATAAGCATGTTATCCGGGGCGCCGTGCGGGGATAAAATCCTCTGCAATTCAGGAATAGAAGCGTCATAAACTCCAGCCAATTTAAGGCCATCAGTAAGGCGCGCTATTCTATTCGTGATTTTATCTAGCTCCGCCGCTTGGTCTTGATAAAGCGCATAAAGCGGAATTGGAATAAGAGTGTCGTTAGTGGATGTTGACCATAACGGGCGCGGAAACGGCCAAAAGCCCTGCAAATCAACAGGCGGGGCGACTTCCTCAAGATAATCCGTCTCTGACTTATGAATCCAGCAAACCTTTCGGCGCGCCTTATCAAAAACCTCATAAATAGAAGACGTATCTTCATTAACCTCGCCGGTATCGCTTGCCGCTTCCTTATGACGATCAAGGGGAAGCTTGTTGCCTAGCTCGCTTCCAAACCTAGCGACTAGCTTTTCTCGGTTCATATGACAAACACGCCAGCACTGAGTCACCTCTTGCCATGTGCGAACCGGACTATGACCGAAGTCCTTATAGCCAACGTAAATTGGGACAACCATCTCCCGAACCTTATCTAGCGGGGTTTCCTCCGCCTTTTGCTCTGGGGTTTCCTCGGTTTCCTCACCGTCCATAGGGCCTTCTGGGTCAGAAAAGTCCGCCTTGTAGTTAATCCAAGCAATAGCCCGGCCAGGTAGCAAATAATCCTCAACCACAGCCTTCATAACCGCGTCATAGTCCGAGGTCTCAACCAAGTATTGGCCGGCACGCTCCGCAATCTCAGATGCAACACGGCCAACTGGGTCAGAGTCCTTAAATCGGCGCTCAACCTGGACATTCGGCGCCCTAGCGTAAAGCGAAGGCCTTAAGGTCTCAGTGTTCGCCCACAAAATGTTGTACTTGCGCGCAGTTACTCTGGCATTTGACGCCTCGTTGCGTTCGTCCCGGTAGCGTTTAACCACAGCTTCGCCGCGCCGTTCCCATTGCTGGTATTCTTTCTCATATGACTCGATATTCTGGATTGTAGCAGTGGCCGATCCAACAGCCGAGCGGCCCTTGGCCGATTCAAGATAGTCACTCATTACTAGTTCCCCCTAGGCGTTGAGGTTTGTTTTCTAACGCAACCCGCGCAAGTGTGCCCGCCGGGCTGTCGGGGTCAATGCTTTGTATCTTGTCAAGGGCCGATAAACAGCGTTGCAGATGACGCAACCCGCTTTGCACCCGGCCATGATCCTCTGGAATAGACGGTATTACACTCATAATCTCACCTCGCCGCTTTGTATCGGTCCTTCCCACGCCTCGTTCATGGTGGGCGGCCGGAAGACACT
>TARA_R110000751_G_scaffold4210_23_pt1 | contig 16183 bp, 16 predicted proteins | sample TARA_R110000751 | Tara Oceans TARA_R110000751 (sample SAMEA4398001) | marine metagenome | biome: Polar Biome; feature: [MES] marine water layer (ENVO:01000295) within the mesopelagic zone...; material: water (ENVO:00002006), including particulate matter (ENVO:01000060) such as...... | reverse complement strand
CGACATCATGAAGTCCGGTACGCGGAAAGAAGAACTGATCACGCCGCCAGACCAGCTCTCCAAGATCTACATCCTTCGCCGTATCCTGGGCCCGATGGGCACCAATGACGCGGTCGACTTCCTGATCGACAAACTCCGCCAGACGAAGACGAATGATGAGTTCTTCGAGGCGATGAAGAACTAGGAATGCAGGCGCCCATATGAGCGAGCGCGATACAATCTGCGCCCTCGCTTCGGGTGCGCCGCCGGCCGCGATAGCGATTCTTCGCCTGTCGGGGCCGATGGTGAGGCAGCTGGCCGAGCAGCATCTGGACAGCGGTATTCCCGCACCACGGCATGCGACCCTGACCGATGTGCGCGATGAGCGCGGTCGTCTTGTCGACCGCGGGCTTGCCGTGTTCATGCCGGGGCCGGGTAGCTATACTGGTGAAGATACGCTGGAACTCTATCTCCACGGCGGCGCGGCAGTGATCGACCATGCGCTCAGCGCAATCACGTCTCATGTGGGCGTACGCATTGCCGAACCGGGTGAATATACACGGCGCGCGTTCGAAGCAGGCAAGCTGGATCTGACCGAAGCCGAGGGCGTGGCCGACATCATCGAGGCTGAAACGCTGGCCCAGAAGGCACAGGCGCTGCGCCAGCTTGGCGGCGGATTGTCGGAAACCTACGCGGCCTGGCGCGCCGAACTCACCGGCGTTCTGGCGCTTGTCGAAGTTGCCGTGGACTTTCCCGACGAGGGCGACGCACCCCAGGAAACTACGGCGCCCATACTCGAGAAGCTTGACCGCGTGATCGCCGAGATCCGCGCAGCACTGGGCGATAGCGGGATTGGCGAACGGATCCGCGATGGATTCCGGATTGCCATCATCGGTGCGCCGAATGCCGGCAAGTCGACGTTGCTCAACCGTCTTGCACGGCGCGAAGCCGCGATTGTTACGGCCAAGGCCGGAACCACGCGGGATGTCATCGAGGTCCGGCGCGTGCTCGGCGGGCATGTCGTCTGGATTGCGGATACGGCCGGCCTGCGGGTGACCGAGGATGAGATCGAAGCCGAGGGCGTGCGCCGTGCGGAAATGGCGGCAAGGGACGCAGACTTGCGCGTGTTCCTCATCGACGCTGAAGCGCCTGATATGAGTGCTCTGTCTACGGAATATCGGAAGCCGCGCGATCTTGTTGTCGTGAACAAGGCCGACCTTGTGTCGCCTCCGGCCACGATTGAAGCCGATCATGTCATCTCCGCAAAAGCGGGAGATGGGGTGGAGTCTCTGGAACAGGCGATTTCAGGCTTTGTCGCACAATATGCCCGTTCGGTCGAAGCGCCGGTCATTACGCGGCAACGCCACAGGGCCCGGTTGCAGGACGGATTGCGCAGCCTGGAGGCGGCGCGAGATGCTCTGGCTGAAGATGTCGGCGCGGAACTGGCAGCCGAAGACGTGCGCATGGCGCTGCGCCAGCTGGGCTCGATTATCGGCGTGGTTGGCGTTGAAGACGTGTTGGGCGCTGTGTTTTCTGCCTTCTGCATAGGCAAATGACCCCTAGGGTTTAGGCCGCTGCGCGGTTATATGTCCGCCAGAAAACCCTGTTTCCCGAGGCGCGGACGTAATGGCGAAGCCAGACGAATTTGATGTGATTGTGATCGGCGGCGGACATGCCGGTTGTGAAGCCGCAGCTGCAGCCGCGCGCTATGGTGCCCGCACGGCGCTGGTCACGCACAAGCGCTCAACCATTGGTGAGATGAGCTGTAATCCGGCTATCGGCGGGCTCGGCAAGGGCCATCTGGTGCGCGAGATCGATGCGCTAGACGGCCTGATGGGGCGCATGGCCGACCAGGCCGGTATCCAGTTCCGAATGCTCAATCGCTCGAAAGGTCCGGCCGTTTGGGGACCACGTGCGCAGATTGACCGGTCGCTCTACCGCCAGGCCATGCAGGCCGAGCTCGCGGACTATCCGAACCTGACGATTATCGAGGATGGCGCTGAAGACCTGATCCTGGAAGACGGCGTATTGGCTGGTGTGACCGGTCTCACCGGGCAGTCATACCGGGCCAGCAAGGTGGTTATCACGACGGGCACGTTCCTGAAGGGCATGATCCATATCGGCGAAAAACGCATTCCGGCGGGCCGCGCCGGAGAGGCGCCGGCCATCGGCCTGTCAGACCGACTCTATACGCTCGGCTTGCCGATGGGACGCCTGAAAACCGGCACGCCGGCGCGCCTGGACGGCAAGACGATTGCCTGGGACCGGCTCGAAATGCAGGCCGCAGATGAGCGTCCGGTGCCGTTCTCCTATCTGACAGATGAGATCCGCGTGCCTCAGATTGCCTGTGGTATCACATGGACAACGCCCGAAACGCACGCCATCATCGCCGACAATATTGGACAATCGGCCGTCTATTCCGGCGCGATTGCCGGGCGCGGCCCCCGCTACTGCCCGTCGATCGAAGACAAGGTCGATCGGTTTGCCGATCGTGACCGCCACCAGATATTCCTGGAGCCCGAGGGACTGGAAGACGATACGGTCTATCCGAACGGCATTTCGACGTCGTTGCCCGAAACGGTGCAGGATGCGTTCATCCGGACGATCCCGGGGCTCGAAGACGCCGTGATCCGCCAGTACGCTTATGCCATCGAGTATGACTATGTCGATCCGCGGGCCCTGACGCCGACGCTGGAGGTCCGCGCCCTGCCAGGGCTTTATCTCGCCGGACAGATCAATGGCACAACCGGATATGAAGAAGCCGGCGCGCAAGGCCTGGTCGCCGGAATGAACGCGGCGCGGCGTGCCGATGGGCAGGAGGCCGTCACCTTTGACCGGGCCGAGGCTTATATTGGTGTCCTGATCGATGATCTCATCACGCGGGGTGTCACCGAGCCGTACCGGATGTTCACATCCCGCGCAGAATACCGTCTGGCCCTTCGCGCCGACAATGCGGACCAACGTTTGACCCAAAAGGGCCTCGATTTGGGGATTGTGGGCCCGATTCGGGCCAAAGTGTTTCACGTGAAACAAGATGCATTAACCGCGGCCCGCGAAAGGCTGCAATTCCTGGCCCTGTCTCCGGCCAAGGCGGCGCAGGCCGGATGGGCGATCAATCAGGATGGCCGCGTGCGTTCGGCCTGGGAGTATCTCGCCTATAAGGGCATCGGCTTTGCGGAACTGGCGGTTATCTGGCCGGACCTCGCCGAGATCCCGACCGATATCGCCGGCCAATTGGAAATCGAGGCCCTGTATGCGGGGTACCTCGAACGCCAGGCCGCCGACGTCGCGGCCCTGCGCCGCGACGAAAGCCTCTCGCTTCCGGACAGTCTTGATTATGCGGCGGTTGGGGGCCTGTCGAATGAGGTGCGGCAGAAACTCGAAGCGATACGGCCAGCGACGCTTGGCCAGGCCGGGCGTATCGAAGGCGTGACCCCGGGGGCGTTGACGGCCCTGCTCAGTCACGTGAAACGGCGCGCAAAGGCGGTATGACCGATGCGTGAAGAGAATGACCGCGCGGTATTCCTGGCCGCTCACGATGTTTCACGTGAAACGCTCGACCGCCTCGATTCGGTGATCACCACGCTGGATGACTGGCGGCTGAAGAGCAATCTGATCGGCCCGCGCGAATGGCCCAATATCTGGCAAAGGCATGTCTGGGACTGCCTTCAATTGCTGGACCATATTCCGGAAACGGCGCGTGTCGTGGATCTCGGCTCCGGTGCCGGCTTTCCGGGGCTGATCATCGCCGCCGCGCGGCCGCAGGGCCATGTCACGATGATCGAGAGCGTCGGAAAGAAGGCCGCATTCCTGCGCGCGGCCATTCTTGCCGGCCACCTTTCGGCGGATGTCATCCAGGGCCGCGTCGAATCGGCGGAGGCCAAACCTGCAGATATTGTTACGGCGCGGGCCTTTGCGCCACTGCCACGCCTGCTGGATTATGCGGCGCCCTGGATGAAAAACGGCGCAACAGGGCTGTTCCTCAAGGGCGAACGCTGGGAAGAAGAATTGACGGACGCCCGACAAAGGTGGAACTTCGCGTATGAGGCGATTCCGAGCCGAAGCGGCGGGTCGGGTGTCGTATTGATTGTAAGGGAGCTACGCGGTGGCGACGAAGCCTAGGATATTTGCGGTGGTGAACCAGAAGGGCGGCGTCGGCAAGACGACGACCTCCATCAATCTGGGAACAGCGCTGGCGGCCGTGGGCCGTCGCGTGTTGATTGTCGATTTCGATGCGCAGGGTAATGCCTCGACCGGACTCGGTATTTCCCGGGCAGACCGGCTGCTCACGAGCTATGATCTGGTGGTGGATCGGGTGCCGATGGAAGAGACGGTCCTGTCGACCATCGTACCGCGCCTCGACATCATTCCGGGCGACGAGAACCTGTCGGGCGTCGAGACGGAACTGGCCAGTGATGCGCGGCGGTCGTACCGGCTGCGCGACGCGCTGATGACCTATGTCGGCCGGGCCGAGCAGGGCGGGCTGGTAAAATACGACTATATCCTGATCGACTGCCCGCCATCGCTTTCGGCGTTGACACTGAATGCGATGACGGCGGCCGACGCGCTTTTGGTGCCGCTGCAGTGCGAGTTCCTGGCGCTTGAAGGCCTGTCGCAATTGATGCGGACGGTGGAAGCGGTACGCTCCGGGCTGAATCCGACCCTCGAGATCCAGGGCGTGGTGCTGACCATGTATGACCGGCGCAACAACCTGTCGGATGAAGTGGCGGACCAGGTTCGGGCGCATTTCGGCAACAAGGTCTATAATACGGTCATTCCGCGAAATGTGCGGCTGTCCGAGGCGCCGTCATTTGGCAAGCCGGCGCTTCTGTATGATTATCGGTGTCCTGGCAGCGAGGCCTATATCCGCCTCGCATCAGAAGTCCTGCAGCGCGAGAAGGCGAGAGCGGCCTGAACATCATGACCGACGACGCAAAAAGCAAACCTTCACGTCTTGGCCGCGGCCTGTCTGCCCTGATGGGTGAGATCGACGCGGTCGGTGCTGTGCCGACGACCGAAGGCAAGGCAGCACCTGCGACTGTGTCGAACGAAATCGATGTCGACCTGATCCGGCGCAATCCGGCCCAGCCGCGCCGGACTTTCGATGAGGCGGCGCTGAACGAGCTGGCCGAGTCGCTGAAGGCCAAGGGTGTATTGCAGGCGATCCTCGTCCGCCCGGATCCCAAGGATCGCGGCAAGTTCCAGATCATCGCGGGTGAGCGACGCTGGCGCGCTGCCAAGATTGCCGGATTGAAGTCGATTCCGGCGCTGGTGCGCGAGATTGACGAACTCGAACTGCTCGAGATCGGGATCATCGAAAACGTCCAGCGCGCAGACCTGAACCCGATCGAGGAAGCCGAAGCCTATGAGGCGCTGATGAGGCGTTTCGGGCGTACGCAGGACAGCCTCGCGCAGAGTGTCGGCAAGAGCCGTGTTCACATCGCGAACACGCTGCGACTTCTGCAGCTGCCCGAAAGCGCCCGCGCCTATGTGCGCGATGGGAAACTGAGTGCTGGTCATGCCCGCGCCGCGCTTGGCGCGCCCGATCCGGAAGCGCTGATCCGGATGGCGGCCGAAAAGGGCCTGAGCGTGCGCGATGTCGAGTCGCGCGCGAAGGATGCGCGCGAAGGCGGAACGATCGAGGCAAAATCGGCCAAGTCGCCCGGCGCCGAAAAGGACGTCGATACCGAGGCGCTGGAGGCGGACCTGACGCGAACGCTGGGCCTTGCCGTCGATATCCGGCACGGCAAGGATGGCGGCGAGTTGCGCATCCGTTATCGCGATCTCGAACAGCTCGATGACGTCTGCCGGCGCCTGACAGCAAAGCGCTAGGGCCCGATCAGGCCGCGTGGGCCGCCGCCTTGCCGAGCTCATTCATCAGTACACGAACTACAGGGTCGGCACTGCCGGATCCGGACTTGGCCTGGCGTTCTGCATCATAGATCCGTTCCAGGATGCGCAGGAGACGTTTCTGCGGCCACTTGCCGAGGCGGGCACGAAAGGCGGGCCAGTCACTTTGCCATACGGGCGGCCGCAGCTTCATGTTGGGTGTCCCTTCACCGGCCGCCATGCGCTTGTGGGCATCCAGCATGCGCAGCGTTTCGCTTTGCAGCGCGCGCAGGATGGAAATGGCCGAGGTCCCGGCGATCTCCAGCCGTTGCAGGGCGGTATTCGCGGCGACGAGATCGCCTGCAAGCGTCGCCCGGATTGCGGCGGAGAGATCATGGTCGATGTCGGTTGCCGAGAGGGCGCGAATATCGGTGAGCGTGACATCGCGCCCCAGACCGCGAGCGTAGAGCGCCAGCTTCTCGATCTCGGAATTGGCGATACCGCGGTGACCGGGCAGGTCGCCGGTAAACGCGTGCAGAGCGGCGGAGTCGATTGTGGCGCCCACGTCCAGCAGCGCCGCCTTTACCCGGTCTTCGATGTCACTCGCGTCATCGGCAAACATCTGGAGGCAGGCCGTCCGCTTGGCCGAAGAGGCGGCGGCACGCAGCTTGGACTTGGACGCGAGGCTGCCGGCTTCGATGACCAGTTTCGCAGCGTAGCGGTGCTCGATCTTGTCACCTTCCGCGATGGCTTCCGCCAGAAGCGCGGCGATCTTGTCACCATTGGTGCGGACGCGAATGACGCGGGGGTCGCCGAGGAGCGACACAGCTTCGAGATTGTCGAACAGGAGTGACGGGTCTTTCTTGATCGCATCATCGTCGAGGACGGACACTTCAAGTTCGCCGGTCTTGGGGGCCCAGGCTTTTATCAGGCTGGCAGAGGCATCGCTTGCAAGACCGTCATCTTCACCGAACGCGAGGACCGCCCAGATCGCCGGATCGGGCCGGCGTGAGAAGGTAACAGCCTGCTTGCCCTTTAGCAGCATCAGCCGGCTGAGAGCTGTAGTCGCAAATCATCGACGATGCGTTTTGCGAGCTCACGCATGGTGCGATCATAGGCGCTGGTTTGAGCGGCAATGTCGCCATAAGGCCCAGTCGGAACCGTAAAATCGGTCTGGGCATCCACAAAGCCCGAGACGGCCCCGCTGTCGCGCGCCAGCACATAGCGACCGGAGGCGGAGATACTTGAGCGCGACGCCGCGCCGTCGGGCTTGAAAGCAAGCCGCGTCAGGTTGTCCTTGAGAATGACATTCAGCGTTGCAGGCTCGGTCACGCCGGGCAGCCCGATCGCGAGTTCTTCCTGCAGGGCGCGTCTGAGCTTGTATCCGGACCGGCCAGGAATGGGCTCGACGGTGATCGGGCCACCGGCAGCCAGCGCGCTTGAGCCGGGCGCATAGACGGGCTGGAAGCCACAGGCAGCCAGGGACAGAAGGAGGAGGGCGGCGAAGAACTGTCTCATGCGACCACGATATTCACGATGCGGCCGGGAACGACAATGGTTTTCTTGACGGACTTGCCGTCCAGGAAGGCTGCGACATCAGGTTCGGCAAAGGCCGCAGCCTCGACTGCATCCTTCGCCAGCGCTTTGGACACGGTTATTTCGCCCCGGCGCTTGCCGTTTACCTGAACCGCCATGGTCACGCTGTCATCTTCCAGCAGGCCAGCATCCGGCGTGGGCCAGGCTGCTGCAGATACGAAGCCGTCGCCGCCAAGACGTTCCCAGCAGGATTCGGCGAGATGCGGCATGAAAGGCGTCAGGCAGCGGGCGAGCATGGAGGCACCCTCGAACCGGGCGCCGGTGACGGAACCGGTATCGGCTTCGGCCTTCTTCAGTGCCGTTGCCCATTCATGGATGCTGGCGACGGCCGAATTGAAACGGAACTCGTTGATCGCCTTGTCGATGGCCGCGACCGCCTTGTGCGATGCCTTGCGCAAGGCAATCGAGGCGTCGTCGGTGCCTGGCTCCGGCGCCCCTGCTTCTGGAAGCGCATCAAAGATGCTCCAGATGCGCTGCACGAACCTGGCGGCGCCTTCAGCTCCTGATTGTGTCCATTCGACATCGCGCTCAGGTGGCGAGTCAGACAGTACGAACCAGCGTGCCGTGTCCGCGCCGAAGGCCTGGATGATGGCGTCCGGGTCGACCGTGTTCTTTTTCGACTTGGACATCTTCTCGATCGGGCCGACGCTCGCAGGCGCGCCCGTCGCAATCTCGAACCACGCGCCGTCCTTTGCCGCCACTTCGGAGGGCTCGAGCCAGTCGCCCTTTGCCGACTTGTAGGTCTCGTGGGTCACCATGCCTTGCGTGAACAGGCCGGCGAAAGGCTCGCCGCTCGGCAGGTCCAGTTCCCCGACATCGCGCATCGCGCGAGCAAAGAAGCGAGCATAGAGCAGGTGCAGGACAGCATGTTCGACGCCGCCGACATATTGGTCGACCGGCAGCCAATAGGCGCGTTCGGCCATATCGTCCGGGCTGGCGAACCGGGCCCAATACCAGGAACTGTCGACGAACGTGTCGAGCGTATCGGTCTCGCGGCGGGCTTGGCCTTTGCAGGTCGGACAGGTTGTGTCCTTCCAGGTCGGGTGGCGCTCCAGCGGATTGCCAGGCCTGTCGAAGGTCACATCGTCCGGCAGGCGCAGGGGAAGCTCGGCGGCAGGGACAGGGACAATGCCGCACGCGTCGCAATGCACGATCGGAATGGGGCAGCCCCAATAGCGCTGGCGCGAGACGCCCCAGTCACGCAGGCGATAGTTGACCTTGCCCTGTCCGAGGCCCTGGGATTCGATCTTCGAGATCGCGAGGCGCTTGGCGTCGTCGATGGCCAGGCCATCAAGGAAACCGGAATGGAAGATCGTGCCGGGTCCGGTATAGGCCTCGTCCTGCACGTCGAATGTTGCCGCGTCCGCATTCGGCGGCAACACGACAGGCACGACATCCAGTCCATATTTGCGCGCGAATTCTATGTCGCGCTGGTCGTGCGCCGGGCAGCCGAAAATCGCGCCGGTGCCGTATCCCATCAGCACGAAGTTCGCGACCCAGACGGGCAGGGTGCGCTCGGGGTCGAACGGGTGCTGGACTGTGAGGCCGGTATCGAAGCCGAGCTTGGGCGCCTTTTCAATGGCTTCTTCGCTGGTGCCGACAGCGGCGCATGCGGCGCGGAAATCGGTGAGGGCATTGTTTCCCTGCGCCAGCTGGAGCGTCAGCGGATGATCAGGTGACAAGGCAATGAAGCTCGCACCGAACAGCGTGTCTGGGCGGGTCGTGAAAATTTCAACGCCCGCCTCGAAACCAGCCGGTTTGTCGCCGGAAAACTCGAAGCGCATCTGCAGGCCTTCTGACCGTCCGATCCAGTTGGCCTGCATGGTGCGGACTTTTTCCGGCCAGCGTTCCAGCTTCTGGACCTGTTCCAGCAGGTCGTCGGCATAATGCGTGATACGGAAGAACCACTGGGTGAGCTCGCGTTGCTCGACGATGGCACCGGAGCGCCAGCCGCGGCCATCGACGACCTGCTCGTTGGCGAGCACGGTATTGTCGACAGGATCCCAGTTCACCTTGCTGGCCTTTCGATAGACGAGGCCCTTGTCGAGCATCTTCAGGAACAGGGCCTGCTGCGCGCCGTAATAGTCCGGATCGCAGGTTGCAAACTCCCGGCTCCAGTCGAGCGACAGGCCGAGCTTCTTCAGCTGCGCCCGCATGGCGGCGATGTTTTCATAGGTCCATTTGCCCGGATGGACGCCGCGCTGGAGCGCAGCGTTCTCGGCCGGCATTCCGAACGCATCCCAACCCATGGGGTGGAGGACATTGTATCCATTGGCGCGGCGATGGCGGGCAACGACGTCACCCATGGCATAGTTGCGCACATGGCCCATGTGCACCCGGCCGGACGGATAGGGGAACATTTCGAGGATGTATGCCTTGGGCGCGTCACCCGCCTCGGCGGGTGATTTCGCCTTGAACAGGTCTGCTGCGTCCCACGCGGCACGCCATCTGGTTTCCGCGGCCTGCGGATCGTAACGGGTGGCCATGTCCCGCTCCTTTAAAGAGGTCTGGTGTTTGGCTTTCTAGCCGATCTGTGAAGCCTTGAGCGTGCGGGCACGCTCGAGGATTTTGTTTTCAAGCTGGATTCCGGTCTCTGGATCAACGCTCGCATCGGTCCATGTGCCGTCCTGGTTGGTCTGGCGGAACACCGATACCTTGACGCCGTCGGCCCGCAGGCGCGTGTCGAGGATATAGACTGTTGCCTTGATCCGCTCATCCGGCGAGTCCGGGAAGGACATCCAGTCGTAGACGACGAGCCCGCCGACAGAATCGGCGCTCTGGATCGGCATGTTCTCGAACGTATCCAGCGTGGCGCGCCACAAGTATGGATTGACCGTGCCGACATTCTTCTCGGTGATCTGGCTTTCGTTGTTCTTGCTTTTGCCGGACTGGCAACCGGAAACGATCAGCATGCCAGCGAGGGCAGCGGTGATTATGAGTTTGACCATGAAGATTGTTCCTGAGTGCAAGACCTTGTTGACGAGGGTTTGTATAACAAGGGGAGTCCGGGCTCGCCAGTGCTGATATGCCGAAGAGCGCGGATGGTGTTTGCAGGAGAGAGACGATGTGGAAACCGCTGACACTGCTGGCGATACTGGGCGCGGCCGCGGGCCATGCGCAGGCACAGGACGAATGGGACGTGTGGGAGACCAAAAGCGAGGTGGAGATGGCCGTCGCGGGCTCCACGGCCGAGGGTGCGCCGGTGACCTATCTGGGGGCCATTGGCCTGTCCACGAACCGGGTGCTGGATAGCGGCCTTGAGATCGGGGCTGTCGGGCGGTTGGAGATGCAGCAGGACCATCCGGACCGCGCGGGCTTCAGCGGCGTTCCGGACGGGGGTGCCGGGGGCGTGCCCGGGGGGGTGCAGGGGGGCTTCAGCGGGCTGGCAACAGGTACCGCGCGTGAGCATGCCGGGGCCCGCGGCCAGCTTGAACAGGCCTATGTCTATGCCGAAGGCGGCTATGGCGAAGTGCGGCTGGGGCGGGACAAGGGCGTGGCAGCGCGTTTCCACGAAGGGGCGCCGAGCGTGTTCGCCAAGGCATCGACGGCCAATCCCGTCCTGGACCCGACCGGGCAAGCCTATGTGCGCACCGACCATGACCTGACGGGCCCGGCGCTGAAACTGAGCTATGCCAGCCCGCGTATCCTCGGCGTGAGAGCCGGCGCGTCCTTCACGCCGACAGCCGATGTGCGCGGCCTCGACCGCGATCCGGCGCGCAAAGTGGCCGGTAATCCGCAGGTCAGCATCGAGTCGGCATCCGAGGTGGCGGTCAATGTTTCCCGTAAATTGCGCGAGAGCGGCGTGAGGCTGCAGGCAGCGCTGGCCTATAGCCGCGCCGATGTGAGCGCGGCGATTACGCCGGATATCTATGGAACGCTCGAAACATGGTCTGCTGGGGCATCAGCGGAATTCGATACGCTGACGATTGGCGCGAGCCTGCTGAACAGCAATAATGGCGTGGAGGCCGGCCCGGGTGATTATTCGGCATGGATAATCGGCGCAACGAAACGGGCCTTTTCGCTCGATTTCGGCGTCGACTATGGCGAGGCCAGCGATGACCTGACCGGCCTCGAGACCGAATCATGGAGCGTCGGTGTTGCCAGGGACCTGAGCGAAGCATGGCGGCTTGCCGGCGGCTATCGCAGCCAGACGACGCGTCAAAGGCGAGTTGGACCGGGACCAGTGCCTCCAAATCGGGATTCTGCCGACGGAATTGTGTTAGAAATCACACTATCGCTTTAATTTGGCCGCCTCACCGATTGTTAATCTTCTCTTAACCGGGCGGGATGACTATTCTTTTGCGAGAAGGTGCAGGAAATGAAACCGGGCTTGATACTCTCAGTCACTCTGATTTCAGCCATGCTGGCTTTGCCGGCAATGGCTGATCCGGTCGTGCCTGATGATGTTCTGACGGTCCAGGCGCCCTCCCTTTCCGAAAGCAAGGCCGCCGAGGCCGACTGGTACCGCCAGTTTGCCCAGCCGAAGCCGGCCGATGCCAAACCCGTCTGGCAGCCCGAGCCGACCGACGATTTTTCCGTCCAGTTCGGTGGAAATGCCCGCTGGCAGCTGAACCTCGATATGCTGACCCGCCCGAATTCGTCGCCGCTTCCGCGCGAACAGATGCAGGCCGGTGCCACATTCCGCGTCACGCCGCGGTTCTCCGTCGGCGGTGAAGTTAGCGTGGGTGCCGAGCGTCTCAACGATACGTCCCAGTGGGAAGACAGCCAGCTCGAGACCGGTATCCGGCTCAAGTCGGCCTTCAAATTCTGATTTTTGCTTTTTAAAGCCAGCCAATGAATCGCGACGCGTGGATTCGGCCTTGCGCCGGGCTTTCCATGCGGGCTAGGCACTGCTCTGCGAGCAGCGCGCCACCGGGTTCGCGCCCGCATACCGGGAGCTGAAGTCCTGTAGCCGTGTTCCTGAATGGCCTGATCCTGATCGTCACGCTTGCTGCGGGTGTGTTCCTGCTGGCGCCGCGCGTGGCGGGCCTAAAGACCTGGCGCGCGACGATGACGCCACTCGCGTCGATCATCGGCAGCGGTTTCCTCGTCCTCGGCCCGATTCTCGTAGCATCCTTTGGCAAGTATGCCCTGCTGGCGATGACGGCCCTGTGCCTTGGCGCTTATCTGTTCGGGTCGGCCATCCGCTACAATATACGCCTTCGCGGAGAGCGGGACACCGATCCCGACGCCCTCATCGCGCGCCTCGAAACGGGCGCGTCTTGGACCCTCGCATTCGCTTACGTCATTTCGGTTGCCTATTACCTGAACCTGTTCGGGGCCTTCGGGGTCAGCCTCTCGCCCTGGAATGACGCGGTCCATGCGCGTCTTTTGACCAGTCTGGTTCTGGTCCTGATTCTCACGGTTGGATGGCTGAAGGGCTTCCGCGCGCTGGAGCGGATGGAACAGGTGTCTGTCAGCATCAAGCTCGCCATCATCATGGGGCTTCTGGCCGGGCTTGCGATTTTCGTGGCCCGCAAGGCCGGGGCGGGTGACCTGGTCCTGCTGGCGCCGAAAACGCACGGCTGGGCGGGCATCGCGCTGACCTTCGGGCTGGTTGTGACGGTTCAGGGGTTTGAGACGTCGCGCTACCTCGGCGGCACCTACGATCCCGAGACGCGAATCCGGTCGATGCGGATCGCCCAGATGCTCTCCGCGCTGATCTACATGCTGTATATCGGCCTGGTCGCCTATGTGTTCCCGCGCGACCAGCTGCACCTTGAAGAAACGGCGATTATCAACATGATGCGAGTGGTTGCGCCGGTCCTGCCGCTCCTGCTGGTCGCGGCGGCGTTGACGGCGCAATTCAGCGCAGCGATCGCCGATACGAGCGGATCTGGCGGGCTGGTGACCGAACTGACGGGCGGGCGGATTTCAGAGCGGCAGGCCTATGCCGTACTGGTCGGGATCGGTCTTGCGTTGACCTGGACGGCGCACCTGTTTGAGATCATTTCCTACGCATCGCGCGCCTTTGCTGTCTATTACGCGATCCAGTCAGCCATTGCGGCCATTTCCGCCTATCGCAAGGAAGGACACTGGCTGAAGGCCGGGCTGTACGGGGCGATGGCCGTACTGGGCATCCTGATCGCGATTTTCGGTACTCCGGCGGAAGCCGGGAACGGCGTCACCGCACAGGGTTGAAGGCGGCGGTAACGGACTCGACTGCGGCGAGCCCTGCAACCGGGGCGACCATGGCCGCATTGTCCGGCCCGATACCGCCCAGCGCGTAGACAGGGCAGGATGTCCGTTGCGCCAGAGCGCGTAGTTTCAGCGGGCCGAGCGGTTTGCCAGCGGTCGGACTGGCGGACGCGAAGACCGCCGAGAGCAGCGCTGCATCAACCGGGAAATGGGCAATTGTCCGCAGGTCGGCCGGGGAATGCGCGCTGGCCGTCATCAGGGCGAACCGGGTTCGCCAGCGCCGGGCAGCGGCGAGGCGGGCGAACGGCCAGTGCACGCCGTCTGCGCCGACTTTCAGGGCGAGAAGGGGATCGGCCGCGATCAGCAGGCGCAGGTGCCCGGCGCGGCAGATTCGGGCGAGGTCGTGTGCGACTCCGGTCGCATCCGGCGCGCCGAAATGGCGATAGATGACGCCCCAGCCGGGCGGCAGGCGGTTCGCCGTCCGGACCGGATCGGGCGTGCGGGCGGGATCTGTCAGGAAGAGGACGGGCGGAATCCCGTGCGGCAGGTGCGCTGAAGCCGCGCGGGCGGCGGCCAGAAGCTTGCGCTTCGGCGAGGATTGGCGTTTCAACGTCATCAGCATGACTGATACGGTTTCCATCCCCCTTGCCAAGCGGCGCGACGACATTCTGGCAGAGCTGGCGCAGGCCGCGAGGCCGCCGCCATGCCTTGTCGCCGTGTCGAAAACCCAGCCCGACGAAAAGATCGACGCGATGCTTGCCGCCGGCCAGCGCGTGTTCGGCGAGAACCGGGTGCAGGAGGCGCAGGCGCATTGGACGGAGCGGCGCGGGCAGTATCCGGACCTTGAGCTGCGCCTGATCGGGCCGCTTCAAACCAACAAGGCCGAGGATGCGGTCGCCCTGTTCGACGTGATCGAAACGCTGGACCGGGACAAGCTGGCGCGGGCCCTGGCGAAGGCTATCGAAAAGGTTGGCCGTGCGCCCGGAATATTCATTCAGGTGAATACGGGCGAGGAGCCGCAGAAGGCGGGCGTGACGCCGGATGGGCTGGAGGCTTTGCTCAAGGTCGCGGTCGGCGAATGCGGCCTCGATGTGCAGGGCCTGATGTGCATTCCGCCGGTCGACGAGCCGGCGGGACCTCATTTTGCGCTGCTGGCGAAGCTCGCCCGGCGCCATGGCCTGACAGGCCTTTCGATGGGCATGAGCGGCGATTATGCGTTGGCCGCGAGTTTCGGCGCGACGCATGTGCGGATCGGGACGGCCCTGTTCGGCGCGCGCTAGAGCGCGATTTCGATGTGCGACTCGGGCGTCAGGAAGCGCAGCACGGTGCGCAGGTCCGGTTCGGCGAGGGCGACGCAGCCTTCGGTCGGCCTGTAGTCTTCGCGGGCGAGATGCAGGAAAATCGCGCTGCCGCGGCCGGGAACGACCGGATCGTCATTGTAGCCCAGCTCCACAATCAGGTTGTAGACATGGTCGGCGCGCCAGAGTTTTTCGGCGGATGCCGGGTAGGGCAGGCTGACAGGGCGATTGTAGAGCGGGTCGCCGGGCGCATCGCACCAGCCGTCATCGGCGCGAAGCGGCACACGGGGCAGGCGCGTTTCCGGTGGCTGGGTGCGGTCCGGCCGGTAGAACAGGCGGCGTGTCTGCCAGATTCCGATCGGCGAGGCACCGTCGCCTTCGCGTTTGAGGTCGGCGCCGATGACGCCGCACTTGCCGAGGGCGCAGCGGCAGGAAAAATCCATGCCGAAAAAGGTGCCGTCCGCGCGGGCTATGAAGTGGCTGTTCACGCGCATCTCCCTGTGTTGTGATCGCCTGGCAGCCACATTCTTATGACATCTGCCGCTGTCTTGGATATGTGCAAGGCGAAATTGGACCGATTGGAGCGGAAAATGTCTGCAAAGAAGACAATCCTGCTGGTGGATGACGATAATGACCTGCGCGAGGCGCTGGCTGAGCAGTTCGAGCTGCATGACGGCTTCGAGACATTGCAGGCGGCCAATGCCCGCGATGGCGTTGCGACAGCGGTGGCCGAGCGGATCGACCTGATCCTGCTGGACGTCGAGATGCCGGACCTTGATGGCCGCGAGGCCTGCAAGCTGATGCGCCAGAAGGGCGTGCGCGCGCCGATCATCATGCTGACCGGGCAGGACGGCGATGCCGACACGATCCTGGGGCTGGATTCCGGGGCGAATGACTATGTCACCAAGCCGTTCAAGTTCTCCGTGCTGCTGGCCCGGGTGCGGGCGCATCTGCGCAGTTTCGAACAGTCCGAAGACGCGACCTTCCAGGTCGGCCCGTACGATTTCCGCCCGTCGATGAAGCTGCTGGTGACGGCCGAAGGCCGCAAGGTGCGCCTGACGGAGAAGGAAACCAATATCCTGAAATACCTCTACCGGGCCGGTGGCAAGCCGGTGGCGCGCGAGGAACTCCTCTCGGAAGTCTGGGGCTATAATGCCGCCGTCACGACGCACACGCTGGAAACCCATATCTACCGCCTGCGGCAGAAGGTTGAGCCGGACCCGTCGCACGCGCGCCTGTTGCTGACGGATGCTGGCGGGTACCGGTTGCAGCCTTAGGGCTGCCCCCTTCTCCCCAAGGGGAGAAGGGGCGGGGATGAGGGGGCTCCGGTCCGCGCGTCCGCA
>TARA_R110000751_G_scaffold261734_1_pt1 | contig 16220 bp, 13 predicted proteins | sample TARA_R110000751 | Tara Oceans TARA_R110000751 (sample SAMEA4398001) | marine metagenome | biome: Polar Biome; feature: [MES] marine water layer (ENVO:01000295) within the mesopelagic zone...; material: water (ENVO:00002006), including particulate matter (ENVO:01000060) such... | reverse complement strand
GTGGAAATGAGAATGAACAAAGAAAAAAACCGAATTCATTCGGTATATAAAAGAACGCCGAAGGCGACAACATAAATTCCAAGCGGCGGACTTCAGTCCGCTGGCGAGAATGTAAATGAACAAAGAAAAAAACCGAATTCATTCGGCAAATAAAAGAACGCCAAAGGCGACAACATAAATTCCTAGCGGCAGACTTCAATCCGCTGGTGGAAATGAGAATGAACAAAGAAAAAAACCGAATTCATTCGGTAAATAAAAAGAACGCCAAAGGCGACAACATAAATTCCTAGCGGCGGACTTCAGTCTGCTGGCGAGAATGTAAATGAAGAAAATAAATGAAGAAAGTACATATTATCCTAGCGTCACTGATCCTTTTAGGGACAAGCCAGTTAACAACAGCTCAGTTACTCACCAATAAAAAGCAATTTAGCCGGCAAGATTCTTTACGCGGTTCTATCACCCCGGAGCGTGCTTGGTGGGATTTGAAGTATTATGATTTAGAGGTAACAGTTAAACCAGAAGATAAATTCATAAGCGGATCGAATACCATTACTTATGAGGTCTTAGAACCCTATCAAGTCATGCAAATCGATCTTCAAGAACCTATGGAAATCACCATGGCAACCCAAAATGGGAAAGAACTTGAAGTAACAAATGAAGGAAATGCGCATTTTATTACATTGGAAGAAAAGCAAAGCCCTGGTGCAACCAAGGCTATAAAAGTAACTTTTGAAGGCCAGCCTCGTGAGGCGAGAAACGCTCCTTGGGATGGAGGTTTTTCATGGAAAAAAGACGCTAATGGAAATCATTTTATTGCCACATCTAATCAAGGTCTGGGAGCTAGTGTATGGTGGCCTAACAAAGACCACATGTATCAAGAAGTAGATGGAATGACCATGTCTATTAACGTGCCAGCAGGCTTAATGAACATTTCTAACGGCAGGTTAATTGATACAGAGATACAAGAAGATGGCAGCTCGACTTATACTTGGGAAGTAAAAAACCCGATCAACAATTATGGAGTCAATATCAATATAGGTGATTATGTAAATTTCTCTGAAGTCTACGAAGGAGAAAAAGGTCCACTAGATATGAATTATTACGTACTGAGAGACAACCTGGAAAAAGCCAAAACACATTTCAAGGATGCGCCTAAAATGATGAAGGCCTTTGAACACTGGTTCGGACCTTATCCATTTTATGAAGACAGTTATAAATTAGTAGAAGTTCCCTATTTAGGTATGGAACATCAAAGCTCTGTTACTTATGGGAATCAATATGGGAATGGTTATTTAGGTCGCGATCTTTCAGGAAGCGGCTGGGGAATGAAATTTGACTTTATCATCATACACGAATCAGGACATGAGTGGTTTGCCAACAATATTACTAACAAAGACATTGCAGACATGTGGATACATGAGAGTTTCACTGCTTATTCAGAAAGTCTTTTCCTAGATTATTACTACGGGAAAAAAGCCAGTTCTGAATATGTGATAGGCACAAGACGTGGTATCAAAAACGACCGACCGATTATAGGAGATTATGATGTGAATCATGAAGGGTCTGGAGATATGTATTACAAAGGAGCTAACCTCTTGCACACGTTAAGACAGATCACAAATGATGATGAAAAATGGAGGCAAACTCTACGAGGCCTGAATTCAGAGTTTTATCATCAAACGGTCACTACTGCTCAAGTCGAAAACTATATTTCTGATCAAATGGGACTAGATCTCGATCCAGTATTTGATCAATATTTGCGGGATATTCGCATTCCTAAATTAGAGTACTCGATTAGCAAGAACAAAATGCACTACCGCTGGACCAATGTGGTAGATGGCTTTAAGATGCCCCTCCAAATTTTAATAAACGGAGAAAAAACATGGATCACGCCTACTACACAAATTCAGAAACTAAAATTGCCGTCTAAAACTTCTGAATTTGATATTGTTGAAGATATTTATGTGAATTATAAGAAGAAAGATAAATTAGACTAATTCTTTTAAACACTCCTCAACTGTTTCCAATTGAAATTGAAAACCAGCATCTAGCAATATTGAAACGATCGATTATGTTTGTTATAATTTCGCTTTCGCGAAAGCGAAACACAAGAAAGCAAAACAACAAAAAGCACAGTACCTTTACCGCATGACCCAACAACAAATCATAGATCAAACCGTACAATTTGTAAAAACACAATTACAAAATGCCGAAGGTGGACACGACTGGTTCCATATAGAACGTGTTTGGAGGAATGCAAAACTGATCGCGCAAGACGAAAAATGTGATCGAGGAATTGTAGAATTAGGTGCTCTTTTACACGACATAGCCGACTCTAAATTCCACGACGGCGATGAAACTCTTGGACCACAAGTAGCTAGAGACTTTCTTGAATCGCTTGAAGTCCCAAAAGATGTCATGGAACATGTAGCAAACATTATCAAATACATTTCCTACAAAGGTGGTCATCAAAGTAAAGATTTTACCAGTATAGAACTGGACATCGTTCAAGATGCTGATAGACTGGATGCCATAGGCGCGATAGGTGTTGCACGCACTTTTAATTATGGTGGTTTTAAGAATAGAGCAATTTATGATCCTAACATCCCTGCAGATTTAGACATGACCGCAGCGCAATACAAAAAGAGTACCGCTCCTACGATCAATCACTTTTATGAAAAGTTGTTGCTTTTAAAAGACCTCATGAATACCAAAACTGGAAAGAAAATCGCACAACAACGTCATGATTATATGCAAGGTTTTCTAGATCAGTTCTATGCAGAGTGGAACGGTGAGAAATAAAAGCCCTTTTTACTTTGTATTTTTACCTCTTAATTTGATTTATGAATCCAGGACCCTTTGCTCAAAACAACCGACAGTTTTTTCTGATCAAAATGCAGTACCTAGGGTTTAGGTTTCACGGCTGGCAAAAACAACCTAATAACATACCAACTGTAGAACGCATGGTCTTAAGAACCTTGAAGTATGTATTTGACCATTCTAACTTTAAAGTACTTGCTGCAGGTAGAACAGATGCTAAGGTTTCTGTGAACGAGACTTGGATCGAACTCTTTCTAGATGATTCTGAAGAATTAGATATAACCCCCTTCTTGATAGACTTCAATCAAAATCTACCCAGTGACATTAGAGCTTTAGAAATCGAGACAACCGACAAGGATTTTAACGTGATTCAAGCTCCTAAAATCAAGGAGTACATCTATCTATTTTCTCATGGAGCGAAGTTCCATCCTTTTTGCGCCTCTATGATGGTTTATATGAAGAGTGAACTCGATATAGAAATCATGAAAACAGCTGCACAACTCTTCGAGGGGACACATGATTTTTGGTCCTACACCTATAAACCTTCTGACACTACAGAAACTACCTCCAGCATAGAAAGTTGTTTGATTGAAAAGAATGAGCTCTTTACAGCAAGCTTCTTTCCAGAACAAAGTTTTGTTTTTAGAGTAAAAGGAGCAGGTTTTAAACGCCATCAAGTGCGTCTGATGATGGGCATGTTATTTGACTTAGGAATGCACAAGTTCACTCTAGATGAATTTAAAGAAACCCTAGATGGAAATCTTAAAATTCATCTTTCACACATTGCTCCACCTAGTGGGTTGATGTTGTATACCACTCAATTCCAGTAGACCTCAACTCTTATAGATTTGTTAAAGTGACCCATTACTGATAGGATGTCTTTATTTTTAAACCCTTATCAAAAAACACAATCATGAAAAAATATATTTTATTACTAGCAGTAGTTCTATCTACCTCATCCCTTTTTGCTCAAGATTTTGTCAAAACAGACAATAGCCCAATGGATGCTTCTTTCTTTCCAGCCGATGCAGCAAAACGCGCGTTTAGAGAAGGTGTGAGTGCACCTAAAATTAGAGTTCTTTACAGTCGCCCTTCTTTAAAAGGTCGCAACATTTTCACAACAGAAGACAAAAAGAAAGAAGGCATTACCGTTTATGGTACATCTTGGAGGCTTGGTGCTAATGAAAGCACAGAACTTCTTTTAATGCAAGACGCCATGATAGGTGGGAAATTGATCAAAGCTGGACGTTATTCTATAGTAGTAACCCCTACTGTCAACGAATGGACCTTTCACATCAACTCAGAAAATGATGGCTGGGGAAATTATTCTCATAAACCTGAAATGGACGTAGTAACTGTAAGCGTTCCTGTTACTATGGGTGAAGAAAGTCTTGAAAACTTAAGTATCACACTCTACTCTCCTAATAACGACAACACCGTTCATTTAAAAACTGGATGGGGAACTTACAGAACAGAGCTTCCTATCGTATTAAAGTAATTATTCAGGATAATCAACCTGCCTGGCTATGTTTCTTGAACATTCACGCTTGTAGGACGTTCCTTTAAAACAAAAAATCACCGCAACCAGGAATGGTTCAGGTGATTTTTTGTTTTACATTCCTATTCCAAGCCGCAGTTCCCGATGAAAAATCTGTGCGTTCTGGATCACAAAAATCACTAGCGATTAATCCTCTGGAGCAAGTTGAACAATTAAACCTTCGAGATCTTCGGTAATGGGAACTTGACAACCTAAACGAGAGTTGTCTTTTACATTTTCAGCTTCCCAAAGCATCGCTTGTTCGTCATCATTGCGTTCTCCTAAGTCGTGATCACTTATAATATAGCACTGACATGTAGCACACATAGCCATACCTCCACAAACTGCTTGCACAGGCAGCTCGTAAGCTTTACACACCTCCATCAGGTTCATATTCATGTCGGTAGGAGCGAGCACTTGATGCGCTGCTCCTACTCTATCAATGATAGTAATGTTTACGTCAGACATTAATGATTTCCTATTTTCTTTATGACCGATTTTTCTGCCTCTTTACGAGAACCGTCAAAACCGTCTATACCGCCTACAGTCGTATATTTCATCACATACCGCTTATCTGGAAAAATACGCTGGTAGGCGCTTTGGCACATCAATGTCGCTTCATGAAAACCGCAAAGAATCAATTTTAATTTACCTGGATACGTATTGACATCTCCTATCGCATAAACTCCAGGAATATTAGTTTGATAATCCAATGTATTATCAACTTTGATCGCATTTTTTTCTATTTCTAGACCCCATTTTCCAATGGGACCTAACTTAGGTGCAAGTCCGAATAAAGGTATAAAAGCATCACACTCTATAACTTCCATACGCTTAGCTTCATCATTATGTTGTAGTAAAACAGATTCTACTTTATCTTCTCCTTTGATATCTAGAATTTCAGCGGGAGTGATCAACCTTATTTTATTTTGGTCCACTAGGTTTTGTACTTTCTCCACACTATCCAGAGCTCCACGGAATTCTTCCCTTCTGTGCACCAGTGTTACCTCAGATGCCACATCAGCCAGAAATATCGACCAATCTAGTGCAGAGTCACCTCCACCAGCAATGATTACTTTTTGATCCCTGTAAACTTCTGGGTCCTTGATCATATAGGCAAGACCTTTGCCTTCATACTTCGCGATTCCCTCTATAGCGGGCTTACGAGGTTCAAAAGACCCCAAGCCGCCGGCAATAGCAACAACTTTTGCATGATGCTTGGTTCCTTTACTCGTGGTAACTATAAAAGTGCCGTCTTCTAGTTTATCAATAGTTTCTGCTCTCTCCCCTAATGTAAAACCAGGCTGAAAAGGCTCAATTTGTTTCATCAAATTGGTCACTAAATCACCTGCAAGAACTTCTGGAAAGCCTGGGATATCGTAAATAGGCTTTTTAGGATACAACTCTGAACACTGTCCCCCTGGTTGCTCTAGAGCATCAATTAAATGACATCTGAGCTTTAATAATCCAGCTTCAAAAACGGCAAACAGACCTGTAGGTCCAGCACCTATTATTAATATATCTGTGGTAATCATATCTTGTTCCATAGCTACTTTAAGGCCAATAAATTGCCTTTGCAAAGGTCGTCATCATTCCCTAGTTAAGCAAATGATTAACGGAATTCTATGATTGTGGAAAGAAGTTGAAATGAGATTCTTTTTGAAAAAGCTTTAGAAACAAAAAATCCATCATAAAAGATGGAGATGGGATTTTTTGAACGGTCAACCACGAGATGTTAAAATAAGAAAACAGCCCATCTTAATATCGTAAGCAACTCGTGGTATTTGACCTATCCAAAACAATTTGTTAAAACTTAACACTGCAAATATACAGCTTTATTTAAACCCTACAAGTCAGATAGGATAATATCGTATTATTATTCTTAAAGCTTCTTTTTAAAGATAATTTAATAGAGACAGTTGTATTTTACAAAATCATTATTTTACCGTAAAAACAAACTTATAGATTCTGTGAAAATTATGAAATAGTAGTGATTGAGAAACAGTTGGATAGCTGTTCTGCTTTTTCAAGAGCGAAGCATTAAAATAAGCTGATGACGCACATGTTTGCGATCCATTGATATGCACAGAGTTGAACCGCGCAGAATACTCCGATCAAATGAACATAAATTCATCTAAGTGTCCAAGTAATGCGAAAGAGGTATCGTTAAAAGTAAAAAATACAGCAGTATTTAAAATTAAATCAAATCCTGTAAAGTTTGATTTTCTAAAATAGCAAGGGTATTATCCCTTACTTGAACCATAAGTCTGTTTACCGAGCAGCCGTCTTCATCCACACAGTCCTCACATTTTTCATAAAAATTAAGACTTACACAAGGAAGCATAGCAATAGGGCCTTCTAAAATACGGTGAACGGTAGACATTCTTATTTTTTCTGGGCTTTGCATTAAATAATAGCCACCACCTTTTCCTTTGCGACTACCCAAAATGCTATTCTTACGCAATTCTAGAAGAATGGCTTCTAGAAATTTATGAGGGATATTCTCAGCGTCTGCAATAGTAGCAATTGCCGTAGGAGACCGACTTTCTAATTTTGCAAGATAAGCGAGTGCCTTAATACCGTATTTAGTTTTTCTTGAGAGCATGGCCAAATCTAATACTTTCTACTCTTCCCTACTATGTCTGGAATACTATTCTTAACTTTCCATTGACATCTTAACCACATTGCACAACATAAGTCAGGCAAATACAATCGTGACAGCCAAAAGGGCCATGGAATAGGTCTTTGTATCGTAAAAACCAGTCCTTAAGTGAGATGGAGAAATTACTGTAACATCTGAGCTAGGCTCCTATAGAACCTTCACTTTCCGTATTGCGCAATAATGTATGAGGATAGTTCCGCTTTCGCGAAAGCGGAACTATAATCACTCCCTTGACCCATTTAAATTATCTAAACACTAAAACTTCCTGAGTCGCTTTACTCACCTTGATAATATCAGATAACAAACCTCGAGCAGTCACCGCCTTTCCAGCGCCAGCACCTTTGATCACTAAAGGGTTTGCCGCATAACTTTCTGAATAAATTTCAAAAAAGCCATCGCTGCCTTTTAACTGACCAGCAGGACTTTCTTCTTTTACTGCCTTAAGCGATACCTTAAGTTTTTTATTAAGAACGTCCAATTCGCCTAAATGCCTGAGTACTTCCCCGCCTTTTAAAGACTCCTTCTTTTCTTGCAAAACGGAGTCTAGTTGTTTTAGCTCATCTAAAAACTGATGTAAGGAGGATGTTCTCAGTGATGGAATGACCAAGTTTTCTACCTCTATATCATCAAACTCCAGCTTTAATCCTGCTTCACGAGCTAGAACCAATAACTTTCTTGCCACATCATTCCCAGAGAGATCTTCTCTAGGATCTGGCTCTGTATAACCGCCCTTTAAGGCATCGATAACAATCTCAGAAAATGGTCTTTGTTCTTTACTAAAACGATTAAAGATGTAGCTCAAAGAACCAGAAAAAACACCATTTACGGCAAATAATTGCTCCCCGCTACTGTACAAATCATTAACGGATTGAACTATAGGTAATCCTGCACCCACGTTAGTTTCATATTCAAAGCACAAGTTCTTTTTGATTAATAATGACCGTATCAAATCGTAGAATTCTTGTGACAAGGTATTGGCAATTTTATTAGCCGTTACGATATTGAAATCATTTTCTAAAAGCTCTGGATAGAACTGAGAAACCTCTTTACTTGCCGTTGCATCTACGGCAATTTTAGTTGCGTCATAAAGACTGGAAACCTTATAAAAACTATCAGCTTCCCGAGCTTCAGATAAACTACCAAAGTCTTCTTTCCAGTTCCTAGAAACCCCTTCTATGTCTAATAAAACTCGTTTTGAATTAGCAAGACCTACGATTTTAAGGTCTATACCGTGTTGCTGTTTAAAAAAAGAATGCGACTGGAGTACTTGATCAATCAAGGTACTTCCCACATTCCCGATTCCAAATATATATAAGTGTATGTTTTTCAAGTTATTCGGTTTTAGATAGCTCACTAAATACGTTGTAGTGTGCTGATATTATTACATATGGTTTTTGAAGTTTTAGACAGTCGGTTTTGTATGACCTCAAAAAGAATCTTCTTTACTTGATCGTGTTCGATCAGGAAGGCATCGTGGCCATGTAGGGAAGAAATTTCATGATAATTAATATCCCGTTCTTCTTTCAATAAGCCATAAGTCATGCGATCTTCATCAGCGACAAAAAACCCGTCCGTATCTATAGCAACTAACTCGATGGCTGTTTGAGAAGCAGCGATAGTTGCGACTATATTTTCATCCCTATCAATAGCGGCATTGGCACTAGATAATAATTGGTTTAACAATCTATAGGCAGGTAATGAAAATCGCTTTTTTAATTCGACACCATGGAAACCCAACCATTCTTGGACCTTAAAAGCGGTATTTTCCTTACTCCTTTTAAATTTATAGCGCAATCCTTGTGGTGACCTATAAAAAGTCATCGCATGTTGTCTAGCCACTTCTACAGGTTTGCTTGATGTAGTAAGAATAGATTCTTGAATATGACAACAAGCTATAATCCAGTCGGTTGCTTTCCAGTCTGCAGCGATAGGTACGATAGTCCCAAATAATTCAGGTTGTTGCGCTAGCATTTCCCATAATAAGGCACCTCCTATGCTTCCCCCAATTGCTAGATCTATAAATGAGATTTTTAATAATTGTAGCGCTTTCGCGAAAGCGGAACCCACATCAAACAAGGTCCAATCTTGATAATTAAAGATCAAATGATCTATAACTCCATCAAAACCATTCCCAGGTATATCAAAAGCCACTATTGTGAAATGGGTCGTATCAATCACTTTTCCCTCACCTATTAAGTCGCTCCACCATTCTGTCACAGAAGAATTCCCTGTGAGCGCATGGTTGACCAGAATAATGGGCGCCGTATGCAACGCACGCCCAAAAATCTGATAGGAAACACTAATATCTTGTACTTTCCCCGACTTTAATTTAAAGTCTGGAAGCTCGATATATTTTAACCTACGAATCATCTACGCAAGAATTTTTTTATCAATAACCGCAAATGCTTGTTCTAAATCTGCAGTGAGATCCGTTAGATCCTCCAGACCTACAGAAAGCCTGATCAAGTCTTTAGTCACCCCAGTACTTAATTGATCTTCCTCTTTTAATTGCTGGTGTGTAGTACTCGCAGGATGGATGATCAATGATTTGCTGTCTCCTATGTTAGCCAGTAAGGAAAACACTTTGGTGCTGTCCACCACTTGTTTTGCAATTTCATAGCCTCCTTTTACGCCAAAAGTGACAATACCGCTTTGCCCTTTAGGCAAATACTCTTTTGCTAGGCCGTAGTAGTCACTAGTTTCTAACCCTGGATAATTGACCCATTCTACTTCTTCTTTAGATTGTAACCATTGAGCTAGTTCCAGTGCATTTTGAGAATGTTTATCCATTCTTAAAGACAAAGTTTCTAGGCCTTGAATAATTTGCCAGGCATTGAAAGGTGATATCGCTCCACCCAGGTCACGTAATCCTTCAATACGTACTTTGGCAATAAAAGCTGCTGCTTCCAGTGCTTCACTGTAGATTAATCCGTGATATCCAGCACTAGGTTCCGTAAATTCTGGAAATTTGCCATTGGTCCAGTCAAAGGTTCCTGCATCTATAATAATACCACCCAATGCTGTTCCATTACCATTGATGTATTTAGTAAGTGAATGGATTACAATATTTGCTCCATACTCAATTGGATTTAACAAGTAAGGAGTTGCAACGGTATTATCTACTATAAGAGGAACACGGGCTGTTTTTGCTTGTGAACTGATTTTCTTAAGATCGAGCACGTCTAGTTTTGGATTCCCCAGAGACTCCACAAAAATGGCACGGGTATTTTCTTGTATGGCGCTTGTAAAAGCATCCTCATCATTAGGATTCACAAAGGTGGTTGTAATTCCTAAACGAGGTAAGGTCACTGACAGCAAGTTGAAGGTGCCGCCATAAAGGGAATTACTCGCAACGATATGATCACCAGCACGCAAAAGCGTTAACAAAGTGGTAGAAATGGCACTGGTTCCAGAAGCGGTTGCCACTGCAGCTATTCCTCCTTCCAGTGCTGCAAGACGTTGCTCGAGCACATCTACCGTAGGATTATTAATTCTTGTGTAAATGTATCCAGGCTCAACCAGTGCAAAAAGATTTGCTGCGTGGTCACTGTTCTTGAACACATAACTAGTGGATTGATACAATGGAACCGCTCTGGTGCCACCGTTGTTTTTTACATCATGACCTGCATGAAGTGCATTTGTTGAAAATTTTTGAGACATAATAAGTTTCTTTTAAAAATTAAAATCTAAATCATATCATTTTAACAATGGGATGGTGTGGAGAAAACGATCTTGCTTTTTTGTCTTATAAAGCGGTCAACAAGTTAAATAGCCGTGGCTATGGAAATTGAGAACTGTAAATAAGACGAGAAATGAGAAAATTTAAACGCGTCATACCGTCATTAAACTGATATAAAGCTCAAAACAATCTAGAAATACAGATTTAGTTCCCGAGCAATGGCTCAGAAATAAAAATCAAAAAAGAAACTTGTGGTCGTATGAACCTACTATTGTTTGCATCATCTAGTCTCACAAAAGCTGTGAGCAGAAATTAGCACCTTCTTCATTTATTGTTGAGATAAATAAAGGGTTGCTAAGGAGTCGATGGGTCTGATCCCTCGTCCTTTCTTGATAATTTCAGTAAGGTTATGAACGTTGATGTAAAGATTCAGAAAACTATTTGTTCTTTCCAAATTTTTAAGAGTTTTTTATCCTATTTATTTTATAGGGTATTGGATTATTAGAGTCTAATCCATTGATTTATAAACTACTTACAGTATCATATTTAATTATTCCTTTGCTCTAAAATCAACATTCATAGTCCTAAAGAGTTGAAGCTTCAGCCTTATTGCTCTGCTTAGATGCTGTAAAATAAAAAATAACAAGTGGGTGTTCAGGACATCGGCCGAAGCCTCAGATTCCTGAATAATGTAATGATTTTAATTAACTGCGGCTCTCGTAAAGAGCGCGTCTGATTCCATACTACATCATTTAAAGTGACGTATATCAACTCTGGTTATAAGATCTTATTATGGTAGATGTTAATAATCCTATACCATTGGTATTAATAAAGGATTACATTTATTACATTTGTACTTCATTAAAGAGGAAAGATTTGGCTGCTTGCGACCTCGTCCCGAAATTAGATTCGAGACATAAAACGCTAAAACAGTGTACTGCGCAAAACAATACAGCCACGTTTATCTTCTTTTATTATTAATCACGCGAGGTTTTACGATTCAAGCGAGTTTTAAAAAGATGGTCCTATATTGAATAGATGGTTCATCTTAAAAAATTAGTTTGTTTTTGTTTCGCTTTCGCGAAAGCGCAACTATAAAATGCCCTACTTATTTACATCAGAGTCCGTTAGTGAAGGACATCCAGACAAAGTTGCTGACCAGATCAGTGATGCTTTATTAGATAATTTTTTAGCTTTTGACCCAGAATCAAAGGTTGCTTGTGAAACCCTTGTAACTACTGGACAGGTAGTGCTTGCTGGTGAAGTAAAATCCAATACCTATGTGGACGCAGCTCAAATTGCTCGAGATGTGATCAATAAAATAGGTTACACCAAAGGAGCTTATCAGTTTTCTGGTGATTCCTGTGGGGTCATTTCTTTGATTCACGAGCAATCACCAGACATCAACCAAGGCGTAGATCGTGCAACTAAGGAAGAGCAAGGTGCCGGAGACCAAGGTATGATGTTCGGTTATGCAACCCACGAGACAGAGAATTACATGCCACTTGCATTAGATATTTCTCATAAGATCCTTATCGAGTTAGCGGCATTAAGACGTGAAATGAAGGACATTACCTATTTGCGCCCAGATGCAAAATCACAAGTAACCATTGAATACAGTGATGATAATATCCCCCAGCGTATCGAGGCCATTGTTATTTCCACACAACACGATGATTTTAATGATGATGACCAAGCGATGCTGGCACAAATCAAAAAAGATCTTCTTGAGATCCTGATCCCTCGTGTCAAAGAATTGCTTCCTGCTTATGCGCAGAAATTGTTTAATGATGACATTACCTACCATATCAATCCTACCGGTAAATTTGTTATCGGTGGCCCACATGGTGATACCGGACTCACAGGTCGTAAGATCATTGTAGACACTTATGGTGGTAAAGGTGCTCACGGTGGTGGTGCTTTTTCTGGAAAAGACCCTTCAAAAGTAGATAGAAGTGCTGCCTATGCTTCTCGTCATGTTGCAAAAAACTTAGTAGCTGCAGGACTTGCGACAGAAGTATTGGTCCAGGTTTCTTATGCGATAGGTGTGGTAGAACCTACTTCTATCAACGTTTTTACTTATGGAACTTCAACAGTAAATCTTACCGACGGAGAGATTTCAAAAAAAGTTGCTGAAATATTTGACATGCGTCCCGCAGCTATAGAGTCTCGATTGAAATTAAGAAATCCTATCTATTCTGAAACAGCCGCTTATGGTCATATGGGTAGAACCCCACGTATAGAAAAATTAGTGTTTGAATCTCCCTATAATGGAAGAGTAGAACGTGAAGTAGAATTATTTACTTGGGAAAAATTGGATTATGTAGATCAAGTAAAAAAAGCATTTGCCATAGCTGATTAAATATTTAAGTCTCAAATAAGATTTAAAACTCTATTGGAATCCAAGGTTTTCGATAGAGTTTTTTTTATGTTTAATTTTCAAAGCTTAAATTAATTTCATCAGTTCCAACACTTTTTGCCTGGTGGTATTGTGCCTTCCTCTGGTCGCACTTGTCAGATGCAAAAAATGGAACGCCTATATTTCTAATATGGGAAAGCATCATTTAAAAAACTGAATATACTCTATGAATTTAACCATAAAAAAAACCCATTGCGACTTGATCACAATGGGTTTTTAATTTTAAAAGGTAGTTGGTCTATTTGAAGCCACTCACTTCCTTATCAATTCTTGCAATTTGTGCATCTACCTCAGCTTTAGTGCCACTTAAGTTATGAGTTTTTCTCACTGTTGCACCGTTTACTTTAGTTTTTATAGTAACATTCGCCGTCACGATTCCAGTTGCTTCATCTGTAGTTTTTTGAATATCTACATCTTGAATGGTATTATTTGTATTACTATTTACTACTACTTCTTGTACTACCGGAGTAGGGGTTGATAATACCGCTTGTCCTTTTTCTCCATGACCTCCTAAAATAGGAGCTATAACAAGACCAATTAAACAAGTTAATTTAATCAATATATTCATGGATGGTCCAGAAGTATCTTTAAAAGGATCACCGACTGTATCTCCAGTCACTGCTGCTTTATGAGCGTCAGAGCCTTTATAGGTCATTTCTCCATTGATTTCTACACCAGCTTCAAAAGATTTTTTGGCGTTATCCCAAGCGCCACCAGCGTTGTTTTGAAAGATTGCCCAAAGCACACCACTTACGGTAACTCCGGCCATATAACCACCAAGCATCTCTGCAATAGCAAGGTTATCCATACCAAAAATCATAGGTACAAAGGCAATGACCAATGGAAAACCAATGGTCAATAAACCTGGCAACATCATTTCTTTCAAAGAAGCCTTTGTAGAAATTGCCACACACTTATCGTATTCAGGTTTACCAGTACCTTCCATGATTCCAGGAATCTCTCTAAACTGACGTCGTACTTCTTCTACCATTTCCATGGCTGCTTTTCCTACCGCATTCATAGCAAGCGCACTAAATACTACAGGAACCATTGCTCCTACAAATAACATCGCAAGAACTGGTGCTTTAAAAATATTAATTCCTTCTATTCCTGTAAAGGTTACGTAGGCTGCAAATAAAGCAAGCGAAGTCAATGCTGCCGAAGCAATTGCAAATCCTTTACCGGTAGCTGCTGTTGTATTTCCTACAGCGTCTAAAATATCAGTACGCTCTCGCACGATAGGGTCTTGTTCACTCATCTCTGCAATACCGCCAGCATTATCTGCTATAGGACCGAATGCGTCAATAGCTAGCTGCATTGCTGTAGTGGCCATCATGGCACTTGCTGCCAGCGCCACTCCGTAGAAACCTGCAAAAGCATAAGACGACCAGATGGCAGCTGCAAAGAGTAAAACGGATGGAAAAGTTGAAATCATACCGGTTGCAAGACCAGCAATAATATTTGTTCCTGCACCAGTAGAAGATTGTTGTACAATTTTAAGAGTAGGCTTTTTACCTAGTCCCGTATAATATTCTGTCACAGAGGATATCACTGCTCCTACTACGAGTCCAACTAAAGTGGCATAAAATACATTCATTCTAGAAACCAGCATGGGTATTTCATTGCCATTTGCATCTAAATTTTCTCCAAAAAACTTCATCTGCATGGTTTCTGGAAGCATCCACATGCAAAGTCCATAACAAGCCAGCGCTACTAAACCTATGGCCGTCCAGTTACCAATATTTAAAGCACCCATTACTTGGGCTTCTTTTGCATCCTTGTTTTTTAATCGCACCAACATCATTCCTATCATAGAAATAATGATACCTACACCAGCAATAGACATTGGCAATAAGATAGGACCTATACCGCCAAAGCCTTCGTTAACGATATTGCCACCCATGTCTTTTATTACGTAATTTCCAAGAACCATAGCTGCTAGAATTGTCGCTACATAAGAACCAAATAAATCTGCTCCCATTCCTGCAACATCACCTACATTATCACCTACATTATCTGCAATAGTTGCTGGATTACGTGGATCGTCTTCCGGGATTCCTGCTTCTACTTTACCTACAAGATCAGCACCTACGTCAGCTGCTTTGGTATAAATACCGCCACCTACACGAGCAAAAAGTGCAATAGACTCTGCTCCAAGAGAGAATCCGGCAAGTGTTTCAAGCACAACGGTCATGGCATCATTATCAGTCCATTCTCCACCCATAAAGAAATGATAGAACAATAAAAAGAATCCTGTTAAACCTAAAACGGCAAGACCAGCAACGCCTAGTCCCATTACCATGCCTCCACCGAAAGAAACATCTAAGGCTTTAGGCAAACTTGTACGAGCTGCTTGTGTGGTTCTCACGTTTGTTTTGGTGGCTATTTTCATTCCTATATTTCCCGCGTAAGCTGAGAATATGGCTCCACAAATAAATGCGATAACAATCATCCAGTGGGTAGAAGGAACAAAAAGAGATACTATAAATAACAGAACACTTACCACAAACACAAAAATGGCCAGTAATTTATATTCTGCTTTTAGAAAGGCCAATGCACCTTCATAAATGTGATCTGAAATTTCTTTCATTTTACCGTCGCCGGCATCCTGCTTCATTACCCAGGATTTTTTAATGAGCATGTAAACTAGCCCCAAAACTGCCAAAAGAATTGGCAAATAAATCATATACGATTCCATAAAATAGTTGGTATTTGGTTTTTAAATCTCGCTAAAGTAATAAAATAATGTTAAGAAAACGATCGCTATATTTCGAATCGAATAAATATTCACTAACAGCAGTATTAATCATACAGATATGATAACAATAAACTACGATTTGAATAATTATAAGTCTGGTTAAAAATTGATGTGATTCCGCTTTCGCGAAAGCGGAAAACCTTTAACCACTAAAACAAATTATCAATCACATCGCCAACACCCAACTCTTATTTTAGCTCAAGAAAAGGCGGTGTGTTGCGATTCTATTTTCTAATCGACACAGCACATAAATAAGGTTTTCCCTTTCTTGCATCCGACGAGTGCAACGAGAGGAATGCGTAATGTCCGCAGGACAAAGGGGCTTGCTTGTTTCAGTAGGCAGTA
>TARA_R110000751_G_scaffold80214_10_pt1 | contig 16252 bp, 11 predicted proteins | sample TARA_R110000751 | Tara Oceans TARA_R110000751 (sample SAMEA4398001) | marine metagenome | biome: Polar Biome; feature: [MES] marine water layer (ENVO:01000295) within the mesopelagic zone...; material: water (ENVO:00002006), including particulate matter (ENVO:01000060) such... | reverse complement strand
CATACCCCACCCGCCACCTTGCCCTTGCAGGGCAGCGCGAATAGGGTGCGCCCGACCTGAACCGGGACCACCAAAATGCCTGATACCCTGACTTCCGCCTTGCCCGCCACGCTGTCCGATATCGAAGCCGCTGCCCGCGTGCTCGAAGGCCAGATCGTGCGCACACCCATGCATCACTCGCGGACGCTTTCGGCCATTACGGGCGCAGAAGTGTGGGTGAAGTTCGAGAACCTCCAGTTCACGGCAGCCTTCAAGGAGCGCGGCGCTCTCAACCGCCTCTCCCACCTGACCGAAGCGCAAAAAAAGGCCGGCGTCATCGCCGCCTCCGCCGGCAACCACTCGCAGGGCGTCGCCTATCACGCCCGCCGCCTCGGCATCCCCGCGACCATCGTCATGCCAAAGACAACGCCCTTCAGCAAAGTCGAGCAAACCCGTAGTCACGGTGCAACCATCGTGCTCCACGGCCTCAGCTTCGACGACGCCAAAACAGAAGCCTACAATATCTGCCAGCGCGAAGGCCTGACATTCATCCACCCCTTTGACGATCCGCATGTCATCGCCGGGCAGGGCACGGTCGCCCTCGAAATGCTGGCTGAAAAGCCGGACTTCGATACGCTTGTCGTCCCGATCGGCGGGGGCGGCCTGATCGCAGGCATGGCCATTGCGGCCAAAGGGATCAACCCGAATATCAGTATCGTCGGCGTTGAAGCCTCGATGTATGCGGGCATGCTGGCCGAGCTCGAAGGCCGTGAAGTCAAGGTCGGCGGCGCCACCATCGCCGAAGGCATCGCCGTCCGCGACGTTGGCCGCTTGCCGCTACAGGTCGCTCGCGAACTGGTTGATGAAATCGTCCTCGTTGAGGAAGAACATCTGGAACGCGCCATCACCCTGTTCGTGAATGTCGAAAAGACGATTGCAGAGGGCGCCGGCGCTGCTGGCCTCGCAGCGCTGCTGGCCCATCCGGAGAAATTCAAGGGCAAGAAGGTTGGTCTGGTTCTCTGCGGTGGCAATATCGACACCCGCCTGCTCGCCTCGGTTCTCACCCGCGCCCTGGTGCGCGAAAAGCGGCTCGCCTCGATCCGCATTATCGGCGATGACCGGCCCGGGCTGCTGGCGCTCGTGTCCAAGATCATCGGCGACAATGGCGCCAATATCATGGAAGTCGCGCATGATCGCCTCGCGCTGGACGTGCCCGCCAAGGGCGCCGAATTCGACATCCTGATCGAGACACGCGACGCCAATCACACCCAGGATGTCATCGACGCCCTAACGGCCGAAGGCTACCCGCCGCGCGCCCTGTAGCCGTAAGATGACTTGCGGGCAAAAGCGCCCTAAACCCGCGCCAAACCCAAACCAGACGGAGCCTGACCCAAGATGATCCGCACACTCGCTGCAGCCTGCGCTGCATTCTTCATGATCGCTGCCTGCAGCCAGACCAAGGACCTATCCGACGTGAACGCTCCATTTGAACAATACCTGCCGTGGGATGCCACCGGCAAAGACGTGCAATCCGCCGAGGGCGGCCTGCAATACATCGTGCTGAAAGAAGGCACGAAAACAGGCAAGTCACCGACCGCGACAGACCGGGTCAGCGTCAACTATGATGGCCGCACGGCTGCAGGCGAAAAGTTCGACAGCTCATTTGATCGCGGCGAACCGATCTCGTTCAAGCTGAGCCAGGTCATTCCCGGCTGGACCCAGGGCCTGCAGCTGATGAGCGAAGGCGATGACTATCTCTTCTACATTCCGACAGCGCTGGCCTATGGCGATAATCCGCGGCCCGGCAGCGTGATCAAGCCGGGCGACGATCTCGTTTTCCGCGTGCAACTGCTCGAAGTGATGGAACCCAAAGTGTCCGATACGGCGGCATGGGAAAAGTACACGCCCTGGAATTCCGAACTCCCGGACGTCAAGAAAACCGGCTCAGGACTGGAATACGTCGTCCTCAAAAGCGGCGATCCATCCGGTCCTTCACCCGAGAATGGTGAAATGGTTGCGGTGCACTACGAAGGCCGTCTCGCTGAAACCGGCGACCTGTTCGACAGTTCTTTTGAGCGCGGCGAGCCAGCCGTCTTCCCGTCCAATCAGCTGATCGACGGTTGGGTCGAAGCACTCGAAATGATGCGCCCCGGTGATCGGTGGATGCTGTATATCCCGTCTGACCTCGGCTATGGCGAAGTCGGCACGCCCGGCGGCCCCATCCCCCCGAATGCCCCGCTGGTATTCGAAGTTGAAATGATGGACGTCATGAAGCGCGGCTAGGCGCAGGTCCAATCGGGGAATATGGAATGACCATTACTGCTGACGAACTCGCCCGGATCGCACTCCAGGCCGGCGCTGTTATCATGGACATCTACGAAAGCGATTTCGATGTCGACCAGAAGGGCGATGCCTCACCGGTGACCGCCGCAGACCAGAAGGCCGAAACGCTCATTCTGGCTGCGCTCGCCAAGGCTGACCCAACCTTGATGGTCATCGCCGAGGAAGAGGCCAGCGAGGGCCGCGTACCTGAACACGGGTATCGTTTCGCCCTGGTCGATCCGCTCGATGGCACCCGCGAATTCGTCAGCCGCAATGGCGAATTCACGGTCAATATCGCGATTATAGAACATGGCCGCCCGGTGATGGGCGTTGTCTATGCGCCAGCGAAGAGCCGCCTCTTTGTTGCCGAAAGCCACAATTCAGGCTGGCAGGCAGAAGCAGCACCCGGCGCGGATGTTCCGACTCAGCGCAAGCCGCTAAGGATACGCCCCTGCCCGGCTGCTGGTGTCACGGCCATTGCGTCCAAATCCCATCGCACGCCGGAAACAGACCTCTGGCTCGATAAGCACAACGTCAACGAAACCCTCGGTGCCGGATCATCCTTGAAGTTCTGCCTGATTGCCGCCGGAGAGGCTGACCTTTACCCGCGCATGGGCCGCACAATGGAGTGGGACACGGCGGCCGGTCAGGCCGTGGTAGAAGCCGCAGGTGGTCGCGTGTTGACCGAAGAGGGAACGCCGCTGCTCTATGGCAAACGCGAACGCGGCTACGATAACCCGCACTTCATCGTATATGGCGACGTCACACCCTGCTGAAGCTGAGTCTGACGCTTCCTCTCGATGAAAAGCGATAAATCTGCCAGGGAATGAGCAGGGAGACGAGGCGCATGACACGGCAATATTTCGGAACGGACGGCATACGTGGCCGGGTCAACCAGCCGCCGATGACCGCTGAAACCACGTTGCGGCTGGCAATTGCTGCCGCACGTACCTTTGCGCCAGATGGCAAAGGCACAGTCATCATCGGCCGTGACACACGCCGATCCGGCGAAATGATCGAAGCTGCGTTGGTCGCAGGCCTGACAAGCATGGGCCTCACGCCGCAACTCGCCGGTATCGTGCCCACGCCAGCCGTCGCCATGACAACACGCACATCTCAGGCCCGGTTCGGGCTCATGGTGTCTGCTTCGCACAACAAATACGAAGACAATGGCATCAAACTCTTCAGCCCCGATGGCCTGAAATTTGACGATGCAACCGAAGAGACACTCGAATCCGCTATGGCAGCGGCTTTCGACGGTCCCTATGCGTCCCCAACCGGGATCGCCATACCGCAGCGCGTGACCGGCGTCGGCGACGACTATGTTCGCAGCTGCCTCGCCACGGTCAGCGCGGGCAGCAAGATACGCGGCATGAAGATCGTGCTCGACTGTGCCCATGGCGCCGGTTTTCAGGTTGCCCCGGAAGCGCTGCTCGATTGCGGCGCGGCGCTGACAGTCATCGGCGCGGCCCCGGACGGTATCAACATCAATGCCGGATTTGGATCAACGGATACGACCGCACTCAAGGCAGCTGTAAGGGAACAAGGTGCCCACATTGGCCTCGCGCTTGATGGCGATGCTGACAGGGTCATCATTGTCGACGAAACCGGCGCCGAGATCGAAGGTGACCAGGTCATGGCCCTGATCGCACGGGAACTGCACGACAAGAAGCGCCTGACAGGTGGAGGCATGGTGTCGACAGTCATGTCGAACATGGGGCTCGACCAGTATCTCCAGACGCTCGGCCTCACGCTTGCGCGCACACGGGTCGGGGACCGCTATGTCGGCGAACATATGCGCGCACACGGATTCAATTTCGGCGGCGAGCCCTCCGGCCACATCATCCTGTCAGATGTCTCAACGACCGGGGATGGGTTGCTCGCAGGGCTGCACGTTCTCTCCGTACTCGCAGAAAGCGGTCAACCCATGTCGGCGCTGGGCCGCGTGTTCGATCCTGCACCGCAGGAACTCGTCAACATTCGCTATTCGGGAGCCAACCCGATGGACAGCGACCGTGTGCAGGCGGCGGTGGCTGAGGCTGAAACGCTGATGGGCGCGCGCGGCCGCATGGTCGTTCGCAAATCAGGCACCGAGCCGCTGATCCGCGTCATGGCCGAAGCGCTCGAATCGGGCCTCATGAAGCAAGCACTCCAGGTCGTCGTCGACGCCGTCAACGCCGAAATCTGACGGCGCCTTCCGTAGCGGATGTTGCGAATTTTCCCGAAACTGCCGCTACGTCACAAGCCGCTTTTGGGCCCTGATTACGTCTTCCCCGCTAGCCAATATCCCTGATTTCAATACACTGGAGGAAACTTCAAGAAAACCTGATCGGGAGAACGCAGCCATGGCCGAAGGGCAAACCTTGCCGCAATTTCGCCTGTTGCCGATGAAGGCGCCAGACATCCAGATGACTCGCCATGATAGTGGCACCATCTATCTCACACCGCGCCAATCACCCGGCGACCGGCCGCAGACTGTGCCTCATTGCCTCGACCAGCGCGCAGCCGAACACCCGGACCGCCCCTTCCTGCGCGAACGCGATCCCGGCTCCGGTGAATGGCGCACCCTCACCTATGGTGAAGCCAAGGCAATCACTGACAGTCTTGCGCAGGCCTTCCTCAATCTGGGTGCCGGCCCCGACGCACCGGTCATGATCCTGTCAGCGAACTCCACCCGCGCGGCCATGGTCATTCTTGCCGCCCAAAAGATTGGCGCGCCGGCAGCACCCATTTCAGTTCCCTATTCCCTGATGTCGTCCGACTTCGAGAAGCTCAGGCATTGCTTTGGCGCCGTGAAACCGGCCATCATTTTCGCCGAACATTGCAGGCCCTTCCTCAAGGCAATTGCCGCGCTCGGCGATACAGGCTGCAAGGTCGTCTCCGCCGATCCCGGCGGCGACAATGCTGTGCTTCGCTATGACAATCTTGCCGCCACGGTGCCGACCGAAGACGTCGCAAAGGCCATGGCGACGCTCAACGATGACTCAATCGGCAAGTACCTGTTCACGTCCGGGTCGACCGGCCTCCCGAAACCCGTTCCGACCACGCAAGGCGCCATGTGCTCCATGATCGGCGGGCAGGAAGGTCTGCGCGACGATTCCCGTGACCCGGAACATGATCCTGACCAGGTTCACAATGTGCTCGACTGGCTGCCATGGAATCACATTTCGGGCTCAAACGTGAACTTCAACGGTGCCATCTGGAACGGTGCTACCTTCTGGATCGATGATGGCAAACCAACACCGGCCCTCTTTCAGCGGACGATCGACAATGTCCGCGATTGTTCACCGTCATCCTTCGGTACGGCGCCGATTGCGCTTGCCATGCTGGCGGATGCAATGGAGGAAGACGACACGCTGATGACCGCCTTCTTCAAGAATATGCGTTCGATCGGTTATGGCGGCGCCACATTATCAGACGATCTCTATGATCGTCTCCAGGCCCTTGCCATCAAGGCCACTGGTCGGCGGATACCCATCGTCACCATGTACGGTGCCACCGAAACGCAAGGCATTACGGTCGTTCACTGGGAAGCCGAACGCGTCGGCCTCATCGGACTGCCCCTGCCCGGCATGACCCTGAAACTCGTCCCTAACGGATCGAAACTCGAAGTCCGCGTCAAAGGACCTTCCGTGATGCCCGGCTATCTCGACAGCCCGGAAAAGAATGCCGAAGTGTTCGATGAGGAAGGCTATTACTGCCTCGGCGATGCCGTCACCTTCGTCGATGAAAACAACCCGGAAGCGGGCCTCGTATTCGATGGCCGCGTCGGCGAAGACTTCAAGCTGTCGTCCGGCACATGGGTCAGCGTCGGCACCCTGCGGCCCGATTTCGTTGCCGCCTGCTCGCCGCTCATATTCGATGCGGTGATTGCAGGCCAGGACAAGAATTTCGCGTCCGCCATGGTCTGGCCGTCTCAGGCGATCATCGAGCAATACATCAAGGCGGCAGACGGAGATCATGCCAGGGGCCTCGCTGCGTTCACGGATGATGTCGTGAAGAAGGCCAAAGCCTTCAATGCGGGCGAACCCGGATCATCCCGCCGCCTGAAGCGCCTCCTCGTGCTCACCGAGCCACCGTCGATTGATGCCGGCGAGATCACTGACAAGGGCTATGTAAACCAGCGCCTCGTGATTGACCGCCGCGCCAATCTTGTCGCCGGCATATATGCTGACCCGCCTGCCGAAGGCGTCGTTCAGCTTTAGTCCGCCTGCGCCTTAAAGGCTTGTCAGGATTTGAAGGGTAGTTTCCCTCTCACTTGGGAGGGACGGCCTCATGACGTTCGATGCTCGCGGAGGCAAACCTCCGGCGTCAAAGAACAATGCCTTGTTCGCCATTGCGGTTGTTGCCGTGGTGGGCGGAGCGTTTCTGGTTGCCCTGAAATTTCCCGGTGCCTCCAAGGCAGACTCGACCAGCACCCGCCCACAAACAATTGTGGCAACTGCAGAAGCGCCGTCCGTGCCAACGCCCGCCGGCTGGACATCCGAAGCCGCGAAGACCTATTTTCAAACGCTCTCGCGCGTCGATCCCGGCGCATCCGCCTCGCTCAACAAGCGCCTCGCCAAGGCCAGCAGAAAGCCTCAGCCCGAGCAGTCCGAAGTTGTTTTCGAACATGCCGCAGATCTTCTGAAACGCCACGCCGCCGATCTCGCCCGCGCCGACACACGCCATGTTGACGCCATTCTTTTGATGACACGGGACCGCCTCCGCTCCGCATCCCAGTCGGGCAGCCCATGGTGTCAGGGCAGCAAGTTTGCCGATCTCGATCAGGCCACACTCGCCAATAAGGCGGCGCTGAATCGCGAACTGAAGATGCTGGAAGAGCCTCTGCGCGATTATGGACTCGAGCTGGTCACGCGCCTGCTGATCGCAATCGAGGACGCCCAGGCCCACCCGGTCAATCACGGCACATTGACGCAAACCGACAAGGCCGCGATGCAGGGCGTGATGATGTCCATGGTGTCCGATCCTCAGGTCATGCCCCTGCTCATGGCGGCGCAGACCGGTGGGAACCCGGACGAACTCGTCAAATCGCTCAATGTCTGCGACCTTGGCGCAACGGCAGTGATCGCGATCAAAACCCTGCCGCAGGATACCAAGGGCCGCGCCTTCGCAGATATGGTGCGGCAAATGGAGCTTGGTGGCGGCGATCTGACTAGCCTCAGCCAGTTCTAGGCGTCCCGGCGCGCGACACCAGACTGGCCCAGCCGCCATTCGAGAACATCCAGCCGGTCCTGTCCGAAAAAGGCCTCACCTTCAAACACCATCAACGGCACACCCCAATGATGCGGGTCCTGTGCCGCCTGGTTTTCAGCAATGATCGCCTCCAGACGGTCGGTCTCCTCCGCCTGGCGCCTGTCCAGTTCCGCCAGGTGAAAGCCGGCCCGTTCGGCCGCCTCCGCCAATGCCGTGCCTTGGGTCCATGCCCCGCCCGACCAGATCAGCGTCGAAACCTCGTCCATGAAGGCCCAGCCCGCCTCATCGCCTGCTTCGCACGCCAGAATGCCCAGCCGCGTCAGCCGGTGGATATGTGGTTGGTCCGGTGAAATCTGCCGTGTCTGCATGTCCATCACCACCGGGTCGGGGTCGAGCCGCCCGAATGGCAAATCAAGGAATTGGGCCAGTCTCACGACATCGCGCAGCAGGTAAGGCACCCATTGCGGCCGGATTTCGGAAAAGAATTCCGGTGTCCGGATGGCGATCGGATAAACCGGGCGCGGACGCACCCTCACATCCCATTTTCCGGCCAGTCCGCGCAGGCGCTTGGTGGCAAGGTACGAGTAGGGAGAGCGAAACGACCAGTAGACATCGACAGTTTTCATGAATTGAAGTGTGGCCTCCGGTTTGTGCCTTCACAAGACCTGAATTCGCTACCATCTTGCGGCCATGGCGCTCGACGATTCCTTTCGGCAATTCATGGATAAGTTCCACGTTCCAGACCTTTCGCGTCTGGACTGGAAGAACTCGACAGACAAACTGCGCCAGCAATTCTACGTTGCCAGCCGGGCAATCGAGCGGGATGCGCCGGAAATGGCGGATATATCCCTGCTGAAAGTCGCCGGTGCGTCCGGCCCCCTGAAGGCGCGCCTCTATACGCCGCTGGGCGCGGGCATGCCGCCTGGCCCCGGCATCGTCTTTTTCCACGGCGGCGGCTTCATGCTGGGCGATCTCGACAGCCATGACATGGTCTGCAAGCGGCTGGCCGAAGGGGCCCGCTGCCGGGTCATCGCCGTTGACTACCGGCTCGCACCGGAAAACACCTTCCCGGCGGCGCATGAAGACGCGCTGGCCTCCTGGAACTGGATCGTCAGCAACGCGGCCAAACTCGGTCTTGATCGCGAACGCATCGCCGTCAGCGGTGACAGTGCCGGCGGAAACCTGTCGGCCTACCTGGCGCAGGAAATGAACCGGACGGCCGGCCCACGCCCTGCGTTCCAGCTCTTGCTCTATCCCCTCGTCCAGTTCGTCGACATTCGCACCAAGAAGATGAGCTTCCAGGAAGGCGGCTTCTTCATCTCCGCCAACCTGTTCGAATATTTCCGCGACAGCTATATCTCGGACGAAAGCCAGCGCATGGATGTGCGCGTCTCGCCGCTATTTGCCGGGCCGGACGCATTCAAGGGCCTGCCCCCCGCGCATTTCGTTCTGTGCGGCTGGGATCCGCTGAAGGATGAAGGCCTCGCCTATGCCGACAAGATGGCCAGTTTCGGCGTGCCGGTGACGGTGCGCGAACATGCCGGAATGGTCCATGGTTTCATGAACATGACGGCCCTATCCGACACGGTGCGGCTGGCAATTCGCGATGCCGGGCATGTCGTCGGCAAGGCGCTTGGTGCCGTTTAGGTCACGCGAATTTAATCTCCAGGTAACTCACCGTTGCATTTTTGCGACGGTGCCCGGCAATCTGGCATGGCACGGCCGATACAGCTTCCTCCGCCACGCCATTCCACCATATGGATAGGCTCGCAGCCACCCTCCTCCCAGAGCCTACGGCTGCGCTATAACTTGTATAATCCAGAGGAAACACAGAATGAAATTGAAGAAAATGCTGGCTCTGTCAGCATCTGCGCTCGTATTTGTCGCGGGTTCAGCCATCGCCCAGGAAGCGGATGCAGCACCGGAGCGCGAAAGCGCCGTCGACCGTATTCTCGGCACCGTCACCGTCACAGCCACAAAAAAAGCCAATGTCGAAAACGTGCAGGACGTGCCAGTGGCCGTCACCGCGTTCAACAGCGACACGCTTGATGCGCTCAAGGTCAACGACCTGCAGAGCCTCAGCTACTCCACGCCAAACGTCTCGCTCGAAGATGTCGGCACGTCGAAAGGCACCGCGAACTTCTCGATCCGCGGCCTCGGCATCAACTCGTCGATCCCTTCGGTTGACCCGACCGTCGGCGTGTTCGTTGACGGCGTGTATATCGGCGTGAACTCGGGCGTTGTGCTCGACCTGTTCGACCTCGACAGCATTGAAATCCTGCGCGGTCCGCAAGGCTTGCTCTTCGGTCGTAACACGACCGGCGGTGCTGTCCTGATCAACACCGGCAACCCGACCGACGATTTCAGCTACAAGGCACGTGCCACGGTCGAAACGCCGATTGACGATGATCGCGGCGGCCCGAACACGACCCTTCAGGCGACGGTTTCCGGCCCGCTCATCGAAGACAAGCTGAACGGCAAGCTCGGCATCTATCACAATTTCGATGACGGCTATTTCAAGAACCTCGCCACCGACGACAATCTCGGCGAAGCGCACACCACGATCGTTCGCGGTGCCCTTGAATGGATGCCAACCGAAGACCTCACCTTCCTCGGCAAGGTCGAAAACTTCCAGACCAGCTCCGATGGTCCCAATGGCCAGAACCGCGGCTTCTACGACCGCGGCAGCTTTGATATCGCCATCAACAATCCGGGCCACCTGAAGAACGACGTCACGTTCGGCACGCTCCGCACGGATCTTGATGTCGACTTCGGCAACGGCACGATCACCAACGTCCTCGGCTACCGCGAAGTCGAATCCACGACCAGCGCCGACATTGATGCAACCCCGCTGACACTGTTCCATTCGGGTTCGGAATTCGCCCAGGAGCAGTTCTCCGAAGAGCTGCGTTATTCCGGCTCGTTCGACCGGGCAGACGTCACCGTCGGTGGCTTCTACTTCACCCAGGAAGTCGGCTACACTGAGCGCCGCGACCTGCCGACCACACGTCCTGTTGGCTTCCCGGCCGCCCTCGACTGGGAATTCAATGGTGGTGGCCGCCAGGACCACACGGTCTACGGCATCTTCGGCCAGGTCGACTATGACTTCACCGAAAAGCTGACCGGCATCTTCGGCCTGCGTTACGGTTACGAAGAGAAGGACGTGGACATCACTTACGTGCGCCCACGCCCGAATTGCTCCGTGGTCAACGGCACTTGCCCGACCACCGGCACCAACCCGTACATTGCCGGCGAGCCAAACGGCTTCACCGACAAGGAAGACTGGAGCGAAGTCACGCCGAAGATCGGCCTGCAATACTTCCGCACCGACGACACCCAGTTCTACGGCACCTACACCAAGGGTTTCCGTTCGGGTGGCTACAACTTCCGCATCACGAACGCCCTCGCGTTCGAAGCGCTTTTCCCGCCAACGGGTTCGCGCGCCTTTGATGCTGAAAAAGTCGACAGCTTCGAAATCGGCATGAAGCACACCACGTCCGACGGTCGCGGCCAGCTTAACGCTGCCGTGTTCCTGAACGACATCCAGGACATGCAACGCGAGCTGAACCTCTCGTCGCCAACCTCCGGTGTCGCCCAGACGATCATCAACACCGCCGACGCCGAAATCCTCGGTCTCGAGCTTGAAGGTCGTTATGCCATCACGGATTCTCTTCTCGTCACGGCCAACCTTGGCCTGATCGATGCCGAATACACCGACGTCATCTATGACATCTCGGGTGACGGTGTGGTCGACGGTGCCGATCTGGCTCTGGCCCTCCCCCGTGTGCCTGAAGCAACCTATGGCGTCGCGCTCATCCATGACTATGACATGGCCGACCGTGGCTCGCTCGTATCGCGCCTGACCTTCCAGCACCGCGACAAGAACGCATTCACCGACAACAATTTCGGCTGGATGAGTGCTGCGGACCAACTGGATGCGAACCTGACCTGGAACACGCCAATGGACGGCGTCTCCGTGTCCCTGTTCGGCAAGAACCTGATCGACGAGTCGATTGCGGGTGGCGACACGCAAGTGCCATTCGGCGGCACGCTCGCCGGCTTCGCGCCCGGTGGTGCCAACAACTCGACCGGCGTCGACGTGCCATTCGCGACCAACCCATCCATCGGCACATTCTCGCCGCTGCAAAAGGGTCGCCTGATCGGTATCGAGTTCACGATCAGCCGCTAGGCTTTTCAGACCTCATCCCCAAAAGGAAAGGGCGGCCCTTGGGCCGCCCTTTTTATTTGTCTTCGGTTTGGAAGCCGGACTAGTTGCCCGAGCCACCGAAACGCTTGGTGACGCTGATCTTGAACGTACGACCGAACGGGTTGTGCGTGTAAGGATCGTAGTTCACGTCAAAGGCCGCGAATGGCGGATCTTCATCCGTCACGTTGACCACACCGAGACCGATATCCAGGTCCAGTGGCGTCGACTGCCAGTTATAGAACAGGTCGAACGTCGTCTGGCTGTCAATCTTCTCACCGACACCACCACGGGCGGCCGCTGAGCGTTCGTCCTTGTAGCTGTCGATGTGGCGCATGACGGCCCGGAAGTTGTGATCCCCGAGTGCATAGTTCGCAAACAGGTTCGCTTTCCATTGTGGCATCGACCGGGTGAAGTTCGACCGGTTGAACTGGCCAACATAATCACCGCCACCGATTGCCAGACCCTCAACGAAGTAAGGATCGACATCATACTCGATGACATAGGTGGCATCCGCGCCGATTGAGAACGCGCCGCCATTCGTCATGTCCCAGCTGTTCTGGAGGCGCAGATCGAGACCGGACGTCTTGATGTCCGGGCCGTTCGTCACGTTGGTACGCACACGTGCGATCGTTGCTGCCGATGGCGCCGCAGGATCGTTGAACGTGATACGTGCCAGGATGTCATCATCATCCGTCGTCGCCGTGGCCAGAGCGGCCACCGCTGCGTTCACAATGTTCGCCTGCTCTTCCACGATGACCGGATCAGAGAAGTCGAAATTGTAATAGTCGAGCGAGGCAAAGAAATTGCCCATCTCATAGATACCGCCAAGATTGAAGCTGAAAGCCGATTCAGGCTTCAGGTCCGGGTTGCCGAACGTGTCGACCGCCTTGAATGCAGACGCTGGTGCAACGAATTGCAACGATGTGCCAACACCGCCCAATTGGTTCAGCGTCGGACCTTTGAACGAGGTCTGGGCCGAGCCGCGAAGGGCAAAGTTGTCATTGATCGTCCACTTGGCCGCCACTTTCGGGTCGAAGGTCGAACCGATATCGCCACCATAATCCTCGTAACGAACAGCCGCCTGGATATCGACATTGTCGAACAGCGGAATCTGCAATTCGCCGAAGACCGCAAAGATCGTCTGGTCTTCATCCGTTGCCGTTGTACCAGCAAGGAACGAGTAAGGGCCTGTGCCACCGGGTCCCGGTGTGACGGCAAGGTCGGTCAGAGCCGACGGCTCAACCTTGTAGCTTTCCCGGCGAACCTGAACACCCGCAGCCCAGCCGACGCTGCCGCCAGCGGCCTGCACATTGCTCTGGCCCGAAAGAACGCCGTCAAAGACCAGCAGGTCCGTGTTGGCAATCGTCAGGCTTGGGTCCGTGATCCAGTCAGCCAGCGTGACCGAGTTTTCAAGCCCGGCAACATAGTTCGGGTTGGCTGTGCCGGTGACGGCATTTGCCGGAATGGCGTTCGAGAACGGGTTGTAATATTCACACCCGCCCGTACCAGCCGACAGCGAGCCGGCATAACCAGCAACCCAAGGCTGGGTTCCGGTTGCCGGGTCGAAGCCCGTGTTCGGATCAACACAAACACCAAAGCCGCGAAGGGCTGCCGTCAGGCCGACAATATAGGTGTCATTGGTCGAGCGTTCGGCTTCGGTCGCCGAATAGCTCAATGCCGCATCATAATGCACGCCATTGTCGAAATCACCGATATACGAACCGGACAGGCGATAGGTCTCGCTCTTGCGATACCCTTCCTGCGCGCCGCCCGTACCCGGGAAACCGCCCCACCCGAACGAACGGCCAATAAACAGGGCACCAACAGATGTCGCAGGGAATGCGCCTGGATTGTCAGCAACATATTGCTGGAAACCGGGGGCGTTAGCTGGAACAAACTGGTTCAGCAATGCCTGTGGCGGATAGGAAGGCGATGTCTTCCAGCTTGGAACATCCGTAGACGCATAAAGCGCTTCGAGGTGCACGGCTGCGCCATTCGACAGGTTGCGGTTATATTCGGAGAAGATCTGGAAACGCTCTTCTTCTTCAACCAGGTTGTCGAATTGCGTGAACTGGAAGCGGCAAGTGCCGGATACAACCAGGCCACCGACATCTGTACAACCAGTGTCATTCGTAGCGCCCTGGATTGGTGTTCCCGCTGCGCCGATCGGCACATAGTAGCCAGGGTTCGACAGCGACGACCAGCCGCCAACAGGATTCTCGGCATTCGGCAGGATCGCCCAGTCTTTTTCGATCAGGCCAACTTCGCTGCGCTTGTTATAGCCAACCGACGTTACCCAGCTGAAATTCGATCCCTGCAGGCCATAGGCACCCGAGATGTCATAGTCGCCATCCGAACCGTCGAATTGCGAATAGGAACCGCCGACTTCAAACCCGTCGAGGTCGCGATTGGTGATGAAGTTCACAACACCGGCAATGGCGTCAGAACCGTAAAGGGCCGCAGCGCCGTCTTTCAGCACTTCGATCCGGCCGACAGCAGCGGTCGGAATATTGTTCGTGTCGACGAAGAGCTGCGCCTGCTCACCGATCGAATACGGGTGGTAAGTCTGGCGGTGGCCGTTGATCAGCACCAGTGTCCGTGCAGGGCCAAGGCCGCGCAGGTTGATGTTCGATGTGCCTTCCAGGCCGTTCGAGGCGAACTGGTTGGTCTGGCCGTCAACACCCGAAGATGGGCCGAGGTTGCGGATAAGTTCAGTGATCGAAGGCTGGCCTTCGAGTTTCAGGTCACCCGCCGTCAGGACGTCGACCGGGAGGGCCGCATCTTCAGGTGTACCTTGAATGAAAGAGCCGGTCACGGTGACCGTGGTCAGCTTCCGCGTGCTATCATCTGAATCTTGCGCAAACGCGGGCAGTGCCGTCGTCAGCGCAAGGGCAGACGCCCCCAGCACCAATCGTGTGGTTAATCTCATTTGGTTTCCTCCGTTTATACCTGTGACGACCCCCCGGATTATTTCCGGATGTTTTCCTCACCGGCTCTAACCATAGCGACCACCTGACGCAGCGATAGAGACCAAGTATGCTGCGCTGCAATATAGCAACCCAGCCATGCATTGTAGCAAAGCTGTTGCGAAATGCGCTGAATTCAGGTCAAAAACGAATGGATGTTGCGCAATTCCCCCCTCCCCGCTCCCTTTGTTGCGCTGGCAGACCGTTTCGCAGATGCGGTAGAACCAGCACAATTTCCTGATCAAGTGTTGCGCTTTCGCAACCGTCGCTGGGCAAACGCCATCGGCCTGGCCGATCTCGATGATCGCCAATGGATAAAGCACTTTGGGCGATTCGATCCGCTGCCGGGCAACCTGCCCCAGCCCCTCGCGATGCGTTACCACGGCCATCAATTCGGAACTTACAACCCCCAATTGGGGGATGGACGCGGATTTCTCTATGCACAGGTGCGCGACAGGTCCGGTCGCCTGCTCGATCTGGGCACCAAGGGATCGGGCCAGACCCCCTGGTCACGTCAGGGAGATGGCCGCCTCACGCTCAAGGGCGGCGTGCGCGAAATCCTCGCGGCGACCTATCTGGAGACGCTCGGCGTGCACACGTCCAAGGCCTTCAGCCTGATCGAGACGGGCGAACAGTTGCATCGCAATGACGAGCCCTCCCCAACGCGCGGCGCGGTGCTCGTGCGACTCTCGGAAAGCCATGTCCGCTTCGGCACGTTCCAGCGCGCCGCCTATCTTGACGACCGCGACGGCCTTGCTGCCCTGGTTGATTATTGCGTCGCCCAGTTCCACCCCGGCGCCGACGCGCCCGACATGGCCACAAAGGCCACCAACCTGCTCGGCCACATCACCCGCGCCACCGCCCGCATGATTGGCCAGTGGATGGCCGCCGGTTTCGTGCACGGCGTCATGAACACCGACAATTTCAACGTCACCGGCGAAACCTTCGATTTCGGTCCCTGGCGCTTCCTGCCCGTGTCTGATCCGAATTTCACTGCGGCCTATTTTGACGAGAATGGCCTCTACCGGTTCGGGCGCCAGCCGACACAGGGCGCATGGGCGCTGCAACAGCTGGCCTCGGCCCTGCTGCCGCTTGCCGAGGCGGATGATCTTGCCCGCGGCCTCGCCCCTTATGAAGCCGCCTACCAGCAGGCCTTCGCCGCCCACACGCACCACCTGCTCGGCCTCGACAGCGCCGGCGACCTGCGCGCCGACCTCACCTTCCTTCAGGGCTTCTACAGCTGGATGACCGCCAGCGGCGCGTCATGGCCGCAAACCTTCTTCGATCTCTATGGCGGAGAGGCCAGCGCAGGCCGCATGAAAGCCTCGCCCCAGGCTGGCCTCTATCAGGCAGCAGAGTTCGCGCCAGTGCGTGAGGCGCTCGCCGCCCGCGTGGCCCTTCATGTCGACCGGCTTTCCCTGCCTTACTTCCAGGCCTCTCTCCCTGTTTCCCTACTGGTCGATGATGTCGAAGCACTCTGGGATCCGATCGCCGCTGAGGATGACTGGTCAGCGTTCGAGGCAAAAATGGAGCATCTCGAAACCGCGCGCCTCGCCCTCGCCCCCTGACGCGGGGTGCGGTC
>TARA_R110000751_G_scaffold96275_5_pt1 | contig 16262 bp, 5 predicted proteins | sample TARA_R110000751 | Tara Oceans TARA_R110000751 (sample SAMEA4398001) | marine metagenome | biome: Polar Biome; feature: [MES] marine water layer (ENVO:01000295) within the mesopelagic zone...; material: water (ENVO:00002006), including particulate matter (ENVO:01000060) such as...... | reverse complement strand
GGCTGTTCTTGGGGATCACTTGATCATCTATAAAGAGAGAAGCATCTGGAGGTGTTCCTTGGTTAGCTCTGCAAACCTGTTTGTGTTCAAGCAGATATACCAAGGGGAGAACACTCCATACTACACTGACACGCTTATCAATGTTGGCGGTGCTCATTTCTATATGTCTGAAAGAGGAATATACAGGCTTACTATTTCAGACGTTTACCCGGTAAGGGTTGATTGGATGCGTAACGCTTCCGGGCTTATATATCAGGAAGGTGAAACCATAACCGCTGAAGACGATTCAGCGGCGTACTGCAAAACTTCAGCAGGCACAGGATGCCAGTACACCACAAAAACAACGTGTGAAGCAAACGGAGGATCGTGGATAACCACGTTAGTTGGGGGCATAAGGGACTCTAAGATTACCCAGACTGGAACCATAGCAGAGATGGCAGCGTGCCCCTCGAGGCCTCCAGTGATAGCGGCTAACGGGCATCCTTCTAATGCTTCTGTTAACGTAGATATATGTAGTTCAAACTACACAGGGGCAGTCACGTTTTCTGTTATAGCCACTGGTTTAGAGCCTTTTACATATCAATGGCAAAAGAAGCTTTCAGCGGCATCCGGGCCAAGTGCTTGGTTAGTAATAGCGGGAGCGGAAAAAAGTGAGTATGTGATTACAAACCCTGTAGTGTCCGACATAAGGTCTTTATCCACACAGGACGACTACCAGTACAGGTGTCAGGTTGATAATGCGGATGGGTCAGTCGCCAGTAACGCTGCCACAACAACAATAGCATCAGGAAGCTACAGCACTAACCCTAATTTTATCCTACACCCATCAAGCTTGGACAAGTCGGCTGGGGCTGCTGCTGTTTTTGAGGTAAGGTGGTGTACGGCAGGGGAGGTTTCCAACTGGGTAAAGGGATCAAGCACGAATCTTTCAGCAGGAACTAAATACACCATTGAGACAGGGCAAGTGGTTCCCGTTGGGTCAGCGACAGGATACTATTACAGTAAGCTGACGGTTAATACGCTAGCAGCATCAGATGCAGCTACATATAAATGTACTGTGACTAACCCTGCTGGGAGCACTACATCAAACACTGCTACACTTACAGTTTCCTTAGTTGCGACTATTACGACTGACACAGAAACTGGTGTTCAAACAGTAACAGCGGGTTCGGCTCTAAAAATCATTACAGGCCCTCAAGACCATTACGATGTCTACCCTGATGAGCGTGTGGGCTACTTCATAGAATATGTTAACGGGGTGGCTAGCAGGAGGTATTGGTCAGACATCGTCGGGCACATGTACCGCAACGGCGAACAGGTTCCCAGCCATGCGCCTCTTACAGTTGAGGTTATAGGGGGCACACCACCATACACGTTTAACTGGTACAGGACAGCAGACGTTTCCGGGGTGACGATAAACGGAGCCGTGGCAAGGCCAACTGCGGTTACTGCCGGGGGGACTGGTTACACGACAGGAACTGGTCTTGCTACCACAGTGCCTGTTCCGTTCTGTGACACGAATCCGGGCACATGGAATACTCAGGCCCTTTGTGAGGCGGGAGAAGGTGAAGAAGACGCCGATGTTGTTGGGAAATGGATGGTAGCTACCGGGGCGGGGGCAACCGTTGACATTGTGGCTTCTGGCGGGGCTATAACCTCAGCGAAGATCAATGTCGCTGGCACGGGTTACAAGGTTGGCGATGTGATCACAGTCGATCAAGGAAGCGCGGTTGGTGGAACGGTAACCATTACTGAAAGCACTGTTACGGTTGATGCTGTCGCCAGTAACTACGAGAAGGGTTCGGTATTCACATTCACAACACCATCGGCTGTTCTGACCTTGACTGAAAACGCAGGACTTGGGGCGACGACTCTTAAAGGAATAATAAGTGGTGGCGATTTGGCTGATGACGAGGTGAGCGCAGGTGGATGGGTTGCATCCCTTGAGCATTCTGACCTTGCAAATAGCAACGATTTTCTTGAGTCCAAGAAAAGGAACGAAGAGAATACTATTTGGACAGCAAGCAGATTGTCTTTTACTGTGAAGAACGGTCTTCAGAAAGAGGACTCTCTTTTCAAGTGTGTGGTAACTGACAGTGCGTCTGCGTCTGTGACAACAGGAGGCGGCGTCGCTTATACAACGGTAAACATAAAGGCACCTGCACAGAACAAGGACAAGGTTTAATGGCAGAGAACAGACATAAGATTCCCGTAGCAGGATACAACCCGAGGACTAAGGAGTTGTTCTTTTCTTGGCGGTCTGACAGGGACACATCAGTTACTTGCGGGCCAGAGCCAGACAGGACTATTGTGTTTAATCTGGAGTATGGTCATGCAAGTTACATGGATCACGGGTTCACGGCTATGGTTAATTACCAGTCGTACAACCAGATGAATTTAAGGGACTTCATGGTTGAGGCTATAAACTCAGATGACAATAGCATCTGCCCGTGTGACGACTCGCTTTCGGACATAATGCAGGGCACCCCATATGTTATGGGAGCAGCCAGTAGCCAGTACCCTTCGTTATGGAACGCAGCGGAGAACACTGGAACCGCTATGGATAATACTAGCTTTTGCTACGGCTTAGGCTCAAAAAGATTTGAGGACTTCTGTGAAGACGGAACAGAGGGCAGCGTATTTGTGATGGCCAGTTCAAGTGACAAGTGCTTGAAGCAGTACGAGACAGAATATTACAAGAGGGACTTGTACAACGATAGCACGGAAGCTTACACGCTTAACACTTATGTCAGTGTGCTGGAGTCAGGGGCGATGCATTTTAATACAGACGACGAGAAGATGCTTCAGAGAATCACGGTTGAGTATTCAGGTTCTACAAGCGACACGGTTACAGCTTCCATGAAGTTTGGGAAAGCTAACCAGCCTGACTTGCTTTTGTCAGGATCAAGCCATACGACCCTAACGGGAGTGGAGTTGTTAAACTATCAGTCAAGCGCAGGCACCTCAGACATCGAAGGGAACCTTATAAGCCCTGACGACAAGGCTTACTTTAACAATTACACTAGGGGCAGGTATCTTGGTTACCAGTTAAAACTGACTGGGGCAGGGCCAGCCACATTATCTAGGATCACGTTGAGCACTAGGTTATCTGAGAAATAATGGCAACGAACATACAGGTACAGAGGATGGCTCTAGATAGTTCGGTCTTGATTGAGTCGAGCGGACTGCGTCCGCCATCTCTTCCTGATGATGTTGTTGACAGGTTCCCCTCGATGTCAAAGTATAACGAGGAGCTAGATGAATATTTTAACAAGCTGGATAAGCATTTTACTTCCCAGCTTATAGCAATAAAACAAGAAAACGATTAAGGAGAAAATATTATGGGGCCAATGGCGGTAGCAGGGATTGCAAAAGGTTTAGGTAAGGTTGCTGGTCTGTTCAGCAAGAAGAAGACCACGGTTAAAGATATACCTTTAAGCAAAAGGATATCTAGTGGGCTTGATAAGTCTGAGATGAACTTGGCTGGGGACATGGAGCGAAACCGTGCCGAGACAGACAGGGCTTATGGTGAGTGGGGTAACTTAATGCCTCGCCTCAAAGGCCAACTGGGCCGGGACTTGGGCACCATTGACCAGTACAGGGCAGGCGGGCCTCAGGAGAGGCGCAGCATGTCCGCTATCGGAAGGTATGGTGATAGCTTAAGGGCTGCAAACAGGGACGCTCTTGATGCAACACAGAGAAGGTCAAGCCACCAGCAGGCAATGATGGGTTCAGGCGGGGCTATGAGTCCGTTCATGGCTGCCCAGCTTATGGGGCAACAGGGGGCGATGAACAGAGGGGTGGCCAGTCGGATCGGAGGCATGGAGCTCGCCAACATGAACAGGTTTCAGGGATATGACCTAGGCAACATAGGCCGTGGTGCAGGCTTGATGTCTGCTTATGGACAGCAGCAAGCACGTCCGTTAGGTATGCTTATGATGGGCGACCAAGCCAACAGGAACATGTATGCCGGGGCAATAGCTAACAGGCGTGGAAGCATGGACAGGCTTATAGGTTCAAAGATGAACGCTGCAGGCAAGATATCTAATGCTTTGGGGGGAACCGGGGACGCCATGCAGGAGCACATGTTGTCAAGTGCATACATGAACAAGCTTGATCCAAGCGGGAACGCCAACAGTTGGAGTAATTTCGGCTTTGGCGGGGGGAAGCCACCTGTCGCTAGTGATCCGGGTGAATCCTTGTACGGATAATAATTAATAAAACAATAAGGAGTATAAACAATGGCAACATATTTTACAGGGAGTGAGAGTCCTGCTGCTTCTGGCGGCAGGGGAGGCGGGAGCAGTAACAACTATCTCAGGAACCTTTCTCAGTTGGCGGAGTCTGAGGGGAGAAGCAGGTACTATGACTACCTCATGGGAGCACCCGAGAGGGATGAAGCCAAGTACGAGAGGGTCAAGGAGGACTCTAGGGAAGAGTTCCGACTCGGGTTGAAGACAAAGGCTATCGTTGAGAGCATAAATAATCGACAGCATCAAAATGATTTCAATGCCTTGACAGGCTTGCTGGGTGTTAGCAACGACAAGATGATCGGAGCTAACGCAGTGCTGGAGTCTAAGCTAGGGTATAAGCTTGCTACCGATAGACAATTAAACTCCAGAGAGATCAGTGCATACATAGACGCTTGGGGAAAACAAAACCCGCAACTGGCTGCTAACCCCAAAGAAGCAGCCTCCTTCACGGCAGCTTTAAATGAGTTTGCTTCAGCGCAGAGTTCCAGTACCCGCATATTGAACAACCTTAAAGGTGTTGGTGGAGTTCGATTCGATAAATCGGGCAAACTTCTAGGCATAACCCCAATTACTACCCTGAAGGATTTCTACGCTTCAGAGTTTGGTGTTAATCCTATTACAAACATTGCGGTTCCCAAGGCAGATAAGGTTGCTGCTCCAAGCGAGAAAGATGTCGAGGCTGCAGTTAAAGATGTTGAAGAAACTGAATCTGTCCTGACGAATGCGGGGGCTCTAGACAGCGTTGCTGAAGACAAGCCTGTTTCCGATGAATGGATAAATGTTGCCGCTGATTGGGTGGCAGAAACACAACAAGAGGTTCCGCAGTCAGAGCTTCCCGGAGGCACAGATCAGTCGGGGGTGTATAGCCCCGAAGAAGGCGAGGTGACATCGAGGCCTTTAACTGGGCTTGAGATGCTGTACGAGAGTCAGGGAATTGATAGTCCACCGGGCTCTATGGTGCCAGATTATTTGAGGAGCCCTCAAAGCCTTCAATCGTTGGAACCGAGCGAATCTTTAGAAGAGCTAACACTAGATCAAAGGTTGAACCCGGAGAGTTATCCTGATCTCAACAGGGACACATCTGCTGGGCCTTTTTCTAACTCGGAGTTCTATCCCCCAACAGGGGAAGAGATATCCAGAACTGTTCTGCCTGAATATTTGTCAGGTGGATACGAAGGGTACGAGATGGGAGACGGGAACATGTCTGGAAGGATTTCCCCAGAGGAGATGCCAACAGAGATTCAGTTGCCTCCTCTTCCAGCAAGCATGCAGTACGTTTCGGAGAGAGCCCCGGAAGACCTGCCTAATTATCCTGTTGAAGATAACCCTGACTACATGGCACAGGACAGTGCTGGGCCAAGGGAGCTTGCTGCGCTCGAAGAGCAGCAAGCGATAGAGGATCGCAAGAGGGCAATCTATAGGGAGGGACTGCTTCAGCAACAAGAAAGCCTAAGGGAAGAGGGAGATGTTTGGTCGGATTATGATGACACTATAGACAATAAATCTCTAGCTACTGAGGCTTTAAGTTATATCGACATGGCTACCGGGGTAGGAGGTGTGGGCAAGGCATTGTTTAGAAAGTTTGGCTGGAATGCTGTGAAGCAATTATTCAGTAGGGGAGCTAAGGGAGCTACTGATGATATATCTAACCTAGCGGTTGAGGTAGGAAAGAGGGGAAGGGGTTTCCCTGCGCGTACTCCTTCTTACGGCTCCCCTCACGCGATTCCTCCGGGGTTAAGGGGGAGGGGCTTTCCCGCCCAGCCTGCCCAAATTCAGCCTATGACAAACCCTTCTCTTGCGGTTCCACCTGCATTGCGAGGTAGAGGCTTTCCAACTCCATGAGAAATAAAAAAGAAGACCCTAACTGGGAATATGTAAGTATTTCCAATCTAGCTATAAAGAGAGTGCTTAAGAACAAAGAGAACAAAAATGCCACCACAAGAAAACGCGCTAAAAAGTCTTCCTGATGGGTTTAAGTTAAACGACCAAGGTCAGATGTACTACGATCCGGGAGCTCTCAAGGCTCCCGGTTTGTCATCCGCTCGCCCGTTGTCTGGTGACTTCGACGAACGGATGCGGAGGTATTACGGGGAGCGGAGGGAAGGCTCGATTAATCCGCTCAGCCCGCTAATGCGTGGCGCTCAGCAAGGCCTTACGTCTGAGGTTGGTAGACTAATTGATGCAGGTGAATGGGCTACTGACTCTGACTACCTGCAGGAACTAGGAAAGAAAGCCCAACAGAGTACAGCTAAAATCCCCATGCGAAGTGCTATGTCGGGGGATATTAAAAACCTTGCCGATCTGGGTGGTTACATAGCTGAAAACGTGGGCAGCTTTGCAGGGCAAATGGCCCCGTATGCTGCCACAATACTGTTCCCTGAACCTTCTTCTACTGCTGCTGGAGCAGTGGGTCTTACAGGGAAAGTGGCAGGCTGGCTGGGTAAGGTCGCAAGGTTAGGGGCAGGCAGCAAAAAGGCTGGGGTTGCAAGGTCTGCGCTTGTAGGGATGACAGCAAGCGGAACAGGCGGCCAGCACCGGGAGATCAGGGATGTAACTGGAAGCGAGAACAGGGCACTTGCGCTTGGAAGCGGTATCGTTCAAGGGCAGATGAACAGGGTTCCCCTTGGATTGTTGTTTAACAGCAAGTCCACAGGGAAAAGATTTTACACTGACGTTATTAGGTCAGCGCTTGGTGTTGGTAGCGCTGAACTGGTCACTGAGGTGTTTCAGGAGGCCACTCAACTTGGGACAAACAAGATTGCCGCAGACATGGCGGACAAGACCTATGACCTTATAACCCCGAACAATGTGTTTAGGGTTATTGATGCTGGCTTAGCTGGTTTGGCTGGAGGTGCCCCAATGGGAGCCATAGGTGCAGTTGGAAACTACACTATTGAAGACCCAAGCCCCGAGGAGGACGCGGAACTTATCAATGCGGTTCAGCAAAGGCTGGACATGAGAACCTTGAAGAACCAAGGAAGGCTGGCTGTATACACAGGGCTAATAAGCGGGCTCCAGAAAAGAATAAACAACAAGACACACTTTTTTAATAGCGAAGAGATAGAAGGGTTGGATTCGTTTGTTGAGGATATAGACAGCCTCGAGGAGGCAGACGAAAAGAAGAGGGAGCTCAAGAACAGTTTGTCTTCCTTGGTGGTGCAGGCGAAGAGCCGTGTAGCCCCGCAGAAGACAGAGGTTGAAGCTCCCAGTGAGCTTGAGAAGCAGGCGTATGAACTTGTTAAGTCTGCTCAAGCCACAAGCGGAGTTGATGTAGAACAAGATCAGGCCGATGAGGATGTCGATACAGACATAAGAAGTCAGAGGCAGGTTGCTGTTGATTCCGCCACAGAACTAAACCCCATAAACGAAACGCTGGCTCCATTTGAAGTTCACAACGAAGACATTGACTACAGGGCTGCTTACAACAGGGGGGCACCATATCTGCATAAAACAGAGATGGGGTTAGTGCCAGCCCGAATTACAGCTATAGACGGTGCGACAGGCAGGGTGACTCAGGCTGTCTGGAATGGGAGAGTTGTCCTTGATGAACAAGGGCCAGCCTTTACGTTAGACCAGATCAATGCGGCTACAGATGCAGCAACTGGGAAGATTAAGAAGGCGAGGTCTCCTGTTGATGAAATAAATCAAGTCGTTGATCAAGCAAGGCTGGACAAAGAAGCAAGGGAGCAAGCTGCAGTAGATCAGGCGAAGCTGCAGGAAGAGTTAGAGAAGTTCACCCCTATTAAAACAGGGCAGGTAGACGTAAAGGAGTTACAGTTGCTGGCTCAGGTTCCCAAGGTGCCAGCCTCTATAGCGAAGAACATCCCGGATTCCATGCTTACGCCTCAGCAGCGCAGGCAAAGGACTGCGGCTAAGCCAAGGAAAGCCGGGGGCAAGCTTAAGAAGCGTTCCTACTTCACGGAAGACAAGGCAAAGAAACCAGCAGCAGAGGCTGTCGTGGAGCAAGCTGCCGAAGTGAAGCCTGCCAAACCAGCTACAGGCTCACGGAGAGCAGCCAAGCCAGCAGCACAGACAGGAAGACAGCCCGCCACCAAGGTGGGAATCGTTAAGACGGACGAGGGAGCCGCAGCAAAAGAACTGACAGACGAAGAGCAAATAGCAGAGGTTAGTGCACAGCTATCCGCAGCAAGAGGTAGGGCAGTAACACTACTTCCAAAGATAGTTAATACGGAAGGTACTACCATGATTCTTTTCTCGGCCCCAATAAGTCTGGAAAAGTTAAATGAGTTCTTCAAGGAGATTATAAACGTATTCAAGCTGTCGTTTAAGCTGACAAGACTTCGGTTGAGGCAGGCCCTTAAAAAGAAGGAGCCTACGAAATCAGAAATACTTTCCGCGTATAAAGAGGTTGCTGAGACTGCGTCATGGGAAATAGTGGAGGCCTACGCTAGGCAATGGAGTGCAGACAGTAGGCAGTTTGAATCGATAAGGGTCGCTATTGTTGATTACTTTGAAGAGGCGAGGAAAAGAAAGTCCCTTCAGGGGGCTAGGCTTTTGGATTCAAACGGGGATATGACTCCGAAGTTTAACGAAATTCTAGATGAAATAATAGATCAGGAAACGGGAGTGCCTACCGAAAAGTTTGTTAAGTGGATAAGTGAAAACATGTTTCAAGTCCCAAGGGGGATAGGGTTCCATAAGCTGGGTCGTTCAGCAGTCCTTATAAACTCTGTTCACGCCAAGAACACGATGATTAAAGGCGATGAAGACAGCGACAGGGCTGAAGCCCTTGTTCCTGTAGAGGGGCCGAAAGAAAACGAAACTGCTTCCACGCTTTACAACGATAACGGGCAGTCCGCAGATGCGCACTTTGCATATTCTGTTAACAGGGGTGCCCCGGTGATAACAATACAAGCTGACGAAGCTGGGGAGGGGAAGCAGAGAGTCTACAAACTCAAGCCAGAGATTGCGAAGAAGCTTAAGACTGATCCTCTCGCAGGGCCAAAGAACAAAACAAAGAGCCCCGCCTTCGCTTACCTTCCCTATGATTATGTATGGGATTCAAACGGGGACTTCAAGGAATCCAACTGGGAAATCCAAGGGAAGAAAAGCGCATGGAAGTTTTCGTTAGATGTGCCACACTCCGTGTTGGACAGGGATGTTTTCTTGGAGCAACTATCGAGCGCCCTAAAGAAGAAGGGGAGCAATAGCTTGTCTGGACATTTCTCCGGGGACAATCAGGAAGGATTAGACATCCTAAATGGGTACATTTCGTTTGCCCGGAGGCACCACGCAATGGACAAGTCGAAGGACTTTAACCCTACAAACATCTTCAAAGACTATTATAAGTCGAGGGGCAGCGAACAGATATCCAGAATGAATACGAAGGATTTCGCTTCAGCTTTGAAGGCTTCGATTAGGGCTGCTGCTCACCGGGGAATACAGGATTATAACAGGGGGGTTAAGAAGGCGGAGGAGGAGGTAATGCGCTCTGCGGAAAGAGGGAAAGGCGAAGGCGTTCACAGGAGGTACCGGGACGACTCGGAGTTTGAAAGGATTGTTATAAAAAGGGTTAAGACTAATTTGGTCACCCCATTAGGGAACAGCAGGATCAGAAGGAAACTTGCTTGGGAGTACGGGGCAGGAGGCAAAACAGACCAGAGGGAAAGTATTCCATTAGAGAGTGTGTTCGATCATTTTGTTATGTACATAGAAACACTTGGAACAAGGCTTAGTGTTTTGAACAGAAAGCTAGACCCGGACACAAAGAGCTATGTTTACAGCGACTCAAGAAGAAGTTTAGTACGGGAGGAGCGGGATGATATCAAGGGGTATCTGGACGATGCAAACTTTGTTAAGGAAAACATAACTAAAGGTATTTACGGAAGAGACGAAAGCGGAAAGCATCTTTCGTACAGGGAAAGCGCTAAGCAAATAAAAGACGCAGAAAAGGGAGAGCTTAGAACTGTGGGCTTGTTCCCGTTAATGCTGGACGAGTCAACCAGAGACTCTATTGTCGACTTGAAGGAGTACCTTCAGGCAGAAGAGGGAAGCGTTGGGTTTTCTGGCCTAGAGTTAAAAGCTTATATCTACACCTTGGTAAGGTACAATCTTCCAGTCGCCTCCCACTCAGTTAAGTTCAGGAAAGAGGTTGCCAAGATGGTCAGCGAGGAGTTCGCTGACAAAATCCTGAATGACGGAGACCCTAATTCGGTCTCCTTCCAGTTACCTACCGCATCGCCTGACACAGTCACACTTAAGTCGATAGAGGTGGACGACTATACGTCTGATGCTGTGGTTGATGAGGAGATGATAAGGTTAAAGGCAACGGACAGCGCCTCGGATAAGAGGCTTAAGACAGAGCTTGGGCGTGCCCGGAAAGAATACAGTGAAGGGTTCGAGCGGGAAGACAGGACGTTAGCCTCACTGCACGATGAGAACGCAAGGCTTGTCATTGCCCATGAGGATGTAAACTACGAAGTGTTTGACGGTGACGCTGAAGACAGCCTTCCTTCGTCCTCTAGGAAAGCCTCGGAGAAGGCTGTTGCCAAGGTGGATGCTGTTCTTAGGGCAGCCGGGATTGTTGACAAGAAAAGCGGGAACGATGAGGTGGCTCTAATAAGGTTCTTGGGCATGGTGACAAAACCCGTACACACAATGGGTTCGGCTCGGCTAGCATCCAGAAGAATTAAGATAGAAGAATTTCTAAAAGCAAGAAAGGCTGAGCTCAAAGAGGAGAGAAAAGAGATTCTCAGTCGGAACGAAGACCAAGACATGTCGGACTTTGATTCCTACGCAGCAGGAGAGATCAATGATCACAGAGATGTGGCTTGGATCAAATTCAGGGAGGCGGCAACAAAGAAGGAACTCAGTGAGGACGCAGCATTTATTTTAGATTACGACAATTACTCAGCGCTTATTGGGATGATAGGGCTGGCTTACGGCAGGGGAGAGAAAGCATGGAAGACGTACCTGAACAAGACGTTTGACATTGATCCCCGTGTGTTTGCTGAACTCGCAGAGAAAAAGTATTCCTTGTTTGGGGGAGACCTTGGAAAGAAGAAAAAGAAACTAAGCCCCGAGGAGAAAGAGGCGGCAGAGCTATGGGAAAATGCGGCATCAGAGGTGATTGACAGGAGGATGGGCACGCCTTTCAAAGTAGTTCAACTATTCATCGACCCTAAATCAAAGCAGTCCAAGTCCAAGACCCAGCAGCAGTTTTTCAGGCACCAGTTAAGGGCGTTCGTAAAAGGCAGAAGGTTCAGAAGCAAGCTTGATAATAGGGCGTTGTTTGCTCAGTTGCTAAAGATGTCTGTCGAGTTCAACGAAGGGACAATATTAGACAGGTGGAATAATAATAATGAACGGGATTTATCCAAGCTTCATTTTGTGCTTGAGGAGGCGGGAAGAGAAACCACAGGACTTTCTCTCTTCAGCAAGTTCAAAGTCATAGCTGAAAACCACACAAACATGCTGGACGTTTTGAACTCGCCAGAGTGGAGTTCAGATGCTCGGTTTATGAGCGACGATGCAAAAAGGGGGTTTGTGACCTCTGCAGTTCAGGAAGCCGAGGCCGTTAGGGAATCCCTTCAGGAGGTTAAGCCTGTTAAACCAAAGAACGCAAGCGAAGTGGAAGCAAAGCTGTACCAACAGAACCTTGACAGTTGGAACAGTAGGCACAAGAAGGCCAATGCGAGCAACATAATTAGACAGAGGCTTCTTCGGGACTTGACCGACGACTTGGTGTCACTGGTCACAAAGCAGGCTGGAATATCAAAGGCTTTGTTTAGGCGGTTGATGGGGATCAAGGGCGCAGGCTCTGTGCAAGGTAGGCAGCATAAGATGGCGACCAGTATAGATGATGTCCTAGAGTTCACATCGGGAGCTTACGGGCAAACATCTACAAAGGAGAAGATGGGTGTAAGTGGTGTTATGGTGAAGTACGAGGCTTACGATGGTTCCATTGCGAACATGGGGGCGTATGATTTCATGGCAGAACTATTCGAGCTACCAACAGTAAGAGCTTCTGTCCCTAAAGCCTTCTTGGACAAAGGGTTTATTTTCAGGTCTGGGAAAACATCTGGAATATGGAAGCAGGTAATGGGCAAGCCTGACGGAGCGACGGTAGAGGCGGACAACTATAGGCCAATCGTCAAGGCAACTGGGGCCAACGGTATCAAGGAAGTGCTAGGCGACTACGCCCATATCCTTCCAGAAGACATGGTGCAGCAGGGGATGGATTTACTCACCTCGATCCCAGAGAAATATTTTGAGGGCATGGACTTTGTGGTTTCAGAGGACATTGTTAAAGACAACGTAAAGTTATCGGGAGGGTTCTTCGAGCTCAACGGGAGGATGACAGCGGCAGTCAGTATTGGGGCCAAGCACAGGGATAACGCGGCAGATGCAATAGCGCATGAGTTAAGCCACGGATTGTTTGCATACATTAGCGATACTGACGTAAGGCAGATCAACAACCTTCGTGCTTCGGCAATCCAGAAACTGGCAAGAGGCGCGGGAACTCGTCACCAACAGATAGTAGCCCAAGGCATACTGAGTGAAGGTGGAGACATATCGACTTCGGATTATTACAGGAATGTAATTGGCAGGCTGTTCCCTGATGGGACAGAAGCACCTAGCGAGTTCAAAGCTGCGGTTGACTCTGTATACCCGTTGATCAACAACTCGGAATACTTTGCCCACCTAATGACAAACGAGGGAATGGTAACCCAGTTCGAGGGATTGCCTTATGTTGCAAAGTCCAGAGTAGAAAGAATACTGAACAAGGTTAAGGAGTTCTTGAAACAGTTGCTAGGGTACCTGACAAAGCACGGTAAACTAAACGAAGAACTAAAGAACTCAATAAGCAAGAAGTTTAAGGACGGGACATTCTCTACTAGGAGGCGGTTGTTGAAGCACAAGTATTACGGGAAGTACGAGTACAAGTACGAGGTGGAGAAGGCTGTCCAGACGGACTACAGAGACGGGGCCAACAAGGCAGCGGCAAGGCTTATTGCCAATGAAGCTGGGGCATCGTCCAAGCTTTTGACCGGGCTGATCACGGAGGCTATAAATGAATTATCTTTGGACGAGAGATATTCTGGAATGCTTTTAAACAAGGATGGTAAAGTCGACCCCGCAAAGCAGGTCACGGTTCTTACCCACCTTAAAAGAAACAAGGAAATCCAGCAGTACCTTGAGGAGTTCTCCAGCATTACAGAGCAACCCTCATTCAGCCCACAAACATACCTAGAACTGGCTAAGAGTAAGAAAGAAATGCCAGAGTCTGTGTGGGTACAGACATCTCGCAACGTAGCTTTAAACCTTCAGTTCTTTGTGAACGGTTTCCAGAAACTCAAGGAAAGAGGGGACAAGCTTAACAGCAAAAAATATCTCGACGAGACAGCGGAGATGGTCGCTGATGTGGGCGAAAAATACTTCGACGCCCAGCATGTTAAGGCTGTTGCGCGTCAGGCGAGGGTTCGGGCTTGGGAGCTTCTTAAACAGGCCAAGGCAACTGACAGGCAGGGCGAGGCAGCAAAGCTTCTTAAGAGTTTCAGGTTCTCTCTTGCCCAGATCAACGATCAGGTTAACGAAAGGACATTAGGAGGGCTGAACAAGGTTATTGGGGACATGTATTCTGTTCTCATGTCAACCGAGGAGGGTCGAGCGGCCTTGATTACAGGCAGGAGCCAGAAGGTAGACCTGAAGAACATAGAGAAGAGGGCGGTACGCGGGGCTAAGGTTAACTGGAAGAAGTTGGTGTCGCTTTACAGGGAGATAGCGTCCACCTCTGAGGAGTTAGACGTTTACGGGATACCCAAGAAGAAGGGGAAGATGGAGACAACCCCTATGCACGCCTTGGCTGCGTGGCACCTCAGCACAGTACACGACATAGATAGAAGGGAGATGAAAGCTGCTGATGACATCCTTCGAGAAGCAGAGCTATCATACGAGGAGTACCATCAAGACCTACATGCAGTTGGCCCGAAGAGGGCGCTGGACAAGATACTTAGCGATCTTAGGAAGAGCTCTAAGCAGGAGGGTTTAAAGGCAAGGGCATATTTGTCAACCAGAAGCAAGCTGAGGTCTAGGGTTAAGGCCATGAGCGAAACGAACCTAGCCGTGGAGGTTCTGAAAAAGGTTGTAGAAAGCCGGGACTTTGTTGAGTCGAGGAAACTTGCCATCAAGGAAGTGGGAATGAGGCCTGCTGCTGTGATTGAATTTAAAACGTCATCTTATGAACTGCCGATGCCTGACTCAGGTGAGGTTGTTTCTGTTTCAATGGATGTGACTACCAAGGACAAGCTGAATGTTGAGCTCGTTAAGGTGGATGACTATATAAATAAACTGAGCAACTGGATCGAGGAGAACCCAGATCATGTGTTCGGTTTTTTCTGGAGGGAGATGAAGGAGCACGCATCAACTCTCCTAAACAACCCAACAATCAGGAGGGGTGGTATATCCGAGAGATCAACCATGCTTGGGCTCGGCAAGCTTGGGTATAAGCATAAACAACTGGACAATGTTCTCGGTGATATAGGTGGGTATCCTGCAAGAGTGGCTAGGCAGCTTTTGTTCAATCAGGTTGAGGCTAGCGAAAGGGCTGAAGACTGGAAGAGGGAGCATGAAGAGAAGATAGCTCACTTTAATTATTTGGCCGCTAAATCTCACGAGTTTGATACCGATGCAGTGGGTGTTGCGAAGTGGAGGAGGAGCGTGGCCAAGCGCTACTTTGCCTTGGCAAACAAGGAGGGGCGCAGGCTTAAGGTGGGCGACGAGATTTACGTTGAAAATGAGAGGTCAACGCTAACACAAGCGGACGAAGATGCATTAAAATACCAGTCTGATTCAATAAACGATTTGTTTAAGATGAACCTTCGAGAAAGTCGCGGGCCTGTTGCGGAGGGCAGGAAGGTTGAAGATACGGTTCGAGGAAAAGACGGGATGAAGGTTGTCCGCAGGCCCATCAAAAGCACAGAAACAACCCTGCCAAAGACGTTCGACTCCAAGTCTATTAGGTTTGCCGAGAAGGTTCACGATTACTACAAGGCGTTAAGCGGGGCGTTCAAGGAAATCAACGACAGGGAACTCCCGGAAGATGTGGCTCGGGAGATGAAGCTTTCGATTTACAAGGAGGCTAAGATCGCAGGTAAAAGTCTTTACGATGTCATCGGTAGTGAGTGGGATTTTGTTCAAGCGTTTCTTGACGAAAGAGAAGGCAAGATAACATCAGGCACCAGACCATACTTTATCAGCGAGGAGATTTATGATGGGGCTAGGGATGATGTAATGTCTGGCGAGATCACAAACCTAGAGGAACTAGGTGCGTATTTTGCGAAGAGGTCAGTAGACCTAAACAAGGTAGACCCGGAAGGCGAAACGGACTACTCACTTACAAAGGACGAGGCGCTTTATGAGATCCTTAGGGAGATGGTGTTTCAGATTGAGAGGGTACATAGCAAGGTCAACCCAGAGATGGACAGCGATTCTGGTGTGAAGGTTGTGGCTGTTCAGGACAGGAACAGTTTCAACACCGCAAGGCAGGAGGCTATAGCTAATTGGTATTTCTATGACTATGGCATAACCTCTACAACTGCCCTGCAAAAATTGATATCCGACTCCCACTCACAATACCTTGACGAGTTTTCCTCTAGCTTGGACTCCGTTATAGGCTACTTGCAGAAGGCAGTTAGTGATCTGGATGAAAACATAGATAACTTTACGGCAGATAAAAGAAACGATGCCTTAGCTGGGGAGAACTTCATTAAGTATGACAGCTTGAAGACAGACCTAGCAAAGGTTCAGTCCTTGAAGCTGGAGCTTTCCAAGGTTCAAGACAGGGACGTTAGATTTGAGCAGGCAATGAACGCCGGGGCACGAATGAACCTGTTCAATGATCTGACTGGGGCCGCGTTGCAATCTTCTTCAACGGGCATGAGGAATCTCCTAGGAACACCAAGCAGAACAGACATGCGCCTGCAAACCATATTTGGTTTCAGCTTCAGGATGAAAGCTGAGTCTCTGCTCAATCTCGGTAAGGCTTTG
>TARA_R110000751_G_scaffold281616_1_pt1 | contig 16270 bp, 15 predicted proteins | sample TARA_R110000751 | Tara Oceans TARA_R110000751 (sample SAMEA4398001) | marine metagenome | biome: Polar Biome; feature: [MES] marine water layer (ENVO:01000295) within the mesopelagic zone...; material: water (ENVO:00002006), including particulate matter (ENVO:01000060) such... | reverse complement strand
TTGCGGCCGCGAGGGGATCGGGCGGGAGGGGAGGACGTCCCCCGCTTACTTGAAGTACCAAGTGGCTGGATCCATCGGCGATGGCGTCGGGAACAGCCAGGCGTTGAACATCGTCTCAGGCGCATTGCCCAGATTGTTCTTGATGATCGAATAGCCGTTCGGCATCAGGCTGACGCCGATCACCGGGAACTGCTCCTTGGTGATCGCCAGGATCTGCTTCATCAGGTCAGCACGCTGATCGGGATCGCTCGAGGAACGGATCTGCTTGTAGAGCTCCATCTGTTCCTTGGCCCAGTCAGCGGGCTCTTCGGCGATTTCAGGACGCGTGCCGTTGAACCACTGTGCCCAGCGCCAGGCCCAGACCGATTCATCATTGGCCGGGAAGTAGTAGCGGGGCTCCTGCACCACTTCGAGACCACCGTCGCCGGCCCAGACCTGCGCATCGAACTCATTGCCCGGGCGCTTGTCGTAGAACAGCGTACGGTCGATATTGTTGAGCTCGATTTCAATGCCGACCGAGCTGAGCTGCAGCTGCATGATTTCGAGAATATCGATCCATTCCGGCCGCAGCGAGGAGATCACATCGACCGTGATCTTGGCCGGACGGCCATCGCTCATCAGGCGGACGCCGTCACCATTGGTTTCGGTCAGGCCGGCCGCTTCAAGATGCTCGATCGCGCTTTCGGGATTGAACTCGGTGTACTGCTTGGCCAGCTCTTCGTCATAGAACGGCGATTCCGGACGCGGTGCCACCTGGAAGGGTTCACCCTGACCGGTGAACACCACATCGACGATCTCTTCGCGGTCAATGGCTTCGGAGATGCCGATGCGGAAGTTCTTGTCCTGATACAGCGCCCGCTTGACCGGATCGTCATGGTTGAAGTTGAGCTGCAGCACCAGCGTATTGGACGCCGATGGGATGATCTCGCCCAGGTGATAATCGCCCGCTTCCTGCCCGTCATAGAACAGTGGCTTGTTGGTATTGGTGGCGATGTGGCGTTCCTGGAAATCGATCTCGCCATTGAGCGCCAGCAGTGTCAGCTCTTCGATGGATTCGCTGACCCGCATGTCCAGATGATCCATATAGGGCAGCTGGTTACCCTCGGCGTCGACCTTCCAGTAATAGGGGTTGCGATCCCAGGTAACGTGGCTCGCATTGGCCGACAGGGGCTGATCGATCACCCAGGCATACAGCGTTGGCAGATCAGGATTGGAGAAACGGATGGTTTCCCAGCCCCAGGCGCAACGGTCCTGCAGATACAGCGCCCAGCTCGAAAAGCCCTTGGCTTCGGCTTCGGCAGCGGCATTCTCGTTATATTTGGGGTGGAACTGGCTGCAATAGGCCTTCTGCAGCGAGGTGATGTGAATGCCGTTCACGCTGGCCATTTCGTCCATCAGCATGCCATTGGGCTGATCGAACCGGAACTTGAACGTGTAATCGTCAATCACCTCGAGATGCACGGGATTGTTGACGTTGTCGATCCAGCTGCCGGCCGGATAATCGGGGTCGTTATAGATCTCGACGGCAAATTCGATATCGGCACTGGTGAACGGGGTGCCGTCCGACCATTTCACGCCCTGACGCAGATGGAAGGTGTATTCGGTGGCGTCTTCATTGGCTTCCCAGCTCTCGGCCAGGTTGGGCACCACGGTCTTCCATTCCTGGTCAAACCGCACCAGACCTTCATAGGCCACGGTCTTGACGATCAGCCCGTTATCGCCGCCGCCGCGCATGCCCATATGCCAGGTGCCGCCATAGGTGCCGATGCTGTCAGCATTGAGCACCAGCGGATTGGCAGGCAGGCGCTCTTCAAGCGGCGGCAGGTCACCGCTGGCCACCAGCGCATCAAGCTCGGGCGCCTGTTGCGCCAGCGCCGGTCCGGCAGCCGCAAGCAGTGCGCTCAGCGCAACCGCACCGGCCAGACGCAGACCATTGCGGCCTCGCATGCGACCGAAATTTGCATCATGTCTCATCATAGTCCTCCCTTTCCGGGCTTTCCCTCACCCGGGTTCTCGTCAGGCGCATGCCGACACAGTGTCGTCATCCGTAACTGCGTGGATGGTTTGGGCATCCACGCCCTCTTCTTGCCGGTCGTTGACCGGCGCCCCCGCTCGTTCAGAACGGTGAGATCTCCAGCACCACCTTGCCGGTCGCTGCCTGTCCCGCCGCTGTAAACAGCACACGGGTCAGATCGACCGAGGGGGCATATTGTTTTTCGACGCCGGGGTGGCGTTCGGTATCGACCTGCACAATGGCCGGGTCGAACCCCACCACCACCCCGCCATTGTCATCGCCAATGCGCACCGTGGCGCTGCCGACCTGCACGGCCAGCGGTGTGATCAGCGCGGACACGAACTGCCCGCCACGATCGGCAAAACTGAAACTGTCCGTGAGTTCGATCCGCCCACCGGGCACGGCGCGGTCAAACACCACATCGCGCTCCAGCGTCTTGAGCCCTGCTGCTGCCGGATAGGCCGCTGCCATCTCGAGCCGCAGCCGATCCTGCCCGGCGCCATGACCATGGTCGAGCACGCGCGCGGCATGCGCGGCGCCTTCGGCCTGCGCATGGCCATTGACCACCGGCACCGAATGCCCGCGCGAGGAGGCCATGATGTTCTCGTACCTCTCGGGGCCGAAATAGGATTTGGAATAGCGCCCGCGCCCCGGATCGGTCAGCACGACGCGGCCATTGTGCACCACCATGAACGAGCCAACATCGTTCTGGTTGTGCATCTCGTCATTGTGCCCGCCCTTGATCGCCAGCCGCAGCGAACCGGGATTGTCCGGGTCCAGCCGGCTGATCATCCAGGCCATGTCGGCGTACCAGTCATGCCCTGTGCCCCCGAAAGCGGTTTCGCTTTTCGGCAGCGGCCACGCATATTGCCGCAATGGCCAGACGAACTGGTTGAAGCCTTGCACCGTAAAGTCGTTGCTCATGCCCAGCTGGGTCAGCGAAGGAAGGTCAAGCCGCTCGGCCAGATAGGCCAGCAGCCCGGGATGAAACTGCGGGGTGCTGTCGGAATCCGAGAAGCTCGCCCAGATGCCCTGGGTCAAAATGGTGCGCACCGGAAATTCGGCAATCGCCCGCACCCGCGCGTCATTCAGCAGATCGATCTGCCCGCTCGTGCGCGCCGCCAGCAACTGCGCCAGCACCACATAATTGCCGAAGCCATAGGACCAGTAATCGGGCCCTTCGCTCGATCCGCCCTGGCTGTCAAAGGTCTCCAGATAGTCGGCCAAGCTGTGCAGCCCGCGCGTGATGATCTCGGCCAGCCGATCCAGATCGTTTTCGAAATAGCACGCAGCGCCAACCACCCCGGCCACACAAACCGCCGTCCAGTTATTGACCTGCTTTTGCGGCGTGGTGTGCAGCCACCAGTGATCATTGCGCTCAAGGAACGGGGCGAGGGCGCGCCGATCGGTCTCGCTGCGCAACCGGGCGCGCAAGGGTGCCGACAGCCTGTCGCCGATCAGATAATCCATCTCCGCCAGATCCAGCGCGCTCATCGCCGCAGCCAGATCAAGCGTCGGCCGATCCGGCATGTCGAGCACCCGCCCATGCGCAGGCCAGGACCAGTTGGTCTCTTCGAGCCGTGCGAAGGCCAGATTTTCAATCGCGTCGATAAAGGCGCCTTCGCCCTCAAGCCATTCAGCCAGGGTCAGGCGATACAGCATCTGCCGCCGCTCGCGCTGGGCATCTTCATAGCCCTCGCGCCGACCGGTCCGCATGAATTCCAGATAGAGCGCAGCGGGCAGCGCCGGAATGGGCGCGACCGCATCGGCCCGCGCCTGCTCGAGCAGCCCCGCCAGAGCCTGCGACCCGATAGTGGATTTGATGCGCGCAACACCCTGCTCACCGCTTCTGGCAAACGGCGTAAACGCGGGCGCTGTCGCCAGCACCATGCGCACATGTTTGACATTCCACCGGCGCAAATCCACGTCGCACTCCCCGCCTCAGCACCCCGCAGTCCCTCGACCGTCTCCTCGATTGCTGATGCCGGAAAGGCTATTGCACAACTTGCGCTATTTCAAGCAATTTGCGCAAATCACGCAAGTTACGCAAATTTGTTCATTTTGCGTTGTCCGAGCAAGGACATAGCGTGTCGATAACCACCGTGCGCGCCCCTCAACGTGCACAGTCTGCTAACATTTTTACTCAGGGAGTGTTGAAATATCCGGCGTCAGACGACGGTCGAGACGGTTTCGCCTTCGACCATTTTGACGCCGACCTCAAGCTGCTGCACGGCGGTTTCGCCGTCCATATGCTGCCCCAGCAAGCGGATGGCACCGCGCCCGATTGCCTCGCGATCCACCCGGATCGTACTCAGCCGCGGCGTCGCCATGCCGGCCAGCGGCAGATCATCAAAGCCGATGATCGAGAACCCCTCAGGCACCGGACTGTCCGGCGCATACAGCCCCTCCAGCATTTCGACCGCAGCAATGTCGTTCCAGCTGAACAGCGCCGTCACATCGTGCTTACCCGCCAGCACATCGGCCAGTAATTCCTCGGTATGGCGGTCCGCCGAATTGACGATAACGCCTTGTGCGCCGGGCGTTGCCGCGATCGCGGCCTCAAAGCCGCGCTGGCGCTGCAGGATGGTGGGCCGGTAGCGATGGGTATAGTGCAGGATACGGCGATGCCCGGCATCGAGCAGCCGCTGCGTAGCCAGATACGCGCCATAGAAATTGGCCGGCGATACCGAACTCAGGCGCATTTGCGGGTCACTGCCATTGACCAGAATGCACGGGATATCCTCGGCAGCGGACCACACCGCAAGCTCGTCCCAGGCATCGATCCCGGCCAGCAGCACACCGCCTGCATCGGCTTGCGCCAGCTGTTTGCGGATCATGTCCAGCGTCACCATCTGGTCATTGACCAGCCGCACATCCAGCGTCATCCCCGCCTCGGCAGCCTGCTGGCGCATGCCCTCGACAATACCGAAATAAAACCCCGACAGCCCGCTGGTCGCACTGCCCAGCGGCACCAGCGCGACCGCGCGCTTATCCCCGCTCGCCGCCCCTGTGATATGCTTGGATTTATAGCCCAGCGTACGCGCCATGCGCTGCACATCGCGCCGCACCACGTCGCTAATGCCGATTTCATTGGCCAGCGCACGCGATACCGTGCTTACCGACACGCCGAGGCGCTCAGCAATGTCGGCCTGATTTGCGCGCTTCTGCACTACCACGGGTCTGCCTCACTTGCTATCTACGCAATATTTGCGTTTCTTGCGCAAGGCAAGCCCTTCCGACAATTATCCCCTACACACCAAAGCGCTGCCCCAGCCACGCCATCTGCTCGCGCTCCTGAAAAGGCCCGCCGCCTTCGTGATTGTTGAACTCATATTCGTGGATCGTCTTGTCGCTGCCGCCATAGGCGTTATAGGCGCCGTAAACCGTTGATGCCGGACAGATATCATCCATCAGCGCCACCGAAAACAGCGCCGGCGCCTTGGCCTGCCGGGCAAAGCATACCCCATCGAAATAGCGCAGTGTTTCAAACACTTGGGACTTCTTGTCGCGATGTTGGGCCATAAACCGCACCAACTCGCCATAGGGGTCTCGCTGCGCCTTGGCTACGGCGCGCGGAAAGTCCGACAGGAACGGCACATCGGGCATTGCTGCCGCCACACGCTCGTCGATCCCCGCAACCGCCAGCGTGATGCCGCCGCCCTGGCTGCCGCCACACACCGCGATCCGGCTGGCATCGACAAAGTCCTGCGCGACCATGGCATCAATCGCCCGCACCCCGTCGGTGAACAGGCGGCGATAATAATAGTCGTGTCTGTCCAGAATGCCCTTGGTCATCACCCCCGGCAGCGACGCCGTCGAGCCCACCGGGTCGGCCGTTGCGCCCGTGCTCCAGCCACTGCCCTGCCCGCGCGTATCCATGCGCAGATAGGCATAGCCCGAAGCGGCCCAATGCAATTGCTCATGTGGAAATCCCCGCCCGCCGCCATAACCCTGAAACTGTACTACCAGCGGCAGCCGCCCGCTCCGCTGCGTCGGCAGCATCAGCCAGGCCTTAACCGGATGCCCGCCAAAGCCGGGGAATGTCACGTCGAACACCTCGACGGCCTTGAGCGAACTGGCCACCGGCTCCTTGCTGACGGTCCCGCCAATCGCCCGCGCTTCGGCAATCGTGCTCGCCCAGAACGCAGAGAAATCCCCCGGCGTTTCGACCGCACTATTATAGGCCCCGAGTTCGGGCTGAATCAGATCAGGAAACGGCATGGCAAACCCCTCAGTAAAGACGCGGCCACCATGCACCAGCCGCCGCTACCATACCAGATGGGAGTGACGAAACTTCAAAAACGGAGCTCATTGGCCGGTACTGAACCCCAGAAGCCAAAAACCCCCAGAAACCGTTCGGTCTCTGAGGGTTTGAAATTGGTAGCGAAGCCCAGATTTGAACTGGGGACACATGGATTATGATTCTATGTACTACCACCGAGAACCCGCTGTTTCTCTACAATTTTTGCGCTTATGTTGCAGAATGCCCCTCTCTATGTTGCATCGAGGTCTGGTGAACCGAGCAGAGCACGTTCCGCAGCATCCACCTCCGCCGCTATGTTCCCACGCGGGAAGAGATGGCCGTATCTATCCGCAGTCATAGTGATCGATGCGTGTCCCATTCGCACTTGCACCTCTTTAAGCGTCAACCCCATGCCCCCCGCGGAAACCGGGTTGATGCACCAGCTTGCAAACCAATGGCGAAACGCATGAAGTCCACGATATTTCGCCACCAGCTCAGTCATCGTTGGGTAGCCCTTTTTCGTTGCACAGACAGACACGCCCGCCTTCAACATGGCGGGCACTTGTCCCCGGTTACGGATATTGCCGTGGCTTTCAATGTTTCCTGCCCCATTTGGGAAGACATAATGCAACTCCTTTATCGGGACCCCAGCATCATCAAGTTGGCCGGTTACTCCTTTTGGGCAAATCAGCCGCCACTCACGAAGAACTTGCGCAAGGGTCGATGGGATAGGAAGCGTACGCCAACCCTGCTGTGATTTTGGCGAGCCGATAACATTGTACTTGTCAGCGCGTTGTTTGATGCGCAACTCACGCTTGTCAAGGTCTAGTGCGCTCCAGGACAAGCCTCGCAACTCTGATGCGCGCAAACCGCAGAACGCGGCAGTCATGAAAAATGGCCGCCACCGACCTTCTAGCACCCCCAGGAAGGCTTTTATTTCCGCCGTGGTCGGAATATCCCTCCCTATCTCAAGTTTACGCTTGTGGCGCTGTTCCTGACGCCGCTCTTTCCCGTTCCGACGACTGCGCATATCTCGCACTGGATTGTGGGCCGCCCAACCAAGCTCCTGCGCATTGGCTATAATAGCGCCCAAGCTTCCCACAACACGTTTTACCATTTCAGGGGATCGCCCACCCGCGCGCAATCTGTCCTCAAACCCACGGACAAATGGGACCGTAATTTTACTAAGTAGGGTTTGACCAATCAGAGGGATCAAATGATAGCGAAGGTGACTCCGGTATGAGTCTATGGTTGCTCGCTCAAGCCCATTAGCCCTGCATGTGGCCAACCAAGATTCACCCGCGGTAGCGACTGTTACCGTCACACGGTCGGGAACATGAGTCCCTTGATCGATAGAGACGTCTGTCTTGCTAGCCCAAGCTTTGGCATCCTTTTGCTTATCAAAGGTCTTTAGTCGCCTTTGTCCCTCGCCATCTCTGTAATCTACAACCCAAGATGACTTGGTGACACCACCAGACATCCACCTCCGTTTTCTAATAGACATAATAAAACAGCCTACTTCAGAGCGTCGTTCGAAATAACTTCAAGCATATCAAGAATTCTAAGTATAGAAACATCTTGCTCTTCTATTTTAGAATAGACCTGCTGAATTTTTATATTTAGAATTTCATTTGCATTTTGTTTTGCGTCAATTTCCGCATCAATCCCTTCATTCACTCTAAAATTTTGCTGTCGCAGAGCATCGGGCATTTCTGGCTCTTCACCTTTGCAGCCACTCTCCAGCCAAGCCACATAGTCGTCCGAGACACGTTGCTCAGCTTCTCGGTCGTAAGTTTGCTCGAGCCTCAGAACAATTTCACTGTTAAGTGACCGACCATTTCTGGAAGCAGACATTCTGAGCCGCTCGCGCAAATCGTCGGTAATCCTAATTTTCATCTGGGGATCTTCACGAGACATTTCACTCTCCACGCAATGGACCACCCCGTAAACCACGGTGGTCTTGACTCTCTAGAACCACCGTGATCCACATGTCAATGAACCACGGTGGTTTGAGGTATGAGATGACTAAATTGGATTTGGAGAAGCCGCTCGATCTTGTGTGGGGCATTGAGAACATTGCGGCCTACATCGGACGCTCACGTAGCCAAACCTACTTGGCACTTACGAAGAACGAGATTCCAGCGAAGTTAGTTAACCGTCGCTGGGCCGCATCTCGCAGTAATCTGCGAAAGCACTTCGAAGTCATTCAGGATTGATTGTGACAGTCTTCTCCAACGGCCTAGCCGCAATTGAGCGGGCTAATGCGGACGCCAAGCGACTCGCCTGCGCCCTCCTTGGTCCTTCCAACAGGCCTTTAAGCAACACGCGGGAACTGCGGTTTGGGCGAACAGGCAAGGTTTCGGTTAAAACCTCAGGCCCATGGCGTGGACACTGGACCGACTGGTCGAATTCGGAACGCGGAGACATGCTCGATCTAGTTCAGCGCGAGCTCTCTCTCACGAAGTCCGCTGCCATCACTTGGTTGGAACGCGAGTGGTTTGGGCAATCAGCTGAACACGTTTTTCTGGCTCCCCAGACTGTTATTGAACGTGAACGGCAGCTCGCAATTGAGGCTGCAGACAGGTACCGGCGACTGAAGAACGCCTCTTTTGTCTGGCGTTCCTCAAGCCAACTCTATGGATCACCGGCCGAAAAATACTTGGCTAAACGCTTAGGGGGCACCAGGCCCCCTCCAGCTGTAGTTCAAGGTGGAGCATTGCGTTGGAACCCGGCGTTTCGAAAGCGTGGAAGCATTGGCGCAATGATCGCGCTACTTACCGATCCGCTCGCCAATCGCCCGACAGGTGTGCATGCCACTTTCATCACCCCAGATTTTTGCAATCTCAAAGAACAGAAAACTGGCGCTGGCAAGCAGGTGTCGGTCCGCCGAACCCATGGAAATTCCGGTATAGTCCGGCTTTGGCCGGACGACATGGTCGAAACATTTCTAGCGCTCGGAGAAGGCATCGAAAGCACGCTGGCTGGAGTACTCCAGACGAGTGAGCAGCCAGCGTGGGCAACAGTTTGCTCAGGAAATATGTCCGCATTCCCATTCCTTGAGGGGATCGAAGGACTGCGAATTTACGTCGACAATGACGCTAATGGCACGGGCCAGCGGGCAGCCGACGCTCTTTCGCTGCGTTACTGGGAAAAGTGCGTTGCAGTTCGACAGTACATTCCCTCGACCATTGGTGACTTCAACGACATTCTACTTGCAGAGGTAGGCTAATGGACGATCAAGAAGATAGCCTTCGCTACGAGGATCTAGAATTTGTTCCAAGCCGGGGTGAAGTGAGGCCGGCAGGCCGTTTGGCCCCACCTAGAGATGAAGCGATCGAAAGCGCCATCAATGGCTATTTCGACCGAACGATTTTTGACAGTTCCGATCGCATCCTCCAGCCACCTACGTGGACGGTGCGGGATACAATCGAATCCGGCGGTATAGCCTTCGTTGGAGGCCAATCTGCAGCAGGAAAATCATTCATCGTGCTGGAGTTGGCGCGATGCTTAACAACAGGCGCTCCTTTCTTTGGGCGTAAGGTGGACAATCCTTGCGGATTTGTTCTGTTTGCACCCGAAGGACAGCGGACAATAGATGCAAGGGTCGCAGCGATGAAACGCGCACACGGTATTGTTCAGGATTTGCCATTTGCCTACTTGGGCAGGCTTCCCTCATTGGAATCTCCCCGCGGAAGGAAGATCGTGGTTGAGCTGCTGAAGCGGATCAACCAAGTATTCACAGAAAAGTTTGGCGTGCCCCTAGGGGTCGTAGCGATGGACACCTTGGCGGCAACCTTTGAGATTAAGGATCAGAACGACAATTCTGAAGCAGCACGAAGGATCGCCATGCTTCGGGAAATTCAGGACGGGTTAGGCTTCTCGGCGGTAATGCTGCCCGTACATCACTATGGAAAACAGGCAGATGTCGGCCTCACCGGTGGCCACGGGTGGAAGGCAGGCGCGGATCAAGTCTTGTCTGTTCTTGCTGAACGAGATCAAGTCACAGGGGAGTGCTTTGCGCGTGAACTGGCATTAGCAAAGAATCGTAGCGGGTCAGACGGTCCAATATCAGCATTCGACCTAGTTCCTGTCGTTCTTGGAAAACTCGAAGACGGGACCGATTGGGGAAGTGTTTTTGTTCAGCCCTCACGACACAAGACGACGCATGAAACCCGCAAAAAACCAAACAGGCCCAAGAAAAACGAGAGGGCGTTTCATGAGGCATTTCTAGAGGCAATGATCGCTCATAAAAGGACCGTTAGAATTGCTGGGGGGACTGGCCCAGATGTCCAGGCTGTCGCACTTGTCCCACACGTTCGGGAAGCATTTTTCACGAAGTATGCAGCAGTTTCTGACGACCCCTTCAAGAGTTTGGTGGAGAACAGAAAGACAAGTCACGACACAAAAAGGAAAGCATTTCAACGAGTTGTCAGTCAACTGAGCGATCGATATTCCGTTGAGACCATCGCGGACACCGAGTACGTGTGGGAGGTTGCCCGAAATTGAAAAGCGCAGCACTGGACAGCCGGGACATGCCAGGGTGGGAGTGCACCTTACTGGAAACGGTGACCTCGGACGGTTGGGACAGCGGGACCTCCCCCCTAAAGGGGGGCAGTCCCGCTGTCCCAACCGTCCGAACGAAAACCACTCACGTTCAATGCTGCATTGTGATTTGCACACGCGGCACAGCAGCCCACGTTTCTAGGACTATCGACGGTCATCGACACAACGCGCTGAGGCTCGTCGTCAATGCCCCCACTAGTGTGTGAAGAAAGTGACTGGTCTGTGGCCAAGTCATGTCAGAGCAGCTTCTAACCAACGCGGATAGAGAGATTGCCACGACCAGCTCCTTGGCAGTGACGCGCTTGCCAAACAACCGCGTGACCGCACGCCCCTTCAGCTGTGGTGCAACTGTCTACAGCGCAATAGGGCGCAGACCAATGAGCCGGTGGTGCATCATCCGTTCACCAACCATTGTCTTCAATTGCCTAGCAAGCTTGGCAGCGAGGGCCTGTTCGAAGGGCGAGTGGGATGTCGGATCAGGCGAAGGAGAGAGGAGCGACAGCGACTTTACCACCCTGCGCCGAAGGCGCGAGGGGGGGTCTCGAGGGTGTCGGCAGACGCCTAGAGAGGGTCCAGGGAGAGACGGCGTCTCTCACGGTCGAGGGTTTTGAAAGGGTGCGAAGCGACCCTTCACCGGAGCGCCATAACAACGTTATGGCGAGTAGGTTCTTTCATAAGGCCAATAGCCATAGCAGTTGAAGTGAAACGATAAAGACACTCATTTTGAATTTTCATGGATCCAACGGAAGCTGAATCAGCAGGCATTTAAGCCTCTAGGGAAGCCGAACAATGGACGATATTCAAGCTCTGAGTAAAGAAGGAAACCCGCGTGCCATATCGGTTCGCATCAAGCCTCGCTCGATGGTCAGCGTCGCCGGACAGCGCCGACACGATCTCCGAATAGGTCGCCAACCTGGATATGTCGATGCAGCACGGGAGCATCTGAACGACATCATCATCTCGCCGATGACTGCACACAAGCTGCGGCAGATTTGTGTGGACCGCAGAAGCCAACGCAAAACAAAGCGTGCAATCAAAACGAATGCTGCCGTTGCCACTTGCGGGATTATCACTTTCGGGGCTCAAGCCCAGGCAGCGTTTGCGGCCCTCGATCTCAAAATGCAGGTGGCAGCAATCATCGCAGTTGCGGAAGCAATTGCCGAGCGCCTCAACACCACGTTGACCGGTCTGGTGATCCATCGCGATGAATCGGCGATCCATGCGCACTTCCAGATGCCGGCCGTGGATCTGTCTGGGATGCCAATCACACAATCTAACAGCCTTGCGGACATTTCTCGGCTGCAGGATTTGGCAGCAGACACGATTGCCCGCTTCGAACCGACCATTGAACGCGGAAACAAAAAACGCGACAGGCTGAAAGCGGGTGCCACCTATTCAGATGTGATCAACCGCTCGGTCCAACAACTACATTGGGACCTTCCTCTAGAACTGGACCGCAAACGGAAGCGGGTCGAGGAGATGGATATCAAGATCGCCGCGCTCGAGGCCAAGGAAGAAGCCCTGACGGCAGCTGAAACCAAGCGTCTCGCAATCTACAAAAAGCGGCACGAAGACCGCATGAATGAACTGGCTCTGGTGGAAGCTGAGGCGCGTACTCGGGCAGAGCAAGTGATGAGCGCCGAAAAGCAGAATATCCTTGAAAGCGCCCACGCCGCTGCTGAGAGGATACAGACGACGGCACGGGACAAAGCCGATGCGCTGATCGAAAGCGTCGGGCTGGTGCTGGAGGGCAAGGTCGAACCCGTGTTCCGGGACAACAAGCTCACATGGCGCCCCAAGGTGGAATTGGACGAGGCAGAGAGGGGCAGGTTTCGGCTCAATATTGACATGCTCATGCCAATTTACCGCCGCTTCCAGCAGGTCATAGAAACATTGAATGAACGGATTGACCGGCTTCGGAGCCTTGTACAGGATCTTGAAGGCATGCGTGCCGAGATGAACGATCAGCAGCGTCAGAAGCTCGACTTGGGCAAGAGTGAGTCTGACGAGCCGTCTCCATTCTGACTGAGCGTTGAATGAACAGGATTTGTAGAGCTAGGCCGGGCGGTCGTGTTGAGTCAGCCTTCATTGACCGACGGATCACCCGGCCGACCTATATTCGTGGGGCTGACCGGTAGGGCGCTCGCCTGCCGCATGGCGGTTAGAAATCAGGACGATTGTGTCGGATCACTGTAAGGGTGTTCTGCGCACACCTTCTGTCCTTTTGGCAGCCATGAGATCCCGCACGGGTTGATGTCAGTGCGGGAGTTTCTCCACGGACGCTCCAATGGAGCTTCTCACAAGTGGTGGGAGACGGCGGCGTAATCGGCAGTGGCCCGATGAGGTGAAGGCGCGGATTGTCGCCGAGACGCTTCGGCCAGGAGCAACCGTGAGCGAAGTGGCGCAGCAGCATGCCTGAAGGCCAACCATGTCTCCTCGTGGCGGACGCTCGCTAGGAAGGGGAAGCTGGCGTTGCCGGCGCCAGAGGATCCGGTGGAGTTCGCGACACTGATAGTTGCCGGCACCGCCCCGATTGCGGATCCGTACCTATGGCTCGCCACAACCTTCCGCGCTATCGTCGCAGACCACAAGCAGAGCCGCATCAACGACCTGCTGTCATGGAACTACGCTGCCAAGCTGGGCGATTGACGCTATTGGCTCTGGCGGCATAATCGGAAACCACCAGCAACGAGGCGCCCATGAACGATCATGACGACCCAAACCTCGTCACATCAGGCAAGAGCCAGCGGGTAGTGATCGATGGATACGCCTTCTTGATCAATATCCATCGTCTCGAAACCGACACCACCTGGTCCCTTGAGGTCGTAGACCATCAGAACGACAGCCACGTCTGGGATGATCAGTTCGAGACCGACAGCGAGGCCCGTGATGCTGCCTTAGCCGCTCTAAACAGCGAGGGGGCAATCGCCTTTATGCGCGGGAACAACGTCGTACAGTTCCCTCGACCCTGAGCCCAAGTGGCCGCAGAACACCGCTTACGGATCACTGATATCGATACGAGTTTGCCCGCACCATTCGTGGTGTGTACAAAACGCATCTACAACCTTGACTGGTCATAGCTTACATGCCGAGCTTCTCGCCCAACCACCTAGCAACTCTGCATCCGCGGGCTATTAGAGCTTTCACTGCTCGGTGACCAATTACGTCCTCACCTATCACCCAAAAAACATGCTTCCATTGGCTAACACGAATTTTCTCACGCCGGAGGTCAACGATCAGGCTGGCGGCAGTAGTTCTGAGCTCACTCGCTGTGGATCTGTCCGCGGCCCTAGTAGCCGTTTCGAAGTCGCCACCAGTGCAAAGTGAATGAAATTCTAGCAATTGCTCTTGGACGCTTCCCAACCTAGGTAGCTGATTAGAGAAGGTCCCATAGACCTGCCGACTTATTTGGTGAAGACCCGAGCGTATCTCCACTTCGGCTAAAGCGTCTTTTTTAGGATCGGCGTCGCATACCCAATATTGTGTAGCTTTGTCTCTGACGAACTCGACGTCTTTTATTACGTCCGACAGTGCAGACGCGTATTCGGTATATTGACCGCGATAGGCCGTAATTAATGCGCCCGCAGAGAAGGCTGCGATCGGCCATAGGATGCTCCACACGCTAGTGTGTCCTACCTTCTGCCTCGTCTATGAACTTGTAGATTAATTGCCTGTAGATCTCGTAGCCGGGATCAGCAATTACGACCTCAATTAGAGAACGTAAATCCCCCGCACTATAGCCTTCATTCCGAACCAAGCCCCCAAAGGCCTCGTCCAAAAACGATGAGCCGTAAGTGCGAGCTCCATCAAGCGAGATACGAAGGCGATCGCCTGCCTTTTTCGCTCGTTCCAAAGCGGGAACAAGTACTTCTTTTCTATACTTTGCGCCATTGAACGGACCGTCGTTTTCGGTCCGCCCTGCGGGATAGCGTGAGAACTGAACCACGGACAGTTCTGTCATCATCTTTGCGGCTCCAACTGAGGCAATCTAATGATCCATTCAATAAGGGTACCACCAACTGAGTGCTTAAACGTATCAAGCACTGTTTTGGTTGAGGTGGCATAGGCATACCGCCCGCCTCTGCTATGCACGTTGAGCCGACCTTCACCGCATCGTTCGATAGCGTCTTGCATCTGCGGGAGGCCCTTGCCACGGTTGGGACGCTCACTCTGGGAATTTCCATAACGCATCGCCGACTCAATGTGAACTGCGTCGGATGCATAGGGTTTCGGCGTCATTAGGAGATCCAAACGATCACGTATGAATTTCTCAATACCTGCCGGCTTGGCGAGCCGATCGTAGGTAATAGGGATGGATGCGCCTTGATCGTAGATGGAAATCGTTAATGTCCTGGTGGTTCGATCTGCAGTGCCAGTCAACCACCACCTATTGACTGGGCGAAACTGAAAATGGTGCCAACTCGGATATGCATGCATTCGGACATTCACCATGGCCTCCGAAAGCGCCGTGTTGATCGGCACCGCAATTGAGGCGGGAAGTTCATGATCTGGATCGATAAATTCCGCTAATTCCAGCAGTCTTAGGTCGGCCGCCTCGGCCTCGCTTGCGTCGGACCCCGACAGGAACCGTAGAGTCATACGGTCTTGATTGCTGACAACATGCCCACCTTCTTCGATTCTGCTGAGGCGCACGATCGAGAAAAATCCCAACTCGAAAAAGCGGTCGAAAACGCTTTGTTGCCATTCGTGAATATTAATCACAGGAGGGGGAATTTTCGTTGCCTCAACAGCACGTTCGTATTCGGCAGCGAGGATTAGTGCGACTGAAGCGCTAATATACTCAATCTGAGAGAAATCCAGATACGTGCCGACCCATGGCGCCCCGTTTTCGTTATTGAGCCACTTTACGTCGTTCTTGCTGGACCCCCATAGCAGGCGCCGACGCAGCCGATCCAAGAACTTGAGTGTCTCAGCGGTGTTCTGGTCCAAACAAAGGATTTTAGGGACCGCGAGCGGCTCTCCACGGACGCGGACCTTTATGAAATCCTCGCCAGTCCAAACGTCCGCGAGCGGACGCACGCGCCGACGGGCTTGACGAACACTCGCACTTAGTCGACGCCAAGCCGTGTATTCAATTCGATGTTTTAGCCATCTTCGATAACGTACACTCAGCTTCTTCATCTGCCCCTCCTAGACCCGTCCGTAGCTGAGAATTACGGACCGGTAAACGGAAGGAGGTCTGTCAACTACCACCATAACCGCTTCGAGGTGACGGGATCGCTACTTGTTGGAGCTCTCGAATTGCGAAATTCCATGCTAACGGAGGCTGAGCATCCTGTTAACCATTGTTAACGAACCGTGATGACGAGCTGGATGGATTAAGGCACGATGTTCTCAGGATTCCCTCCCGGAATCCGTGGCTGCCTAACAAGGCGGCTGCCAGCCGGCGCCAACCGGACTGACAGCCTGACCAAGGTAGCCGCAACCTG